>Ga0209628_10000839_pt1 | contig 19231 bp, 13 predicted proteins | sample TergutCu122P4_FD_187285 | JGI IMG/M metagenome (GOLD analysis project Ga0209628, IMG submission 187285) | Cubitermes ugandensis P4 segment gut microbial communities from Kakamega Forest, Kenya - Cu122 P4 (SPAdes) (version 2) | ecosystem: Host-associated > Arthropoda: Insects > Digestive system...
AAACGACAAACAAACGCTCGTTCTCCACGTCGGTTTTCAGGATGAAGCGAGCAGAACGTTCGAGGCTGAGATTGACCACCATAACGTAACGGTTCCCTTTTTCGCTCTCGAACTCGCCGATCATCAGTGGTTCGTCGCACTGGACTTCCTGTACGATTTTCCCGGGCAACAGCGGTAGCGACGGAGCGATTGTGGAATCGGTGAAATACACCCCCGTCGATTTGAGGGTTTTGATAATCGGGCCAAGGATGGAAAGGTGCCGGTTTACCTCACGCAGAGCGTACCAGGTGTTGGTGCGCTGCTCATTGTTGTTGATGGGAGCATAGTCGTACCCCCCCTGCCAATAGGTAAACCAGCTTACGCCGCCTGCTCCGGCGGCAAGCGAGGTATATGCCTGCAACATCATGTTGTCGAGCGTGGGGATAACGGTGTAGAACCGTATCTGGTTGCTTGACACCACATTCCACCAGGGAAGGTTGTTTTTGATTGCCGCTTCATGTACTGCCATGAGATTCGTATAGTATTTTGCCATGCTCTTACGGTCCCGTTGATCCATCGAGAACTGCACCATGTAATTGTCGTATGAAATGATATCAGGTTTGACAATCTCGACAAACTGTTCGAGATACTCCTGATAGGTTTTGGCCCCTAACTGCGATTTCACCTGGTCCATTGTCCAGAGCGTGGCGTAATTGGGATAGAGATTGATGAAGGCGATTTTACCCGGAGCGTATTTGCGTACCGCCGCCACGGCTACCGCCAATTTCGGGAAAGCCAGCACCGACGGCTCGTCGCAAATGTGGTAACCCACGATGGCTTTGCTGTTGCCCCCCTGCTCGACCATCTGCTTCACAAAGGCGTCAATCTCTTCGTCGGACATTGCCAGCCAATCGTCCGTCTGTTTGTTCTTGGTCGGCGTGGAAACCATGACGCCCACCCCAAGCTGTTCGCACAATTCAAAATCCTGTTTATCCTCGAATGTAACATCCGTCATATTGAAATTACATTCGGCAATGTCTTTCAGGCTGCGCTGACGGTCCTCGGTCCTGTTCTTCAGGAAAAGTTTACTGATAGCAAAGCCATTCCCATCGAAAGGCTTTTGTTCGATGGAAAGAATACCGTCCTCATCGGGGATACCGGACGTGTTGGACCATTTGACGTGCGCCGGATCCTGGGCCATTGCCGAAACACAGATCAATACGAATAGAAGCGATAGAATTTTTTTCATGGTGATTTTTAGGTGGTTATTCAAACCGTAAACAAATGGAGGGGAATTAGTGATTAGTGATTAGTGATTAGTGAAATTTCTTCCTATTCCCGATTTCCGATTTCCGATTTCCTTGAATTTAACACTTTTTCCCGTTTCATTACCATTTCGTTTACACTTTGATTTCAAAAATTCAATGCGTCGGCCGCTTTTTGCCGTGGTTGTAGTTGTTGTTCATCCGGCATAGGCGTAGGTAAAACTGGATTGATGAGATTTGCGCGGAAAGCGTCATTGTCGTTCATACCACTTCCCCTTCCCCCACCTCTGTGTTGGCTTGATCCCTGGGTTGCCCAGTCCAAGGGCGTTTCACCGTCATTGTTCTTGTCCGACAAGGACGCCCCCTTTTCCACCAGAAACTCAATGAGTAACCGGCTGAAAAGCCGATGGTTTCCCCGCGTTTCATAGCCCAGATTGATATCCCAATGTTCGATCGTGGCGTTATACGGCGGCAGGACGATATAATGTAACAGGGTGTTCCCTTTTTTGTCTGCGGCTTTCGCGTCGGCTCCCGCATCGATAAGCATTTTGAACAACCCGATTTTCTTTTCGGCAATCGCCTGAATATCTGCTTCCTTGAGTCCCTTTTCGTATTCTTGCCTGTCGCAAAAGGAGTAAAACAGCAGGTAGAAAAGCGGTGTCCAACCGTTTTGATCCGCCGCGTTCACATCAACCTGAGCGGCGATCAAGAGTTCAAGTAACGCTTGAAAATCCTCGAACTTACGGGCTCTTTGTATTTGAGCGAGAACCAGTGTTTCCAAAACGGAGCAACCATTTTTATCTCTGGCGTTGACATCCGCCCCGGCATCAATGAAGAGTTTGCAAAATCGACTCGTCTTAAAGCCGGGATTTGGAGGGGCGTTGCCATCGAGTGTCTCCTCCTCCCTTTCCTCTTCCTCTTCTGGTATCACACGCGGTACCTTGATCTTGCCCGATTCCGCAAAGCCATTGGGAAAAAGAGGACTGACCTGTTTGTATGGCCCGGTTACGGCAAACGGCGACTCGACCTTTTTGAACGGATTGATTTTCCGAAACGCACCAAAAAGATTTTGCCTCCTCACCAAAATCTGTGGGTGGTTTTTTAGTAAAATAAAGCTAACTGCTTTTGTATCAAATACTTACAACTGTTTTTGTGGCCGAGAAAGTGAGGTTCAAATTTGACAGATATTTCCAGATGTACTATTTCGATACAACGTGACTGAAATACTTTACTTTCAAGGTCCATTATCTACTTTTCTGTTCCACATACCTCAAAAAACCTATTTTTTTACCCACAGATTCTGGTGGGGAACCAAGATTTTTTTCACTCAGAAGAATGTGTAGCACCGTTTGTCCGTGACGATACCTGGCGTCCAGATTGATTTTCGAGTCCACCAGGAACGAGCAGAGATCGTAATTTCGGGTCAGTGCGGCGTAAAACAACGCTTCGGATGTGCAAATGTCTCCTTGTTCAAAGTGAAGGTCCGCTCCGGCGTCAAGCAGGATTTTTCCGATTTCCTTGTTACCCAGTGCAACGGCATAGACCAAAGGAGTTTGAATGAGATCACCGACTTTGCCGGGCGTGTTTACGTCGGCATTTTTCGCAAGGAGTGCTTTGATGATCTCGACGTTTTCGTTCACAATCGCAAGGAACAGCGGTGAACAATTGCGACCGCGAACCGCCTTCAAAGATTCCGGGGAGATCGAATCGATCAAAATCAACGCCGCTTCGGTATGATCGTTGGCAATCGCCGCCTCGAGGGGCGTGTAATAGATTTCTCCCGCTGTTCCCTTCCGGGCAATGTCTGCTTTGGCACCATGTTGGAGAAGTAAACGACATAACTCCGCTTGACCGCTCATGGCGGCATAGTGAAGTTGCGTCAAACCGTTGGCGTCGGCTTCGTTGACGTAAAAGGCGTTTTTTTCCAGAAGTTCTTTGCAAACCTCCAGATCACCGGCGACCACCGCCTGGCCGAACAACTTTTTGATGGCGTCGTACCCTTCCTTGTAAACGCTTTCGGGAACCCGTTGCCCGAACGTTACGTTTGCACATGACATCAATACGGCAAAAATTGCGACAACGGAACTTGAAATTTTCATTGGCATGGCAAAACTCCGGAAAACAAATTGGGCAAGATTCTTGTTCTCAACACAATTCACAATCCGTATTTTACCCCAAAAAACTGCTGACGCAAGAACAACGAGCCGCGAATCAGGAAAATTGCAAAGTCCGTCGACAAGTTTGTATCGAGACCGTCATTTCGCGGTGCTCCATTCCGGCTTTTATTCATCTCCCCCAATAAAAGCCGGAATGAAGCGAAGCGAAATGACGGTAAAATCAGTAAAAATCGTAAACTTGTCGACGGACTGGGAGGATTGCATAGTCCCTGGGAACGCAGGCTTCCGGCCTGCGCAAAGGTTGCGGAATGAAGTCTCCGCCCTGCGCAGGTAGGATGCCTACGAACTCACTGGCAGGCTAAGAAGCCTGCGTTCCCAGGAAAAAAGCGACTTTGCAATCCTCCTGAGCCGCGAATCTCTCTCACGTTTGCGGACCTGATTGTTTCCTCAATTGACACGCCAGGCAGGGCATTTTGGTTTTGGCACCACAAAGGGGACAGCGGCGGGGCGGACCTTGCGGCGAAACAACCTTGGCGTCTTCCTGGGCCGACAAGTAGCGGGTGAGTTTTCTCGTGCCTCGAGCGATTGCACCGACCGTGCCGCGACTGATGCCGAGCATTTTGGCGACTTTTCTTTGCGAAAACTTTTTTTCTTTCAAAAGAAACAGAATACTGAGAACAACTTGAGGTTTTAACATGAAAATAAGGTCAAAAATTTATACAAAAAACATGTCTTTTTTTTCGCAAAAAACCGAATAGATGTAATAATGGCCGCTCCGTAATTAATCGGGAAATGCCGGTTATTTTGTACAGTTTCTGCTTAAAACAGCACCCGGTTTTATCGATAAAATAGTTTATTTTTATCTATTTTAAAATCAAAATTGGTCCATTATTTTTAAAAAGAGGTCAAAAAATGACTTTACAAGCGTACAGTTCGGCAAAACTGGAAAAACTCGCATTACGGGTATTGGACATCTCGACGCAGTTACGAGGGATTGCCAAAGATTTACAGGCGAACCAGCTGGAAGAACTCCGGATCAACGACAAAAAAGCCCTGTTATGGTGCGAAAATCTGGAAATTTGGGCACAGAAGAACCGGAATAACCTGGACCTGATCGTAAGACAAATGAGAAATGAGAAATGAGAGCCGGTAACGGTGTTGCCGCTCCGGCTTCTTACGTTCCCCTTCCCTGTTTTTCTTTTACCGGCTAGAATTTCCGGCTCAAAACTGGTTTCACTCCGTACGAGAGCCGCTCTATGTCGCAAACACGCCACGACCTCCGCAATATCGCCATCATCGCTCACGTCGATCACGGGAAAACGACGCTCGTGGACTGTATGCTGCGCCAGTCCGGCCAGTTCCGGGATTCGCAACTGACCGGGCAGCAGATTCTCGATTCGAACGACCTCGAACGGGAACGCGGGATCACGATTCTCGCCAAAAATATCGCAATTCCGTACAAAGGGGTGAAAATCAACATCATCGACACCCCGGGCCACGCCGATTTCGGCGGCGAGGTCGAGCGGGTGCTTCGCATGGCCGACGGGTGCCTGGTGCTCGTTGACGCCGCCGAAGGGCCGATGCCGCAAACCCGGTTCGTGCTCGGAAAAGCCCTCGAACTTGGACTCAAGCCGATTGTGCTCGTCAACAAGATCGACCGTAAGGACGCCCGACCGAAGGAAGTGCTTAACGAAATGTACGACCTGTTCATCCAGCTCGGCGCAACGGATGACACCATCGATTTTCCGTACCTTTTCGGGAGCACGAAGAATGGGTTCGTACAAAAATCGCTTGACGAACCGAACGAGAATCTCCTGCCGCTGATGGAGATGATTTTGGAAAAAATTCCCGCTCCGGTGGTCGAAATCGGCGATCCGGTGCAGATGCTTGTAACGACCATCGACTGGTCCGAGTTCGTCGGTCGAATCGCCATCGGGCAAGTCCGGGCCGGAAGCATCCGCAAAGGGATGAACGTCGTGATGATGCAATCCGGCGACCGAGCCGTTCCCGGCAAGATCGCCCAGCTTTACACGTTCGACAAGCTCGGCAAAACAGAGGTTCACGAGGTGGACGCCGGGGACATTGCGGCGGTCGTCGGGCTGACGCAGATCGAAATTGGTGATACCATCTGCCCGCCGTTGCATCCGGTCGCTTTGCCGCGAATTCATGTCGACGAGCCGACGCTTCGCATGACGTTCAGCATCAACAATTCACCGCTCGGCGGCAAAGAGGGGACGTTCGTAACGAGCCGGCACTTGCGGGACCGGTTGTTCCGGGAACTGGAGCGAAACGTCGCTCTCAAGGTCGAGCCGATTGAAGGGACCGAGCATTTTTCCGTGTCGGGACGCGGCGTGCTGCACCTGTCCGTGCTGATCGAAACGATGCGGCGGGAAGGGTACGAAATCTCCATCGGCAAGCCTGAAGTGATTTATCGGAACAATAATGGTGTCATCGAGGAACCGTTTGAAACGCTGCTTGTCGAAGTACCGGACGCCCAGACCGGGCCGGTCATGGAACTGGTCGGCGGTCGGCGTGGAGTGCTTTCGGAAATGACGAATCGCAATGAGTACAATATTCTGAAATTTTCGATTCCCGCACGGGGCCTGATCGGTTTGCGAACCCGGCTTTTGACGGCGACGCAGGGAAACGCGGTGATTCACCACCGCTTCGAAGGATACAAGCCGAAGGAAGCGGACATACCGGGCCGGGCGAACGGCGTTCTGGTGTCAATGGTGTCAGGTCGGGCAAACGCTTACGCCATTGACGCCCTGCAAGCGAGAAGCGAACCATTTGTCGCACCCGGCGATGTTGTTTACGAGGGGATGATCGTCGGCGAAAACGCCAGGAACGAAGACATGGACGTCAACCCGACGAAGGAGAAAAAGCTGACGAACATGCGGGCAAGCGGTTCGGACCGTGCTCTCATTTTGAAACCGGCAAGACGCTTTACGCTGGAAGAGGCACTCGAATACATCGAGTCGGACGAACTGGTCGAAGTAACACCCTCACAAATCCGGTTGCGCAAAATTTTGCTCAAAGAAATCGACCGCAAACGGGAAGCCCGTCGGGCAAAAGTTTAGCCGAGCTCGTTGATTCAATACACATCACTCTTCGCCCGAAACGGTCCGGGTCGAACCGGCGAAGGGGCGGTTTCCAGTCGCGGCGGGACGCTGAGCCAGTCGGAACCTTGAAACACCGGGTCCGGCACGCTTCGAATGTGGCTGTCATCAATATAAGGACAGATCGCGTCCACCCAGAGGATCAGCTTCAACAAACTGACCGAATCCATCTTCAAGTCGTAATGTTCACCGCTTGACGCCAGTTCGATAAGGCGGCTCTTGTAAGAAAGTGACGTCATTGGTTTGAGGGTAATGTACGCATTCGGGTCACGCTGGTCGAACGCCTCCACATGCAGCGTCCCGGCAATATCAAATCCCGGCGGCAATGTTTCGCTTCCGACGTTTCTTCCACCGCCCCAGGCTCCGGTCGGGAAATTCCCTGGAGCTCCCCAATTCGGGGCACCGATCATGGTAACATAAGGTTCGCTGAACATCAAAAAGCCGGGCCGTTCGGTGGTGTCAAACACCTGGCGGCCTTCGCCGTCCCCTTCGTGGCACTCGGCACAATACCGGTCAAGCACCGGCCTGACATCTTTTTTGTAACTGATACTGGTCCCCTGCCGAGCAACCAAGTGATGCTGCGATTCCGGTATGTCATCAAACGCCCAGGGGACCGGAGTGATCGCTTGTGGCGATTTCTGAAGAGCAAGCGAGCGGGACTTCAATTCACTCGTCGGCGCAACACTATGGCTTTCGTGACACCCCAGGCACCCGCGATCCTCGCCGGGCATCAAGCCGGTGAAACTCCGCATGGTCTGCAGTGCCCGGTGATGCCCGTCAAGCAACTGAAAGTGCAACGCAACACCGGAAGGGGCGGTAAACCAAATGCTGCCGTCCTCTTCAATCGGAACGGTCCCCAGAATTCGCTTCACCCCTTCAGATTGCACCATCGAAACGACCGGCCCGGTGGAAATGTAAGGCCGATTGTCCCAATTGGTGTAGGTTTTCGGTTCAATATTGAGTACCCGCAAAAATTTGGCCTTGTCTTTCAGCTCGGCAGGAGCACCATGATAAACATTGCCGCTGAAAATGGTGCCAGGCTTCGGGTTCTCTCGCTCGGCGTAAGTCGGCCATAGGGTCCGGTCGGGAATCACCGGTGGTGTCACCCGCTTGTGGATCGGAATCGCGTGGAAAATGTTATTGACCCCTTCGTAAATCAGTTCACGATTCCCGTCCACATCCATCAGATAAAGCATAAACTTCCCGTTCTTTCTGGCCGAGACAAGGAAATCCTTTTCGCTGAGCGGGTACGGCGAATAATACGCCGTGAAATTGCCGCTCCGGTAATAATGAGGGGACTCAATCGGATCGACCGGGCCGTTCCCTGTTTCCGGCCACACCGCATCCGCTGTCACTTTGGTCAGGCCGTGCGGAAAATTGTTTCCCTCTTCGGGGGTGATGATCCCGATGGAACCCGCGAACCAATCGTGGTGGGCACTTCCGGTGAACATGACGCGGGTACTGCCGGGGATGCTTCGGGCGTCCTTAAGTAGGTCCGGCCAGACCGATTGATTTCCCCAGAAGGTGCTGTGCATCGTTCCGTCCGGGTTCGCCGTCCAAAGGCTCTGACACCGCCAAAGCGGCTTGTCGGTGTACTCCCACCGGGTATAAATGATCCGCCCATCGTTAAGCACCGACGGAAGGTAATCCGGTTCGTTGTTTTGCGAAATCAGGTAAACATCGTCTCCGTCAAGGGCACATCGGGCCAGCACAAACGCATTCGTCGGCGGCATACACCGGACATAGGTGTAACTCCGCGAGGTGGAAAAGACAAAATTCTTCCCATCAGGAAGGTACACCGGGTCAAGATCATCAAACATCCCGGCGGTGATTTGACGCAAGCCGCTCCCGTCAACGTTGATTTCGTAAATGTTGAACGCCTTTTCGTTATGCGGCTTGAAGCTGAAAAGCACTCGCTTGCCGTCAAAGGAAACATCCGGTCGCCAGAACGAACCGTGCAATGGCTCCTGCGGCATAAGTCGCCACACGTTTTGCTTTAATGGTGTTAAACCGTTGAGCACCAAGAGTTGCCCACCGGGAATCGCCATGTAACCCAAGCGGTGCCGGGTTTCATGGTTCCACTCACTCCCGGCGGGATAAGGCATATCGACCAGCAGGATTTTTGAAAAATCGAGAACCGGGTTCGCCAGCATGATCTGACGCTTGAGGTCACGAACCGCAAAGTACAAGCGTGTACATTCCTCTGGTGTCAGGTTCTGTTTCTCCACTTGCTCTCGAAAGCGGGAAAACAATAGGTTAAGTCCAATTGCTGTTTCGTAATTAAAACGCTCCTTGAGAGCATGTGATCGTTGAATTTCGTCAAGAATCCGCTCAACGGTCGGCTTGCCATCGCACTGAAAAAGCCAATCGTCGCGCAACAGTTTTTCCGCCTCTTCCGCCGAATAGGTTCTTGGTTCGGGCGTTTTCGGCAAACTCCAGGGGGCGACCGCTTCACGCACCTGGGGCCGCTCCTGGATCACCTCCTTGGCGTTTTTCAGCAATTCCACCAAAAGCGTCAACGATTGCGCACTACCGTCAAGCGGGTTTTGCAGAAACTCCTGTTGTCGTTGCTCCACTTTTTCCCACTTCTGGCGGTCCTCCGGGGCGGCGAGTCGCCATTGCTCCTCGGTGATCGGCTTGTATTCGGTCATTTGCAGTACAATCTGCTCCACTTTGGAGCGAAGCTCGGAAAGATCGCTTTCCAGAATGATTTTGACGGGCGAATAACCGACCTGCTTGAGGAACTCATTTGCTTCCTCCGGAAAGTCGTTCCGCAATTTGGCCGCTAGCTGGGACCGCAGGCTTCCAGCCTGCCCGTCGGTCCCATCGCAACACGTGCAGGCAAGATGCCTGCGTTCCCAAGTGCGTTCCCAGGTGCGGTTCCAAGCCGCCCGTGAAGCGGCAAGCGTTTCCGCAAAGCTCGGCTTAACAACATAAAACTTCTGAATCTCCTGGTCAATTACGGCGTAATGCTCGTCGAGTGCTTTTATTCCCGCCTGATAATCGGCAATAATTTTGGTTGCCGAATCGCAGCGACCGGCGATTTTAAGTTCGTCGATGTCGCCGACAAACAATTCGGCGTTTCCCGACGAGGAGCCGATGAAACCTTTAGGTGTTGGATTCACCGTGATCTTACCAGGCCGAACAAGCGAATGAATTTCCTTCCCGTCAAGATAGACCCGCATCGTTTGCCCGTCAAAGGTGCCGACGGCGTAATGCCAGTTCCCGTCGAGTAAAGCGTCGCGATCAATCGGGGCGTCACATTCCTCGTACCCGCCAATGTTCAACCCCAGGGAAAGGATCGTGGCGTGTTCCTGCAAGGAAAACAGGAGACGCTCTTGACATTCCTGACGGAAAATTTCGTTGTACCGCTCAAAGGCCGTGGGGCGTATCCAGGCCGAAATGGTGATCTGGTCCAGTTCCCGGGATTGCGGTAAAAAATCCATCTCGACGGAAAGCGGCTTTTTCAAGGGAAAGTTGAAGGCGTTCCCAAAGACCCCGGCGACGTCCCCTTGATCGTCAAAGGACCAATGCCCAGTATCCTCCGCCAAAGCAAGCGACGACAAAAACAAGCAAAAGCAAACGCAGGCAAGCGATTTTACCTCTCGAAGCATCGTTGAACTCCCGACCAGCAAGTATCTGTAACAAACTGTATCAAAAAATCGTAACCATTCAGTGGAAACGGGTCAAGAATCAGGTCATTCTCATCGGAGGCAATTTGGAGAATGCGATTCAGTAACAAAACGGGTTTCTGGGTGGGATAACAAACTTTCAATCTGCGCATAAACCTGCTGTTCGGTGAACCCTTCGAGATCGACGCTTTTTGAGGGGCAAACGGCGACGCAGGTGCCGCAACCCATGCCTTGCTGAAAATATTTATTGGCATCTTCTATTGCCGCATTAATAAGTGTCCTTTTGAGAGGAATGATTATTGTGGGCAACAGTTTATACTCAATATCAATCATTTTCTTTTTGGCATCAAATGTCAAACGTCTATACCGAGTATGAGGACAGGCACGTCAATATTTGATATTCCGCGTTTCTCTAAATCCCAAACAAACTGCTCGAAATAGCTTACGCCGCTACTCATTTCATCGGCAAGGGCTTTCACGGGAACGATTTCGACTCCAGTGTCGATATGGCCAAGATTTTTGAAAATCGTCATCTTGGTAGCTACATTATAGACCATGAAAGAATACTTACCAAACTGTACCTCCACACCGAGTTTCTGTTTGACAAAATCCATTTCACGAAAAGCCCCTTTGTGGAGAGGCTTTGACCGATAGCCTTTGACATAATACTGCTCTGGATAATCACAGTTTTCTCGAACTGATTCCCAACCTTTCTTTGCAAACAACGTCTTGAATTGTTTGTTCAATTCCTTCGGCGAAAAAAGCAATTTTCCCGGCATCGTTTTTTCTTTGCTTTTCTTTGTTTTGCAGATAGAAGCATCGACAGACTTGATTATGTGTTGAATGTCACGTAGCAAGTCTGGGTAGTTTTTTTGTACGGCTTCTCTTCCTCCATTGAATGAATATTCACCGGCAATTTTCATTGTATTTTCTCCTCTAACAACCACATTTTTGGAATTTGCGATACTTTTTCACGTCCTGTCGGTTGGTGGACTGGCTTGCCCAGTGGTCGATAAGGCAATTTTCCTGAAAAAAGTAATTTCATGCGTTTTTTTGCTTCCTCGATGTATTGCGGTTCACGCTCGCACCCCATTGCACGGCGTTCGAGCTTGACTGCAGCAAGCATTGCCGAACCGACTCCGCTAAAAGGATCAAGCACCCATTCATCAGGATTTGTCAATGCCAAAATACAGCGTTCAACGAGTTCAATGGGAAATTGGCACGGATGTAACGTTTTTTCCGGGTGGTTTGCTTTAACATTGGGAATATTCCATAAGCCCGTTTCCCATTCGTGTAAGAGTAACCTCCAAATGTCACTAGGATTCTTTCCCAGAGGATTACCCGATGGAAGCCCGTACTTTGGTCCCGGTTTGAAATGCGTTTTTCCGGGATATTTTGAGGGAATCCGTACAGAATCAAGATTGAAAATATAGCGATCCCCTTTCGTAAACCAAAGCAAAGTTTCATACCGCCCGGAGAAACGAACAGAACAATGTAAACCGTGCTCAAATGTCCAAACGACCCGATTGCGGAGCTTTAATCCCATTCTTTTGAAAAGTGGATAGAAATACACATCAAGCGGAAAAACTTCTTTGTCTTCGACGTAGTTTCCAACCTGCCAGCAAAGTGAACCATCGGAGGCTAAAACACGAACGAGCTGTTCGAGAATAGGTTCAAGTTCGTTTAAGTATTTTTCGAGATTCGTCTGTGTTTCGTATTCTTTGCCAATGTTGTAAGGAGGCGAAGTGATAATCAACTTCACGAAGTTAGACGGACATGCTCGTAAAATATCGAGCGCATTACCACACGAAAAAACGATCTCCGATTCGGCAGAAAACGCTTCCGTAATTACTTTACTTTTATTTTGCTCAAATAACATATTGGTGTTTTTCATGGTCGATATTTTACCCTAAACTTTCAATCTGCGCATAAATCTGTTGCTCGGTGAACCCTTCGAGATCGACGCTTTTTGAAGGGCAAACGGCGACGCAGGTGCCGCAGCCCATGCAGAGGCCGGGGTTGACCCGGGCGGTCCATTTGATGGTGTTACCGTTGCGGTCTTTGAGTTCGACCCGCTCGATTGCCTGGTAGGGACACGCCCGGCCGCAGGCGAAACAGGCGGCGCAACGGATTTCATCAACCTTGGCGATTTCCGGTTCGCGGGTCAACACCGGCTGGCTGAGCATAATCATCACCTTGCCCGCCGCCGCAGAAGCCTGGGCGACCGCTTCCGGGATGTCTTTCGGGGCCTGGCACGCTCCGGCGACGAAAATTCCCGCCGAGTTCGTCTCCACCGGGCGGAGCTTCGGATGCGATTCCGTCAAAAAGCCGTATTCGTCGTACCCGACCCCCAATTTCTGGGCAAGTGATTCCACCCCGGCCGAAGGGCACATCGCCGAGGCCAACACCACCATGTCCGCTTTGATCGTTACCGGCTTCCCGGCCAACGTGTCAACGCCACGAACAATCAGCTTCCCGTCTTCCTCGGTGATTTTCGAAACACGTCCCCGGTGGTAGTTCGCCCCGTCCTGCTCAATCGCTCTGCGGACGAATTCGTCGTACTTCTTGCCGCCACTCCGAATGTCCATGTAAAACACATGGGCTTCCCCGTGATGAACCTTGTGCTTGTAAAGCATCGTATGCTTGGCGGTGTACATGCAGCAGATTTTCGAGCAGTACGAAATCCCTTTCGCGTTGTCCCGTGAACCGACGCATTTGATAAAGACAATCGTTTCCGGAATTTTTCCGTCGGAGGGGCGTTTCGGTTCCCCGCCGGTCGGGCCGCTTGCCGAGATGAGCCGTTCGAATTGAAGCGAGTCAATCACGTCGGGATATTTTCCGTAACCGTATTCGCCGTAACCGTTTAAATCTTCGTTTTGCTGCTCTTTACCGATGGAATAAAGCTGATACCCCGTTGCAACAACGATGGCACCAACTTCTTCGGTAACGATTTCGTCGGTGTCTTCGTAATTGATCGCTCCGGCGGCGCAGACCTTTTGGCAGATGCCGCACTTGCCGGTTTTGAATTTCGTGCAATTTTTGGCGTCGATCACCGGTTTCGACGGCACGGCCTGCGGGAACGGAATGTAAATTGCGGTTCGGTTTCCGAGGTTGTAATCAAAATCGTTCGGGATTTTCTTTTGGGGACATTTTTGCCAGCAAGCCCCGCAACCGGTACACTTGGTCATATCGACGTACCTGGCTTTTTTGCGAACTTTGACCTTGAAATTGCCGATGTACCCTTCGACCGATTCGACTTCGGACCAAGTCAGCAGCTTGATTTTCGGATGCTGAGCGACTTCGACCATGCGTGGCGTCAAAATGCACTGCGAACAGTCAAGCGTCGGGAAGGTTTCGGACAGTCCGGCCATCTTGCCGCCGACGGACGGTTCCTTTTCGACGAGGACGACCTCGTTCCCCGCCGAGGCGATGTCCAGAGCGGCCTGAATCCCGGCGACTCCGGCCCCGATGACCATGGCCCGCTTGGTAACGGGCACCTCGATAGGCGCAAGCTCGTGATTGTGTTTCACCTTTTCGACGGCCATTCGGATCAGCTCAATCGCCTTTTGGGTCGCCTCCTCTTTGTTGGAGTGAACCCAAGAGCAATGCTCGCGGATATTGGCCATCTCGACAAGGTACGGGTTGATCCCGGCGTTTTCGCACGCTTTTCGAAAGGTTTTCAGGTGCATGTGCGGCGAACAGGAAGCGACGACGACCGCCGTAAGGCCCAGCTCCTTGATCTTTTGAAGGATCATCTGCTGGCCCGGCTCGGCACACATATATTTGTACGAGAGCGAACAATGCACTCCCGGCAAGGTTGCAATTTTTTCGGCGACCGCTTCGCAGTCCACCGTCCTGGCGATGTTCTCGCCGCAAAAACAGGTAAAAACGCCAATTTTCATGGTATAAAACTCTGTATGTGTTCAAATAAATATTAAAGCCATTTTTGCAAAACGGCGTTCTTCCGTTCCGTAAACGTTTCCAGTTCCTTTTGTAAATCCGATATCTCGTTTTCCAGTTTCTCGATTTTTGCGACGATCTTTTTCTGCTCCGAAAGAGGGAGGAGAGGCAATAGAAAATTTTTCATGTCCTCCGTATTGATACTGGGGTAAGCCACTTTTGGCATTTTGTCCTCCATTTGCTTCCCTAAACGCGAGGAGTACATAAACAAGTAATAGAGAAATTTCGATAAGAATTGTTGCTCACTCTTTGAGTTCAATAAGGCGAATCCCGTTGAAAAAATGGTTCTTTCAGGAGCCTGTTCGATATAACAAAACCCTTTCAAATAAGGACGAACTGTGGAAATGACGACGGTATGATTTTCCGCAACCCGCCTTGCGCGAGATGGCGCATCCTTACATGGAATAGATTGACTCCAGTTGATAGTACCGTCTCCTTTGCCCACGCTATCAATATCGACGTATGTAAAATCTCCATCTTGCCACTCTGTGATGGGATTGAGTGTAGTCTTATTGACATGAAAATATGTATCCAATCGCACGGTCGAACTTGGTGCTTGAATGCTATTGAAATCACTCGCGATTTTTTGCTTTAATCGTTCTGTTCTATCCCTAATAGATTTCTCCTCCTGTTCAATTTTTTCGATTTCCTTGACGATTTTGGCTTGAATATCAGGCGGCGGAAGAGGGATTTGAATACTTGACACCCTGTCAATATTTAGATTGTCAACAGACGTGCCATCGCTGGCGGCCATCACAAATTGTTGTTGTGCTATTTCACTAGCAAGAATATAGTAGAAATAATCCTTATTCAGTTTTTCATTGAAATTAGACATCAACAACCACCCATCATGAATACATCCGTTTGTTTTCATAATGTAGGGACGGCCATAACTCATAGAATTTGACAGAATAAAATCGCCGGGGTTGACAAATCTTGATTTTTTCGCACCGTCCGGTATTATTTTTTCGCTTGTTCCGTAAATGTACTTGGAATCAGGTCTTACATCCCCAATTTTAATCCAATTTACTCCATTCGGGTCGCTCGTTAAATACTGATTAATGGGGCGTGGTGAACCGCCTCGGACAATATCGACAAGTTTGTTGAGCTTGACGCAATCCCATTTACTTTTCACCTTGACATTTTTTTTTACAGCCAATGAAATGCTCTTATCAAAATTATCACGACTAAAAGTGAGCATGTCAACGAAATCGACACAAAACACATTGTTGTTCAATGTCTCGTGAATGCCCGGAAATTCGCCGTTGAACGCCTTGTAAATGTACGCGTTTGCCTTTGTTGTATCTTCGTAATCCTTATCAGAATATAATTTTGTACATTCATCAATGGTTTTGTCACCTTGTATGGCGTGATACCCTTCACTACCACGTCGTTTACTGATTTCGTACCCCAAAAATCTTTTTTCGTCTTCCTTGTCGCCCGTTTTTACGATGACCGTTTTCTGATGATAGTTGAGAACGTAGTAATAAAATTTTTCAGGGTTAATTTCGGTTTCGCCTGTATAATCCAGATATTTTTTTATCGGTTCCTCAATACCGTTTACAGTCAGGTCTTCGTGTGTTTTCGGATAGTTTTCAGCAATATGATAAGCAAGGTCTTTGATACGTTTTACCTCTGATACGTTTCTCTTACGCAAAAACAGTACGACCGTGTTGGTATTGGTCGCCATAAAAGTATTACCACCCAATTGAGTAATGGCAACGACGTCAAAATTCTGCAAGATGATTTCGCGGGCTTTGGCGTGCATTCCGCCGTTGCTAAGAATGGAATTGGGCAATACGATCCCTGCTATCCCCTTTTCTTTTAATAGTTGATCGGTCCGTTCAACAAACAAGGCTTCGATTTCGCTACTTTTGTCGGTAAGGTTGTTGAACAACGTAAATTCATCCTGTGCCCCGATGTATTCCAAGTCGTCCTTGACACCCTCCACCGAATAGGGCGGGTTAGAAACAAGGATGGAAAATTGTGGTTTTTTAGCATTCTCCTTCAGCAAACCGATGTAGGATTTTGATTTTTCGAAACTGTCCAAGCCATCGCCGAGAACAACCTGAGCCAGGCCATCACCGTAAAAATAACAGCCGACTTTCGCCACTTTCACGAGGCGGTAGTCCTTTTCAATACCATAGACGTATTGTGCCGCCCAGTTGTATTGATCGGCTTTCCAGGAAGCGACGGTTTTTTTTGCTTGTGGGTAAAAGTCAGACGTGTCAAGGTTTTCAATAATATCCTGGTACTCCTCCAGGATTTCGGTAATAAAGTGCCCGCTTCCTGCGGCGTAATCAATGGCGGCTGGAAGTGAAGGCGATTTCTGATTGATGTGTTGTTTTAGTAGTTCGGGTAGCGGCAACGACCTTGCGATGAATTTTGTAATCGTAGGAGGGGTAAAGTATTGCCCTGCTTCCTGTTTCAAGCCTGTTGTTAAGAGAAGTTCAAAAAATTCACTTAGATATTTTTGTTTTCTCGGATAACGAATCCGGTATTTTTCGATAAGTTGGACCACCTCTTTTAATACCCGGTGGTTCTGCTCAAAATCATCATCATCCATGACGCTTTTGATGTCGAAGAGCTTGTTGAATTTCAGGAATTTTTTCTTTGCTTTATATTGCTCGTCCTTTGTTTGCGCACCAAAATCCTTTTCATCGATCCCTTCAATTTCTTTTTTCAGGAAATCGAATAATCCTTCTTTGTGCAAATTGTATAATCTTACCTGGAACTCCACGGGATCGTCATTGTTTTTCCATTGGAATTCCAATTCATCCTCATCGCGTTTTTGTTCGTCGAAAAGTTTCGCCAGGAAAAGGTTAAAAATCACGTTGAACGCATTAGGCTTATCGGATACGGAGTGCTTGCGTAGAATGGTGGCAAATCCGTGGAACAGTTTTCTTCCTTTATCTTCCGTCAGTTCCTCAAGTTGTGATTTTGTGAAGATTTCATTTTTGAAGCCGTAAGGGTGATTTTCCCAAAATCCGGTCTCATGAAATCTGCCATCCCAAAGGGCATGAACTTGCTTTACGCTTCCCGCATTACGAAACGCCTCTTCTATTTTTGCAATTCTAAAGTCGGAAATGATGCCGTTGTTTCCGAGTTGAGAAGCATAAAGCATCAACAGTTCTGCTTTTGTGTCCTGTTGGAAATAGGTAAACAATTGTCCGCCGTTTTTTTGAATCTTTTTTAGTTCTTTGTCAAATTCTTCGCCGTGCGTTTTACACTCAATCATCAAATACGGTTTACCATCAAGCGAAACCAAAATATCTAAAGATTTTGTAACTCCACGCCCGGCAGGATAGCCTTTTTCCAGAAAGATATTTTCCGGCTTGTACCCTTTCGTGAGCAGACGATCCACGCACTCCAGGACGACGAAATTTTCGGCTTGGGAAAAATTTTGCGTTCGCTTGCTGCCGCACTTGATTTTATCGCCATAATTGATGGACTTTTTGTCGCAATCCACTGTGATAGCGTAATTACGGAACTGGGAGTACTCCTTGCGGAAAACCCCTTTCGCTCCCTCTTGCGAGGTAAATCCAAGCGTTGCTAAAAGGTTTTTAATCTGTTTTGGTTCCATGGGAAATCCTATTTCAATATACAAACTGTAAACGAATAGAAGACAGTATTTTGTAAATCCTTGTATTTCAATGAGTTACGAAGTATAAAAAAGGGGTGGGTGATTTTTTTAAGGGTGTGGCCGCGATTTTAGGTAACATGCGGTTATCGGTAGAGGTAACGGTAAACAACTTGATATTTTTCTTTGTGCCTCCGTGCCTTTGTGAGAGATTTATTCCTGTTTTTCGATCACAATCTCCGGTGCTCCTTTTTCGTCGGTTTTGAGAGCCGGGATCGTTTGAACGCCCGGTTGGTCGTTCGGGGGAAACCGGATTTCGTCAATGGGCGTTCCGTCGACGCTACGGCGAAGGATCACGTAAATGATCGTCGAGCAAACCCAAAAGTATCCGAACAGGAAGCCGATCTTGACCATTTGGAAACACCAGCACCAAAACGACAGTATCCAACTTGCCAAAGTTTCCGGACGATCTACCATGAAGGCGGCCAAAGGAGCGTTTCCCCAATCGGCGATCAGAAAAATCGCCAGATCGACGAACCAAGCGATGAAAAAGTAGCCGATCATGCCGATTGCGATCCCCAAAACCGCGTAAACAAGGTATTGCAAAGGGCGTTGGTAAACGTAGGAATACGTTCGGCTTACGGCGTCGAACCCGTCGGAACCGTCCACGCTCACCGCCGCAAAAGCAAGCGGCCAGCCGAAAAGAAGCCCAACACCGAGAATCGCAAAACAAAACCCGAGGAAAAGCACAATCGGGAAGAGAATCGCCACAAGCACATTCACGACGGGGACCATCAAGAGCCATCCGGCAATCTTTACGGCTATCGCACAAAACGCCAACCCAGCCACCGGAATCAAAATCGCCGCAAAATAGGACCGCAAACGCCACTGGAGGAATTTTCCCAAATGGCTCCACCGGGAATACTGCCCGATGGTAATTTGCGTCGCGGCGGTCCGGGTGAGAATCGCTCCGCAAATGGTCCAGATGATAAAAACCCCCAAGAACCAAGCGAGGGAAAGCGAATCTTGGAATGAAAAGAGATTGGAAAGTGAGTTGCTCATCATTTTCCAGGGGAACAAAACCGTCTCCCAACCGGGCAGACTGGAACCGACAAAACTTACGTGAGTCGGAATGAAATCCGCGTATTCACGTTTAAGCAAAACAGCAAGAAACAGCGTCAACAAAACGCCGAAGGAGGCGACCCAAAGGACTCGAAAGGTGGTCGCAATGGAAACCGCTTGCGGCAACAGCACCGCCGGGCAAAGTTCCTGCCAGTCGATACGGCGGATCGTTCCTTCATCAAGATCGGTGGGGGGCGTTTTCATGGTCAAATGAGAAATAGGAAATGAGAAATCTACCTGCCACCCGTAGATTATATTTGATTCTTTTGACGAATCAAGACCGTTCGCTCTGCTACCCCGCGTGAGGAGCCAGGTCGTTACGAGAATTCGGAGCGTCGGGAGTTGTACAAGGAGCTTCGCCATGAATTACGCCAGAGTCGCTGGGAGTTCGTTGTGAAGCGTCTTGAGGAGTTGGGCGGGGAGTTGTTGCAAAGGGCGGTGCAGGAGACGACGGCGG
>Ga0209628_10000840_pt1 | contig 19230 bp, 31 predicted proteins | sample TergutCu122P4_FD_187285 | JGI IMG/M metagenome (GOLD analysis project Ga0209628, IMG submission 187285) | Cubitermes ugandensis P4 segment gut microbial communities from Kakamega Forest, Kenya - Cu122 P4 (SPAdes) (version 2) | ecosystem: Host-associated > Arthropoda: Insects > Digestive system...
TGAGACCGTCATTTCGCGATGCTCCATTCCGGCTTTTATTCATCTCCCCCAATAAAAGCCGGAATGAAGCGAAGCGAAATGACGGTAAAATCAGTAAAAATCGTAAACTTGTCGACGGACTGCCCCCTTGCGAACCGTAAAGTGCAGAGTATATTCCCCCGTTTCGTCTCGTGGGTTCCCTCACGGACGGAGCAGGTTTCACGGGACGAAGGCGATTGAGTTGGAAAATTTTCGCCCGCTCCTTGACAGCCTTTGCGGATGTGGTAGATTTACCACTCCTTTGGATTTGTGATGGCCTTAAGTGGCTGATGTTGAGCGTGATATTTGGTAATCAGGATTTCGGACCAACGAACGGAGAATAGCCGTGACTGTATCAGGAAATGAAGTTATACGTATTCGGATGGAAGCTTACGACCACACCGTTTTGGATATGAGCGCCAGCGAGATTGTTGATACTGCGAAGCGGACCGGTTCCGTTGTACGTGGTCCGGTTCCGCTTCCTACCAGGGTTGAACGATATACGGTTTTGTCCAGCCCTCATGTTGATAAAAAAGCTCGACAGCAATACGAAATTCGAACGCATAAACGCGTTATTGACATTATCCAATCGACCGCCAAAACGATCGATGCCTTGAATAAGTTAAATCTGCCTGCCGGCGTTGATATTAAAATCAAGGCGACCGGTTCGAGATAGTTTGATCGCATACAGGATTAGGACCGTAAATAACCGCAGGCAATAAACAGGATAGAGTGATGAGTATTGGAATTCTCGGCCAAAAGGTCGGCACGACGCAGATTTACATGGACAACGGAAAGGTCGTCCCCGTGACGGTGATTCAGGCGGGACCGTGTTCGGTACTCCAACTGAAAAGCACCGGACGCGACGGCTACGAAGCCGTTCAGCTCGGCTACAAAGACATGCCGCGACGCCTTGCCGCGAAAAGTCAAAGAGGGCACGTCGCCAAACTCGAGAGCAAACGACAACGAAAATTGAATGCCGCCGGAATTGAGTCCGTTCCCAAAGCCGGCTGCGAACCGAAAAAGTTCATCCGGGAATTCCGTGTCCCCGTCGAAGGTTATACCGTCGGTCAGGTGATTTCCGTCGACGTGTTTGAAAACGTCCTTTCCGTCGACGTTACCGCCGTGAGCAAAGGGTGCGGATACTCCGGTGTTATGAAGCGGCATAATTTTGCCGGACAACGTGCGACGCACGGCGTGAAAAAGTGTCACCGACACTTGGGAAGTTCCGGTTGCAGTGCGTTTCCGAGCCGAACCCCCAAGGGGAAGAGAATGCCTGGCCAGTACGGGAACGACAAAATCACGATTCGGAATCAGAAAGTCGTTTACGTGGACAAGGAAAACAATTTGCTCCTCATTCGCGGAGCGGTTCCCGGTCCCAACGGTGGGTTCGTAACGATCAATCCGACGAATTACCTCCCCTCCCCCAAGGCCAATCCCTGGAAATTCGAAAAGAAGGAAAGTTAATTAAATTTTTGCCGGTACTCCGCGTCAAGGAAATAGAAAAATGGTCAGTTTACCGCTTTACGATAAAACTGGAAAGCAACTCGGAAGTTTCGAGGTTGATCCGGAAGCGATTGCCCCGAGAATCAGCAAACAGTTGCTCCACGACGCCGTCGTGATGTACCAGGCCAACCTTCGTCAAGGTTCCGCCAAGTCGAAAACCCGTGCCGAAGTTGCAGGGGCGAAGAAAAAAATGTACCGCCAAAAAGGGACCGGAAACGCTCGTGCCGGCCACAAAAGAAGCGGTGTCCGACGCGGTGGAGGCCATATTTTTGCGAAACAACCCAAAAGCTGGTATTATCGCTTGCCGCGAAAAGCTCTGCAAAGTGCGACCCGGATGGCGATTGCCTCGAAAATCAACGAAAATAACGTAACGTTGATCGACGAACTGAAAATGGACGCTCCGAAAACCAAGGCGATGGCCGGCGTACTCGGTGCATTGAACCTTTCCGGTTCGCTTTTGATCGCAATTGACACCCACGACGTCAATACCTACAAGAGCGCACGGAATATCGCGGGGGTGCGAATCCTTCCGGTCGCCGAGCTGAACGCCTTCGAGATTCTCCGGCCCCGAAAGCTGTTGATGACGAAAGCCGCACTGGAAAATTTTGTGAGAAAAGAAAACTGAATTTTAGCCGGTACTCCGCGCTTTAGACAAATAAATTACGATGCCGAGACAATTTGACGTAACGAAATCCAAACTGAAGCTGGAGCCGTACCAGGTGGTAACCCGTCCAATCGTGACGGAAAAGGGCTTCCACTTGGCGGAACACAAAAACATTTATTCATTCGAAGTGAATAAAATGGCCGGTAAAACGGAAATTAAGGAAGCCGTCGAAACGTTGTTCGACGTCAAGGTCCTTGAAGTCAAAGTCCAGAACCGAAAAGGAAAAAAGCGACGCAGCCGCAAGGGAGTCGGAGAGCAGCGTTCCTGGAAAAAAGCGATGGTCAAACTTGATCCCGACAGCCGAATCAACTACTTCTAAGGGAAAATTCCATAAATCATGGGCGTAAAGAAATATAAACCGAACAATGCCGCTCGCCGCAATATGAGCGTCAGCGATTTCAAGGAATTGACGCCAGGTGCCAAACCGGTCAAGGCCCTGCTTCGCAAGAAGGTGCGCACGAGTGGTCGTAACAACCAGGGTGTGATTACGGTTCGGCACCGAGGCGGCGGACACAAGCAACAGTATCGTTTGATCGACTATCGCCGCAACAAAGATGGAGTTTCGGCCAAAGTCGCGGAAATTCAGTACGACCCGAACCGGAAAGCACGAATCGCCCTGCTTCACTACATTGACGGCGAAAAGCGGTATATCCTTTGGCCGGAAGGTTTGAAGGTCGGAACGGTACTCAACAGCGGTAGCGGTGCCGCCCCGATTGTCGGAAATTGTTTGCCGATCAGCGAAATTCCGCCGGGAACCGAAATTCACAACATCGAACTTCAGCCGGGACGCGGTGGAGTATTGTGCCGAACCGCCGGAGCGAAAGCAACGCTCGTCGCCCGTGATACCGGTTGGGCCCAGTTGAATATGCCGAGCGGCGAAATTCGGCGTGTTCCTTCCTCGTGCCGTGCAACCATCGGCGTCGTGGGAAATTCGGAACAAATGAACATCGTGATCGGCAAAGCCGGTCGCAAACGTTGGTTGGGAATACGGCCCCATGTTCGCGGTGCGGCGATGAACCCGATTGATCACCCGCACGGCGGCGGTGAAGGCCGTACCAAGGGTGGACGGCATCCCGTTTCCCCGACCGGTAAACCGACCAAAGGTACTTCGACGAGAAAGAAAAGAAAGCCGACCAACAAAGCAATTATTCGTCGCCGCCGAAGCAAACGTTACGGAATTTTGAAATTGTCCTAAAAACCCGGGAGCGCAGGCACCCTGCCTGCATTTATCCAATCACCTTACGAGATGAGCAGATCACTAAAAAAAGGTCCATTCGTCAACGCGAAGTTGTACGCGAAGATTGAAAAACTCGACGCCGCCAACAAAAAAGAACCCGTGAAAACCTGGGCAAGAGCTTGTACCGTCGTTCCGGAATTTGTCGGACACACCTTTTTGGTCCACAACGGCAAAGCACACGTCAAAGTGTTTATCACCGAAGAAATGGTCGGACACAAACTCGGCGAGTTCGCCCCGACCCGAATTTTCCGGGGACACGGCGGTAAAGGTAAACGGTAAACGCGAAGCACCGGTTGAAAAAATTTATCAGGAATACGTAAAGAGAGTACCATGTTCTATACTGCAAAACATCGATTCGCACAAATCAGTCCGAGGAAGGTTCGCGTTTTTGCGGACTTGATTCGTGGAAAATTCGCTGATGAGGCGTTGGAAATACTCAGCTGTTACCCCAATCGGGGGGCGAGGCTTTTCGAGGCCGTCATCCGGAGCGCAATGCACAATGCGGAAGATCGGCGGGAATCGAATTTGAAGTACCTTATGGTTTCCGATGTTCGCGTCGATTCCGGGCCGTACTCGAAACGTTGGCGTCCGAAATCGCGGGGTTCCTCGACGGTGATTCTCAAAAGAACGTCGCACATTACTGTTGTACTGGAATAGTTTACCTCTGAAAATAACCATCAAATAGACCACAAACGAGAGATACAATGGGTCAAAAAGTCAATCCGGTCGCGTTTAGAACCGGAATTATGGAAGATTGGAAGAGTCGTTGGTACGCTTCGAAGCGGGAGTTTTCCGACTTGCTCGTCGAAGACAAAAAGATACGAGATTTTATCAAGGGACGTAAAGACGCTTCAGATCGGCGGGAATTTGCCGGCAAGCCGCTTTATCCCTCCATCGCCAAGATTGAGATTGAGCGTACCCGGGATGAAGTCCGGGTCATCCTTTTCTCCGCCAAGCCGGGTATGCTTATCGGAAGAAAAGGGGAAAAGGTCGAAGAACTGCAAAACGACCTCCAGAAATTGACGGGACGACGAATCAATTTGAAAATCGAGGAAGTCGTCAACCACGAAGTCGTTGCCCAACTCGTCGCGGAAGATATTGCCGATCAGCTTGTCAAGCGGGCCAGTTTTCGTCGGACGATGAAGCGGGCAATGGAATTGGCGATGGAAAACGGAGCCAAAGGGATCAAAATTCAATTGGCCGGTCGTTTGGGAGGAGCGGAAATGGCGCGTTGCGAAAAGCAAATCGCCGGTTCCATGCCCCTTTCGACGTTGAGAGCGAAAATCGATTACGGGTTCGCGGAAGCGAAAATTGCACAGGGCCACATCGGCGTTCAAGTTTGGATTAACCAAGGCGATTATAACGAGGAGATTAAAGATGGCGCGAATGCCCAAACGGGTCAAGCATCGAAAAATCCAAAGAGGTCGTATAAAAGGTAATGCGACCCGGGGAAACTCGGTCGTATTCGGCGACTTCGGACTCCAAACGCTGGAAGGTGGTTGGATTGATGCAGCAACGATAGAAGCCGGGCGTATTGCCGCCCAACAGTACCTTCGAACCGAGGGACGGCTCTATATTCGAATTTTTCCGCACAAGTCCATTACGTCGATTCCGTTGGAAACCCGAATGGGAAAAGGAAAGGGCGAGCCGGATTACTGGGCGGCGGTCGTGAAACCGGGAACCGTTATGTACGAAATCAGCGGCGTGCCGGAGGAAACGGCGAAAATGTGCTTTGCCCGACTCGCTCACAAAATGTCCGTGCGGTGTCGGATGATTAAACGAAAAGCAATTTAGAGCGCGGAGTACCGGCCAGGAGTACCGGCCAAAAGGGCGAAAACATTTTGATACATCCTTAGATTGATATGAAACCTAGTGAAATCCGTGATATGAGCGATGAGCAGCTTAACATCCTGCTCAAAGAAGCGAAGGAAACGCTTTTCCGGTTGCGTTTGCAAGCCCGGATGGAGAAGTTGGACGCCCCCAGCGAACTTCGCCGAAACAAGAAGTTGATTTCACGAATCCTGACCGTATTCAACGAGCGCACTAAGAAATAACACTTACCCAAGAAGCGAGTTTTAAGCGATGCCGAAAAAGGTAGCAGTTGGAGTCGTAACGAGCGATAAAATGAAGAAGACGCGGCGTGTCGAGATCGCCCGATTGGTGAAGTATCCCAAGTACGGCAAAATCGTCCGCAGGCGAACCGTTTGTTACGTTCATGACGAACAGGAACAGTCCTCGATGGGCGATACCGTCGAAATCATCGAGTGTCGGCCCATGTCAAAGCTGAAACGCTGGAATTTGGTTTCCGTCGTTTCGAAAGCGAACCTGATCGACATCGCGGCACTTCGTGGATCGGCCAAAGAGGCGGAGAGTTCCGCAATAACCAGCTAACAGGTTTCCATTGGAAGTTCAGTAAACCAACGACAGACGTAAAAGCGGAGTACACGAATTATGATCCAGATGCAGACGAGATTGGATGTCGCGGACAATACCGGCGCAAAGGAATTGTTCTGCATTAAGGTTCTGGGGGGAACCCGTCGTCGTTATGCGAAAATCGGCGATATTATCGTGTGCAGCGTGAAGCAGGTTATTCCCGGAAGCAACGTCAAAAAAGGGGCCATCGTCAAGGCGGTGGTCGTGCGAACCAAAAAATCCACTCGCCGCGAGGATGGAAGTTACGTCAAATTCGATTCCAATGCGGCCGTTTTGGTCGATAATGAAAAAAATCCCCGGGGAACCCGTATCTTCGGTGCCGTCGCCCGTGAACTGCGGGAAGACGGGTTTGTCAAAATTATTAGTCTTGCGAGTGAGGTGGTCTAATGCGTATTTGTAAAGATGATATGGTCGTCGTTTTGTCCGGTGCCGACGCCGGGGAACGAGGCCGCGTGATTTCCGTCAATCGCGAGAATGAAACCGTGATCGTCGAAGGCGTGCATACGATTCACAAACACGTGAAACGAAGCAAACGGAATCCCCAGGGAGGACGTTTGACGAAGGAAATGCCTGTCCCGCAGTCGAAAGTCCAGGTGATTTGCACCGCTTGCGGCAAACCGGCCCGGCTTGGCGTGAAAATCATCGCCGACGGAAGCAAGTATCGTTTTTGTAAAAAGTGTAACGCTCGTTTGAGCCAGATTTCACCCGCAAAAGTCAAAAAGCAATAACAACGACATTTTTTGGATTCCGTTACGAATACTCGTAACATTACAATCAATTTAGAATCCGGCAATCAACAGTAATGGAACCGCGACTTCAAGAGAAATACAAGAAACAGATTCTTCCGAATTTGAAAACCAAATTGGGTAAGGCCAACGTTATGGCGGTCCCGAAATTGGAGAAAATCGTCCTGAATATGGGGTGCGGTTCTTCGATTAACGAAAAGAAATACCTCGAAGAAGCTCTCGACGTTTTGACCCAGGTTGCCGGGCAGAAGCCGGTGATTACCAAAGCGAAGAAGTCTATTGCGAACTTTCGTCTCCGGATTGGAATGAACATCGGCTGCATGGTAACGCTTCGCGGAGCCAGGATGTACGAGTTTCTCGACCGTCTGATTTCCATTACGCTCCCGCGAGTTCGTGACTTCCGGGGCCTCAATCCCAAGAGTTTCGATGGACACGGAAATTACAATCTCGGTCTGACCGAACACCTTGTTTTTCCGGAAATCAATCCCGACAAGTTCACCAAGCCGCAAGGGATGAACATTACTTTTGTGACCAATGTTGACAGCGACGATGAATCGCGGGAATTACTCCGCGAATTCGGAATGCCGTTCCGCTCAACGGCGGCGATCCCGCGTTAAACTTCGTCGCACAGGGTGCGACGGCTAAAACAAACATTGACTACTCATTATGGCAAGTAAAGCAAAAATCCTCAAAGCGAATAGAAAGCCGAAATTTTCAACGCGTTCCGAAAATCGATGTCGACTCTGCGGTCGTCCTCGTGCGGTTTATCGTAAATTCGGCATCTGTCGTATTTGTTTTCGAGAATTGGCAAACCAAGGTTTGATTCCCGGCGTGAAAAAAGCAAGCTGGTAAAAAAAAGGGGAAAAATAGATTATGCTGACTGATCCGATTGCCGACATGCTAACCCGTATTCGAAACGCCGTGCGCGTTGCTCATACCCATGTCGATTTACCGACTTCCAAGCTCAAATGCGGCGTTGCCGACGCAATGAAGCGGGAAGGTTTTATTTGGGACTGGGAAAAAATAGAATCGAAGCCGAACGATATCCTTCGGCTCCACTTGAAGTATGGGCCTGACGGCGAGCGGGTCGTACAGCACATTAAGCGAGTCAGCAAACCGGGTTGTCGCGTTTACAGTGCTTCGGACAATTTGAAAAAAGCGGTCCTGAACGGTTTGGGGGTTCGTATCCTCAGCACGAACCGGGGAATTCTCAGTGATCGTGAAGCCAAAGAAAAGAACGTGGGCGGCGAAATCCTCTGTGAAATTTGGTAATTCCTTTTTTAGCCGGTATTCCGCGCTTTATAAACAGTATGTCACGTATAGGTAAAAAACCGATTGTCCTTCCAAGCGGCGTCAAAGCAAGCGTCAGCGGAAACATGATTACCGTCGAAGGTCCGCTCGGCAAGTTGCAGCAGGACTTCCGACCGGAAGTGACGATTTCCGTCAATGACGCGAACGTTCTTGAAGTGAAAAACGCAACAGGAACCCGCAGTGCCAACGCGATGCACGGACTTTACCGGTCGCTCATCAGCAACATGGTGACCGGCGTTTCCCAGGGTTACGAAAAGAAACTCGAAATTTTTGGGACCGGGTATTTGTTCGCCATTTCGGGAAAAGTCCTTCAGATTCGTGCCGGTTTCGCCAACGAAATTCAAAAACAGATCCCGGCAGGGTTGGACGTTAAGTGTCCCGACCAACAGCATGTTCATATCAAAGGGATCAGCAAGCAACAGGTCGGTCAGTTCGCGGCGGAAGTAAGAGCCGTGCGCAAGGCCGAACCGTACTTGGGCAAAGGGATCAAATACGAGGGGGAAACCATTCGTCGGAAAGAAAGCAAAGCGGCCGCGAAGAAATAATTGTTGCGATAAACAAATACGATCATAAGAATTCAGTTCCATGAAAAAGTTCAAACTCATCAATCTCCGCCGGGAACGCCGGGCTTTTCGGGTCTCCAATGCCGTGAAACGGTATTCGACCCGGCCGCGGCTTTGTGTTTTTCGGAGTAATAAGCATATCTACGCCCAAATCATCGACGACAACGCCGGAAAAACGATGGTCTCGGTGGGGACGAACGACAAGGATTTACGCGGTGAGATCAGTTTCGGCGGAAATTGCGAAGCGGCCCGGAAGGTCGGTGAAGCGATTGCGAAAAAAGCACTCGAAGCCGGTATCAAGCAGGTTGCTTTTGATCGGCACGGCTACCTTTATCATGGACGTATCCAAGTTTTGGCGGACGCCGCCCGAAACGCCGGGCTTGACATTGGGGCCGCCTCGGACAATTATACGGAAGAGGAACTCGCCGCCCGTGCCGCGAAAAAAGCAAAAAGCGGTGGAAAGAAGAAAGTCGACAAAAACGAACAAAAGGCCGGAAAAGCCTCCGGGCAAAACCGGGCCCCCGTCAAGAAAAAGTAACATCATTATCCCTCGGTCGTCCGTCGGCAACCGGATTTTTCTGCCGACCGCCGACTGCCGACTGCTAACTTTAAGAATATGAGCGAAACAGGTCAAGGAAATCTTATCGATAAGGTCGTCAAGATTCGTCGTTGTGCCGCCGTCGTCAAAGGCGGTCGGCGTTTCAGTTTCTCCGCACTCGTCGTCGTCGGCGACGGAAAGGGCAAAGTTGCCTGGGGATACGGAAAAGCGAACGAAGTTCCGCCCGCCGTCGATAAAGCCGTGAAAGACGGATCGAGAAAAATGGAAGCCGTCCAATTGGAAGGAACGACCATTCCCCATGAAGTTCACGGGCACTTCGGTGCCGCACGGGTTACACTCGTTCCGGCCGGTCCGGGAACCGGTGTGATTGCCGGTGCCGCCGTTCGGGCCGTTTGCGAAGCGTGCGGAATCCACGATATTTTGACGAAAAGTTACGGAACGGCCAATCCGACCAACGTGGTTAAAGCGACCATTGACGCTTTGAAACAATTACGATCCAAAAGTGAAGTCGAACGTTTACGAGGAGTTGCGTTGTCATGAACATAAACGAAGTTAATACGGACATCCAAAAAAACAGCGCAACGAAACGGCTGGGACGAGGAACCGGGAGCGGTTTGGGAAAAACGTCCGGTCGCGGCCATAAAGGTCAGGGTGCGCGGGCTGGTTTTTCCATGCCGGCGTATTTCGAAGGCGGTCAAATGCCGCTCGCCAGGCGAATCCCGAAACGGGGATTCAACAATAAGCGGTTCGCTCCGAAAGTCGTCGGCGTGAATGTGGAAGACCTGGAGTTTTGTTTCGAAAAAGGCGAGGCCGTGACGCCGCAGATTCTCGTTGAAAAGAAAATCGTCAAGGCGGTTTTTGATCGGATCAAAGTCCTCGGCAACGGCGACTTGACCAAATCGCTCAGCGTTTCCGCTCATGCGTTTTCCAAGTCGGCCCAGTCGAAAATCGAGGCCGCTGGTGGGACCGTAACCGTTTTACCGGGCCCAAAACCGGTCGTGAAAAACAAAATGGGATCGAAAAAGGCAAAGGCGAAATAATTCGATTTAAGGGCATAGGGCATCAGGCATACTTATCACTTATCACTTATCACATGCCTTGTGCCCTATGCCCTTGACTGTTTGGTGTTGAGTTTTGATCGTCTGTACTACCAAGGAAGACCAAGAGCATGTTTGAAAGAATTCGAGTCATTTTTTCCATACCGGAGCTAAGGCAAAAGATTTTGTTGACGCTCGGTCTTTTGGCAGTTTATCGGATCGGCTGGCATATCCCGCTTCCGATTGTCGATTCCAAAGCACTTGCGGCCAATCTCAACGCCGGAAGTCTCGGGGAAATTCTCAATACGGTTTCCGTCTTTAGCGGTTCGCAGTTGACGAACATCACGATTTTCGGGCTTGGTATCATGCCCTATATTTCGGCGTCGATTATCTTCCAACTTCTTGCAACGGTCTACGAACCGCTCAAGAAGCTTCAAAAAGAAGGGGAAAGCGGCCGCCGGAAAATCAACGAATATACACGATACGCAACCGTTCTCATCTGTATTTTCCAGAGTTTCAGTTACGTATACCTTGTCAACCAGTTCGGTTGCGTTAATAAGAATATCTTGGCCCATCAAACGGATTCGGGAATCCCGTACCACTGGGTTTTGACGTCGGTGGTGATTATGACGGCGGGCACCTGTTTTCTCATGTGGCTCGGTGAACAGATCGACGAATACGGGATCGGCAACGGTATCAGTATGTTGATTATGGCCGGTATTATCGCGAACGTCCCGACGGCGTTACAGGAATTGCTCGGCGGCGTATTCAAAGGAGGCGAAGCGATGTTGGGCGGCGGTGACAAGTCCCGGATCGGCGTTGAAGTTCTGCTGGTTCTCATGGCCCTGTTCGTCGGTGTCGTGGTCGGTGTCATTTACATCACCCGTGGGCAACGGCGGATTCCGATGCAAAGTGCCAAACACGTTCGCGGTCGCCGGGTTTACGGTGGAAACCGACAGTATTTGCCGCTTAAAGTCAATCAGGCCGGTGTCATGCCGATCATTTTCGCAAGTAGCCTTTTGATGTTCCCGCTGTTTTTCTTCCAATGGGGAGCTTCAGCGACCGGTTGGGGATGGCTTCACAGCCTGGCGGAGCAGTTCCATCGGGGCGAAAATTTTCTCTACGTGATCCTGTATGTCGGACTGATTTTCTTCTTCTGCTATTTTTGGACGGCGGTTTCCTTCAACCCGAAGGATATGGCCGACAATCTGAAAAACTACGGCAATTTCATTCCGGGATACCGTCCCGGCAAGAGAACGGAAGAATACCTGGAAAAGGTGATGATCCGGATTACTTATGTCGGAGCGGCGTTCCTTGCAGTGATCGCCATTTTGCCGACGATCATTTCCGGTGAGATGGGCGTTTCGTTTCGGGTCGCCGGATTTTTCGGCGGAACGAGTTTGCTCATCGCGGTCAGCGTGATTATCGACCTGGTCGATAAGATCGACAGCCATTTGATTATGAGAAACTACAAAGGTCTTTTGAACAAAGAGAAACACTAATGAGAATGATCTTCATCGGTCCTCCGGGTGCCGGAAAAGGGACGCAGGCGGAAAAAATCGTACAACAATACAACGTCGCCCATCTTTCCACGGGTGATATGCTCCGGGCCGCACGTGACGCCAAGACGCCAATCGGTTTGAAAGCCGACGAATACATGTCTGCCGGGCAGTTGGTCCCCGATTTCGTCGTGATTGGAATTATCGCCGAGCGTCTCAAAAAGACGGACTGTCAAAAGGGGTTCCTTCTCGACGGTTTTCCGAGAACGATTGCCCAGGCGGAAGCGTTGGACAAAATGCTTACCGAAAACAAGATGCCGCTTAGCGTCGTTCTCGAACTGAAAGTGCCGGAGGAAGAACTCTTTAACCGTCTGGCCGGACGCGGTCGTGCCGACGACAAACCGGAGGCGATTCGCCAGCGGCTCACGTCGTATTCCACTCAAACGATGCCGCTTTTGGATTATTATTCGAAACGAAATCTCCTCAAATCGATTGACGGTCTGGGAACCGTCGAGGAAATTTTCAATCGTGTTGCGGGAATTCTTGAGGCTTACAGATAAACGTCAAAAATTGCTTTCATGTGAATCAAGCCGCTAAATCAACCGGAATTTTTGGGCGTCTTTACTTGGTAGCAATTCTGGTCGGCTTGACCGGGGCGGGTTTGTTTTGGTTTCTTTTTCCCATCAAATATGAAGCGAAAGCCTGGTTTTTGGTTTTTCATAAAGCCGAATATCTCGTCTATGGCCCGGATGCGGAATTCGACGCTTTTTTTGCGACCCAATTCGCGATATTCAAGAGTGACAAACTTCTTGAAGAAACTCTGAATGATCCGCGTTTGGCTCACATTAAGGAGTTTCACAAGCAAAAAGCCCCGGTCGAATGGTTGCGTAAAAACATTTTCATAACACGAGTAGGAAAATCGGATTATATCGCCATTTCCTGTCGTCGCTCGACTCCGGAAGATGCTCAGACGGTGATCGCGGCTTTCGTTCATGCTTATTTAGAACGATATGAAAAGGATGTCGCACCAGGTAAAAACTGGTTTGGCGTTATCCTTGACATAGAACCAAAGTTGCCGATTAAACCCTGTACTCAACCCCGATTGGATTTAACACTTCTCGTCGGAGTCGGTGTATTCTGGCTGACGCTGCTGGGAGAATGCGTGAATGCGTGTATAATAAGGATCGCCTCTTGTTTTTTGAGGTATTTGGGCTAAAATGAAGCGAATGATTGAAAACAATTCCGACAACAATTTGAAATGTTCCGCCAGTTGAAGAATATCCACAATTCTTTTCGCTTGACGGCCAAAGCGGATTCGAGAGTGGTGTTCACTGACAAATTACAGATACACATCTTGGAAGCGTGTCAAGAAAAAATTGACCGGGTAGGTAACTTGCCGCCTGCCCTTGGTGCGTGGACAAACTTTTTCTACTATTCTCATACTTTGACTGTATAATAAAATTTTGTTTGTAACCCATTGTGGTACAATAAGTTATGGAATCTCCTGTTTTTTTGCTGTTGACCGTGATTTCGCGTGTTAAAATGGGCAATTGGGGATAAATACTTGAAATTCCAACGTTTTAATGGTGAAGCAAATGAATTCAACTCAATACACTTGAAAATCAGGAATATCCATAACTCCTTTGATAATAATAGGTTAGCTCACTATACAGTCAAAATACAGAGACGAAGGAGGAAATGATGACCATGGTACAAAACCAACCGATCGTAGCGCATGCCTGTAGAAAACATCAGCAGTTTAATCAAGACGAGAGACTTAGAGCATTGGACGAAGCGCACCAGCGATACCTCCATGACCTTGCGACGGATATTGAAGCGAAAGCATCTGAAATCGCTCGCAACCTGAAGCGAGCCGGGTTGGCCGCGGATTTTATCGCTCAAATGACCGGTCTTACTTGTACTGAAGTTGAACGATTGGACTGATTCATTCGTTTTTTGTTTTTTGGGAGTCAAAGCGACACCATTTTTTTTCAATCCGAGGGACTGGAAGGTCTGATCGCTGAATTTGCATGATTACCTTAAAATCGGAACGTGAAATCGCTTTGATGAGAAAAGCGGGCTTGGTGATCTGGTATGCCCATCGTATTGCAGAATCCTGGGTAAAGGTCGGAGTAACCACTCAGGAAATCGACGCGGTGATCGACCGCTTCTTTCAAGACCGTGATGCACAGCCGCTTTTCAAGGGGGTGCCCGGCAAGGTTCCGTTCCCGGCGGCAAGCTGCATCTCGATTAACGAAGAAGTAGTGCATGGTATTCCCGGGGCCCGCAAATTGGTCGAAGGAGATATTGTGAGCATCGATACCGGCTGCCGCCTGAACGGTTGGTGCGCCGACGCCGCCGAAACTCACCCGGTCGGAAAAATCAGTGAGCCGTTTCAAAAACTGCTGGACGTAACGCAAAAATCGCTCCAAATCGCAATTCACCAACTGGCCACGGCGAGGTATTGGAGCGAAGTTGCCCGGGAAATGGAGATTTATGTCAAAAAGCATCGGTTTTCCGTCGTCGAATCGCTTGTCGGACACGGAATTGGCCGGGAAATGCACGAACCGCCGCAGGTGCCGAATTTTATCAGCACCGATTTGCTACGAAATTCCGATTTTCGCATCCAAAACGGCTTGGTGATTGCCATAGAACCGATGGTCAACATCGGAAGCAAACGGGTTCGGGTCGGAAAAGACCATTGGACGTTTTCGACCATCGATAAAAAGGGGAGTGCCCATTTCGAGCACACCATTGCGATTACACACTCCGGCCCTGTTGTGCTGACCGGGCCGCCGGTTTCGGAAAGCGAAACGATTGATATTTCCCCGTATTTGAACAATAGCACACCGTAAATGTAATTCACCAATAACAATGGTAGCCGGGAACGGAGCGCAGCGCAGTGACCGGATTTCCCCGCTATTCGGTCCGGTCGCTTCACTTCGTTGCGCTCCCGGCTGCCATTCATCGCCAATTTGTTAGCGGACCGCAATTTCCAATTTTTTCCCAGGAGGATTGCAAAGTCGCTTTTTTCCTGGGAACGCAGGCTTCCAGCCTGCCGGTGAGTTCGTAGGCATCCTACCTGCGCAGGGCGGAGACTTCATTCCGCAACCTTTGCGCAGGCTGGAAGCCTGCGTTCCCAGGGACTTTGCAATCCACTTGATTTTTTCCGGGGCCCCTTGCGAAAAAAAGAAAATTTTTTTATAATGAGGCGCTCTTTGTTTCGTGAAGTTCCCCATTGTATTGAGTAAACGTCCCATGAAAGTTCGAGCCAGCGTAAAAAGAATTTGTGAAAATTGTAAGGTCGTAAAGCGGCGTGGGCGGGTTTACGTGATCTGCGTCAATCCCCGTCACAAGCAACGGCAAGGATAGAATTAAGTGATAGGTGAGAAGTGATAGATATTTTTTGCTTTTCACACGATCGTTGATAATATTTTGATCTAAAAACCAAAAAAAAGAGGAAAAGAATGCCGCGTCTTTTAGGTGTTGACATCCCCAATAATCGTCCTATTGTGATTTCGTTGACTTACCTGTACGGGGTTGGTCCGCACATTGCCCGTGAACTTTTGCGAAAAGCCGGAATCGAGTTTCAGGTTCGTGCAAAAGACCTCAAGGAGGACGAACTTGCCCGGCTCGCAGGGCTTCTTGACAACGACTACATCGTCGAAGGCCAGTTGCGTCGGCAAGTCAATCAAAACATCTCCCGTTTGCGGGAAATCGGTTGTTACCGCGGCTTGCGGCACCGAAAAGGTTTGCCGGTTCGTGGTCAACGGACCCGAACCAATGCCAGAACCCGGAAAGGGCCCAAAAAGACCGTTGCCGGAAAGAAAGGCGTCAAAGATTTGAGATAATACCCAGGACCGCTGGCACCCTGCCTGCATTGTGGCAGGCAAGATGCCTGCGTTCCCAGAAATTTTTCAACCGGAGTTTAATTCAAAGTGGCGAAAGCAGTAAAAAAGAAAAAAATCAAACGCAATGTCGCGTCCGGTATCGTGCATATCAAGGCGACGTTCAACAATACGACCGTAACCGTAACCGATGCGAAAGGGGACACCCTCTGCTGGTCGACTTCGGGGACTACCGGTTTCAAGGGAAGCCGTAAAAGCACCCCGTTTGCCGGTCAAATGGCCGCTCAACAAGCAGCGGAAAAAGCGATCAAGTTCGGGATGAAAGAAGTGGAAGTCAAGGTCAAAGGACCGGGGAGCGGTCGTGAAAACGCTATTACGGCCCTTCAACAGGCCGGTTTGGCGATCAAGTCAATCGAAGACGTAACACCTTTGCCGCACAACGGATGTCGGCCCTGTAAAAGACGTCGTGTTTAATCGTTTAAGTATTTTTTTATTTGTGCTTTTAAGAGGTTTGGAGAGTAACTGATACCATGGCTCGATATACAGGTCCCGTTTGTAAAAAATGTCGTCGGGAAGGAACCAAGTTGTTCCTGAAGGGGAATCGTTGCGATTCCAATAAGTGTGCGTTCAACGGTGCTTCCCAAGGGACGGCGGTCCATCGGATTGCTCCTCCCGGTATGCACGGAGCCAAACGCGGCAAGTCCACCGATTACGGACTTCACCTCCGCGAAAAACAAAAAGTCAAAGTCCATTACGGCGTTCTCGAAAAACAATTTCGAAAATACTTCGCAATGGCGGAACGAATGAAAGGCAATACGGGAACGACGCTCCTGAGCCTGTTGGAAAGACGATTGGACAACGTCGTTTATCGATTGGGTTTCGGTCTTTCACGCAGCCAAGCCCGGCAGTGGATTTCGCATGGGCACATTCTCGTCAACGGTTCCCGCGTCAACGTTCCCAGTTTCCTCGTTCGTCCCGGTGATGCGGTCAGCGTCAAAAACAGACCGGTCAGCTTGAAAGTCGTCAAGGAATGTCTCGATGAAACCTCCTCCCGGACGGTTCCCGATTTCCTTGTTTTGTCCAACGATGACATTCCCAAAGGATATGTTTTGCGTCTCCCTGCCCGGGAAGATGTTTCCCTCGCGGTTGAACCGGCCCTGATCGTCGAGCTTTGTTCCAAGTAAGTTAATGTAGGTAAAATCGTCGCCGGTCCGGCCCCTGTTGTATTCCCCCAATTGTTGCATTTTCTTCGGAGGTCTTTATGCGAATTCGTTGGAGAGGTTTGGAGCTTCCCAGCAAGGTCATTTGTGACCGTGAAACGCTTACGGAAAGCTACGGCAAGTTTATTGCCGAACCGTTTGAGCGGGGTTTTGGAAATACCATCGGCAATAGTCTCAGGCGAGTCCTGCTTTCCAGTCTTGAGGGGAGCGCGATCATTCGCATGAAGCTGAAAGGAGCACTCCACGAATTTACTTCGATTCGCGGCGTACTTGAGGATGTGACGGAAATTTCCCTGAATGTCAAAGCACTGGTCGTCAAATCCTACGATGATCGGCCAAAGTTGTTGCGTATCGAAAAGAATACCGTCGGTCCAATCACCGCCGCCGATATTCAAACCGACGGAACCGTTGACATCATCAACAAGGACCATTTGATCGCAACCTTGACGGATAACGTGCCGTTTGAGTTGGAAATGGTCGTCGAAAACGGACGTGGTTACATTCCGGCGTCGGAACAGTTTCTGCACCGGGATCGCGGCGATGATATCGGTTATATCCCGTTGGACGCCGCTTTCAGTCCCGTGATTCGAGTCCAGTATTCCGTGGAAGAAACCCGGGTCGGTCAAAAGACGAATTACGACAAACTAACAATGGAAATCTGGACCGATGCCTCCATCGACCCGGAATACGCAATGGTGGAAGCGGCGAAAATCCTCCGGAAACACCTCAATCCGTTTATTCAATACGACAAACTTGAAGACCCGGTTTACGTCAAAGCGAAGACGGTCAGCGTTGCCGGAATTGATCCCGCTTTGGAATCGAAGTTGGGAATGACGCTTGAGGAGTTGAGTCTTTCCGTTCGTGCAACCAACTGTCTGCAAGCGGAGAGTATCAACACGGTTCGGGACTTGGTGGCTCGCACGGAAGATTCCTTGTTGGAAGTGCGAAATTTCGGCGAAACAACGCTTAACGAAGTCAAAGAGAAACTTAACGGTATCGGATTGAGGTTGGGGATGCGTTTGCCTCCTGCTTCACCTCAACAGAATAATCCGTTACTGTAATAAATAACGAGTGTCGTTGCACCGGGTGCGGCGGCGAACAAACATGAAAAAACAATGAGACATCGAAGAACTGGAAGAAAATTAGGCCGTAATCCGAAACATCAACGGGCACTTCTGCGCAATCTTGCGATTTCGCTTTTGATGACGGAAAAGGAATTCGGCGTCAAGGAACCGGGTGCTCCCAAAACGCCGGGGCGTATCGTTACGACGCTTGAAAAAGCGAAGGAAGTTCGCCCGTTGGTCGAAAAATGCGTTACGCTTGCCCGGAAGGCCCAAAAGCATCTGGAAGCGGCGCAGCCTTTGGAATCGTCGGCGGATCGAGGGACGTCCCAATGGAAAGCGTGGCGTACGAGCGATCAATGGCAGGCTTGGAACAAGGCGATTTCTCCGGCGTTGGCGTTGCGTCGACGAGCGTTTCAAATTCTCGGCGACAAGGAGGCCGTTTCAATTTTGTTCGACAAAATTGGTCCGCGTTTCGTTGACCGTGAAGGTGGGTACACGCGGATTTTGCGTCTGGCGAAGCCGCGATTGGGCGACGCCGGAACCCGTGCGATTCTTGAATTCGTCGGAAAAAATGACCGCTCGAAAAGGAAGTCCATTGTCCCGACGGTAGAGGAATAGGTGATAAGTGATAGGTGATAAGTGATAATTTTTTTCGCTTATCACTTATCACCTGTCACTTATCACTTATCATGCCCTTTAACTATACTGACGCCGTTCGCAAACTTTGCGAGGACATTTGCTTTCGAGTCCCGGAATTCGGAAACGTCCGAATGGATCGGGTTGCCGTCAGCTTTACGCAAACCCGCAACAGCAGTTCTTACGGCGTTTACGCTTCTTTGACACCGCTCCGCTTCGAGGGGGGAAAGACGACCAAATTCAGTCGCGGTCGGGAATGGATGATACAGCGTTTGCCGCATGAGTCGGGCAGTGGAGATTATCTCTACATTCTTTACGTATCTGTTCCGAGGTTCATGGAATTGGAACTGACGATGAAGTTGGAAACGATTATTCACGAATTGTATCACATCGGCCCGAATTTTGACGGCGATTTGCGGCGTTTCAAAGGGCGGTGTTACGCTCACGGTTCCTCGACGAAAGAGTACGACGTGGTCGTCCGGCGATTCCTGAAAGCCTGGCTTGACCAGGATCCGCCGATTGAACTCTGGGGATTTCTTCAATGGAACTACCGCGAGTTGTGTAACCGCTTCGGTTCCGTCAGCGGCTTGAAGATTCCGCCGCCGAAAATTATACCGGCGCGAAGTACCGGTTAATAACTCAAAGTGTGAACGGATTGGTTATGAAACCGGAAAAAGTGTTGGAATTTAAGGGCATCGGGCATCGGGCATCGGGCATAGGGCATAGGGCATAGGGCATAGGGCATGGAAATACTTAGAAACTGTCAAAAAATAAGATGTCCAAAAAATGCGGGACGAGTGTTTTTCAAACGGTTCCGTGGAATGTTCCGTTCGTGCGCGCCCTTAGTAGCACCGGTGGCACCATCAATACGGCGCCCTTATTTCCATAC
>Ga0209628_10000842_pt1 | contig 19210 bp, 15 predicted proteins | sample TergutCu122P4_FD_187285 | JGI IMG/M metagenome (GOLD analysis project Ga0209628, IMG submission 187285) | Cubitermes ugandensis P4 segment gut microbial communities from Kakamega Forest, Kenya - Cu122 P4 (SPAdes) (version 2) | ecosystem: Host-associated > Arthropoda: Insects > Digestive system...
GGCCATGAAGCCGCCGAAGGCGCTGGCCAGGCCGCCAACGGCGGCAAAGAGCAGCCCGCAGGCGACGAAGGTGACGAGAAGGGTGGCGAACGCCTGGCGATTGGCGACGGCCTGTAGCGCGTCGAGCAATCCGGCGGATTTCTTGATCTGTTCGGCAAGCTGGGACATGTGGGCAGCTCCTTTCGTTAGGAATCGCCAATTATGATGCAATGATGGCGCGCGGCAAATACCGCGCTTGCCAGGCGGGCGCTTTTGTGCTCCGCGAAAAGGCCGGGTGAGGTATCATCGGCGGTTTTCGGCGGGCCGCCGCCCGCCGTTTCGTGTGCTTTTGAAGGATTTCTCCCGTCATGTTCGACGCCGTCCGCAACAACAGAATGATTACCCAGGCGATCCTCGGCTTGATCGCCGTCACCTTTGCCTTTTTCGGTCTGGAATCGTATATCCACAATTTCGGATCGGATAATGAAGTCGCCAAGGTCGGCGATCTGAAAATCAGCCAGCAGCAGTTCCAGCAGGCTCTGCGCGACCAGCAGGAGCGGATGCGGACGCAACTCGGCGAACGCTTCGACGCCAGGCTGCTCGATACGCCGGAAGCGAAGAAGGCGATCCTCGACGATCTCATCAACCAGCGCCTGCTGGCGCTGGAGGCCGGCAAGCAGCGGCTGGTCGTCGGCAACGAGGCGCTCAACGAAGTCGCCCACGGCATCGACGCCTTCAAGGACGAGCACGGCAATTTCTCGACGAAACGCTACGAGGAGGCGCTGGCCCGCCAGGGCATGACGCCGCAGGGTTTCGAGGCGCAGTTGCGGCAGGATCTGGTCTTGCAGCAGCTCGTCGGCGCGCTGGGCCGTTCCAGCATCACCGCCCACACCGCGCTCGACCGCGTGCTGGCGTTGCAGACGGAAAAGCGCGAGGTGTCGGAACACCGCATCGCGCTCGACGCCTTTCTCGACAAGGTCAGGCTGGCCGACGACGCGGCCAGGAAGTATTACGATGAGAACGGCCAGCAATTCAAGCTGCCGGAGCAGGCCATCGCCGAATACGTCGAGTTGTCGATGGACGCCATCGGCGGCCAGTTGGCGGTCGGCGAGGACGAGATCAGGGCCTGGTACGACAGCCACCAGGCGCAATACGGGCTGCCGGAGGAGCGCAGCGCCAGCCATATCCTGATCGCCTCGGACAAGATCGGCGTCGACAAGGCGCGCGCCAGGGCCGAGGAGGCGCTGGCCGAAGTGCGGAAAAATCCGGCGAACTTCGCCGATCTGGCGCGCAAATATTCCGATGATCCCGGTTCCGCCAGCAAGGGCGGCGACCTCGGCTTCATCGCTCGCGGCGCGATGGTCAAGCCCTTCGAGGACGCCCTTTTCGCGCTCGGCAGGGACGGGATCTCCGATGTCGTCCAGTCGGATTTCGGCTTTCACATCATCAGGCTGACCGGCATCCACCCCGCCAAGCCCAAGCCCTTGGCCGAAGTCCGGGGCCAGATCGAAGCCGAATTGAGGAAAGCGGCGGCGGCGCGCAAGTTCGCCGAAGTCGCCGAAAGCTTCAGCAACACGGTTTATGAGCAGGCCGACAGCCTCGCCCCCGCCGCCGAGATGTTCAAACTCAAGATCGTCCGCTCCGGCTGGGTGGGGCGCCAGGCCGACCCGGCCAGGGGGCCGCTGGGCAACGAAAAATTGCTGGCCGCGCTGTTCAGCGAGGATTCGATCAAGAACCGCCGCAATACCGAAGCCATCGAGATCGCGCCCAATACCCTGGTCGCCGCCCGCCTGGCCGACTACAAGCCGGCCAGCCAGCAGCCTTTCGACGACTTGCGGGGCAATATCGAAACCCTGCTGCGCCGGCAGGAAGCGCAGGCGATGGCGGTCAAGGAAGGCGAGGCCCGCCTCGAAGCCCTGAAGAAGGGCGACGACGCGCTCACCTGGGGCGCCGGCAAGGTGGTGACGCGCATGGACGCCAGCTCGCTGCCGCCGGCGGCGGCCCCGGTGGTATTCCGCATGGACGCCGGCAAGCTGCCCGCCTATGCCGGCGTCACGCTACCCGGCAGCGGCTACGCGCTGCTCCGCCTCAACCGCGTGGAAGCCGGCGCGCCGATCGAAGCGGCCAGCCGCAAGACGGCGCTGGGCCAACTGGGCAACCTGGCCGCCCAGGAAGAAATCCACCTCTATCTGAAGGCGCTGCGCGACCGCTACAAGGTCGAAATCAACCCGAACGCGCTGCTGGCGGAAAGCCGGTAGAGCGGTTTTCGTTCATGTGTCTACGCGCCGCCCCACTCCTTCGTCATTCTGCGCGTAGCGAAGCGGAGTCGCGGAATCCAGACGCCGCGTGGATTCCGCGACTTCGCGCGGAATGACGTAATCAAGGGTTTTTTTCATGACCGGACCGAAACCGCTCTAGCCGCGCCCCGCTCGCGGGGGCGTCATAGGGTGGGTCCCGGCCCGCCGGTTCAAGTCAAACTGGGATGGATTGTCGGCCGGCGGGTCCGGGGGCCCGCCCTGCGGGCCAATTTCAGCCCGGCAGCGGCTCAGTGTTGCCCAGCGCGGTGGTGTTCATGCCGCCGTCGACATAGAGAATCTCGCCGGTGATGCCGCTGGCAAGGTCGGAGAGCAGGAAGGCGGCGGCGTTGCCGACTTCCTCGATGGTCACGTTGCGGCGCAGCGGGGCATGGTGGGCGTTGTAGGCCAGCAGCTTGCCGAAATTGCCGATGCCGGAAGCAGCCAGAGTCTTGATCGGGCCGGCGGAAATGGCGTTGGCGCGGATGCCTTCGGGGCCGAGACAGAAGGCCAGATAGCGCGTGGCGGCTTCCAGGCTGGCCTTGGCCAGGCCCATGGTGTTGTAGTTCGGCATGGTGCGCTCGGCGCCCAGGTAGGAGAGGGCGAGCGCCGCGCTCTTGCGCCCCTGCATCATCGGCCGGGCGGCCTTGACCAGCGCCGGGTAGCTGTAGGACGAGATGTCGTGGGCGATGCGGAAGGCTTCGCGCGATATGCCGTCGAGGAAATCGCCCTCGATGGCCTCGGTCGGCGCATAGGCGATGGCGTGCACCAGACCGTCGAGGCCGTCCCAGTGCTTGCCGAGTTCGCTGAACACCGCGGCGATCTGCTCGTCGCTGCCGACATCGAGCGGAAACACCAGGGCGCTGTCGAATTCGGCGGCGAACTTGGTGATGCGCTCGAGAAAGCGTTCGCTCTGGTAGGTGAAGGCCAGTTGCGCGCCTTCGCGGTGGCAGGCCCTGGCGATGCCATAAGCGATGGAATGCTTGGACAGCAGTCCGGTGATCAGAATTTTCCTGTCGGCAAGAAAGCCCATCAATCGTTCTCCCAAGGGGGTTTAGCCGGGGGATTATAAAACATCACATGTTCGGATAGGTCGGGCCTTCGCCGCCTTGCGGCACGACCCAGTCGATATTCTGCGTCGGATCCTTGATGTCGCAGGTCTTGCAGTGCAGGCAGTTCTGCGCGTTGATCTGCAGGCGCGGCGAACCGTCCTCGCCGTGCAGGATCTCATAGACTCCGGCGGGGCAGAAACGCTGTTCCGGCGCGTCGTACCTGGCGAGATTGACCGTGATCGGCGCCGCCGCGTCCTTCAGTTGCAGGTGGCAGGGCTGATCTTCCTCGTGGTTGGTCGAGGAGAGGAATACCGAGGACAGGCGATCGAAGGTCAGCACGCCGTCCGGCTTCGGGTAGGCGATTTTCGGGTAGTCGGCGGCGGGCTTCAGCTTGGCGTGGTCGGGCGCGCTGTGGCGCAGCGTCCACGGCGCCCTGCCGCGGAACACGGTCTGGTCGATGCCGAACATCAGCGAGCCGAATTTCAGGCCCTTGGCCATCCACGGCTTGAAATTGCGCGCGGCGTACAGTTCGTCGTACAGCCAACTGTTGCGGAAGGCTTCCGGGTAGGCGCCCAGTTCATCCTGCTGGCGGCCGGCCCGCAGGGCGTCGAAGCAGGCGGTGGCGGCCAGCGCGCCGGTCTTGATGGCGCAGTGCGAGCCCTTGATGCGGGCGCCGTTGAGGAAACCGGCGTCGTCGCCGACCAGCGCGCCGCCGGGGAAGACGGTCCTGGGCAGGGATTGCAGGCCGCCGGCGGTCATGGCGCGGGCGCCGTAGGCGATGCGCTTGCCACCTTCGAGGAACTTGCGGATCTCCGGGTGCGTCTTGAAACGCTGGAATTCCTCGTAGGGCGACAGATGCGGATTCTCGTAGCCGAGGCCGACCACGAGGCCGACCGCGACCTGATTGTTTTCCAGATGATAGAGAAAGCCGCCGCCATAGGTGGCGGGGTCCATCGGCCAGCCGCCGCTGTGCAGGACCAGGCCGGTCTGGTGCTTGTCCGGCTGGATTTCCCACAATTCCTTGATGCCGATGCCGTAGGTTTGCGGGCCGACGCCGTCGCGCAGTCCGTAGCGGGTTTCCAGTTGCTTGCCGAGGTGGCCCCGGCAGCCCTCGGCGAAAAAGGTGTATTTGCCGAGCAGTTCCATGCCCCGCTGGAAATTGGGGCCTTCGGAACCATCCCGCAGGCGCCCCATGTCGCCGGTGGCGACGCCCTTCACCGCGCCCTTGTCGTCATAGAGTATTTCGGCGCCGGCGAAGCCGGGGTAGATTTCGACGCCCAGGCTCTCGGCCTGCTCGCCCAGCCAGCGGCAGACATTGCCCAGCGAGATGACGTAATTGCCGGCGTTGTGGAAGCACTTCGGCAGCAGCAGGTTGGGAATGCGCAGGCTGCCGGTTTCGGACAGCATCAAAAAGCGGTCTTCGCTGACCGGCGCGTTGAGCGGCGCGCCCCTTTCCTTCCAGTCGGGCAGCAGTTCGGTCAGGGCGCGCGGGTCCATGACCGCTCCCGACAGGATGTGCGCGCCGATTTCAGCGCCTTTCTCGATCAGGCAGACGGCGATGTCGCCGCCCTGTTCCGCCGCCAGTTGCTTGAGCCTGATGGCCGACGCCAGGCCGGCAGGCCCGCCGCCGACAATGACAACGTCAAATTCCATGGCTTCGCGTTCCATGCCGCCTCTCCATCGCAATATTGTTGGGTGAAAGGCGATACGCTACTGTACAGGCCGATATTGAGCAAGTCCTGCGAGGGAATCGAAACGATGGAGCATAACCGCAAACTGGTCCATGTGACCCGCCTGCCGATACGCTGGGGCGACATGGACGCCTTGGGACATGTGAATAACACCGTCTATTTCCGCTACATGGAGCAGGCGCGCATCGAGTGGTTCGAGGCGCTCGGCCTGTCGCTCCAGCCGGGCGGAGAGGGGCCGCTCATCATCAATGCCAGTTGCACCTTTCTGAAGCCGATGGTCTACCCGGCCACCGTCGAATTGCGCACCTATGTCGATTCGCCGGGGCGTTCCAGCGTGCAGAGCCATGTCCGGCTGTCGATCGGCGGCGAACTGTACGCCGAGGGGGCGGCCAAGATCGTCTGGACGAACGGCGACGGCAAATCGGCGCCGATCCCCGATGAACTGCGGGCGGCGCTTCAGGCGGGGTAAACTCGCCGTCATTTCATCCCGCCACGCCATCATGAATCAACGCAAAACCTGGGAAACGCTGCTCTCGGCCGAGCGCCCGGGAGCCGGCAAGACGCCCGGCTCGCCGGAGCGCACCGCCTTTCAGCAGGATTATGACCGCATCGTATTCACCTCCGCCTTTCGCCGCCTGAAGGACAAGACCCAGGTCTTTCCGCTCTCGAAAAGCGACTACGTGCGCACCCGCCTGACGCACAGCCTGGAAGCCAGTTGCGTCGGCCGTTCGCTGGGCGCCGTGGTGGGCCGCGAGATCATCGCCCGGCACGGCTTGCAGCACGTCGAATCGGGCGATTTCGGGGCCATCGTCGCCGCCGCCTGCCTGGCCCACGACATCGGCAATCCGCCCTTCGGCCACGCCGGCGAAGACGCCATCCGCGAATGGTTCTGCAATTCCGGCCTGCTCGACCGCCACCCCTTTTCCGCCGCGCAGCGGGCCGATTTCGAGCATTACGAAGGCAACGCGCAGGGTTTTCGCATCGTCACGCGCCTGCAAAGCCCGGCCAACCCCGGCCTGCAACTGACCAGCGCGGTGCTCGCGGCCTTCACCAAATACCCCCGCCCGTCGGCGCTCGGCGTCGAACTCGACGGCAAGAGCGGCAAGAAATTCGGCTTCTTCCAGCACGACGCCGAGGCTTTCCGGGCCGTCGCCGCCTCCGCCGGCCTCATCGAGCGCATTCCCGGCGCCGCCTGGCGGCGGCACCCGCTGGCCTTCCTGGTCGAAGTGGCGGACGACACCTGCTACCTGATCGTCGATCTCGAAGACGCCGCCAAGCTCGGCTTCGTTTCCTACCGCGACGCCGAATGCCTGCTCGGCGACCTGGCCGGCGGCTCGGTCAGCGGCGGCCGCCTGGAACGCCTGCACGACCCGAAGGAGCGGCTCGAATACCTGCGCGCCAAGGCCATCGGCCGGCTGATCGAAAGCGCCGCCATCGTCTTCCTGGAAAATGAAACTGCCATACTCGATGGCCGCTTCGACGCCGACCTGCTCGAACAGTCGCGGGTCGGCGTGCCCTTGCAGGCGGTGCTCAAGGTAGCCAAGGAAACCATCTACACCGCCCGCCCGGCGCTGGAAATCGAAACCGCCGGCTTCGAGGTGCTCGGCGCCCTGCTCGGACTGTTCGCCGGCGCTGTCGAGGCGGCGGCGGGACACGGCCGGATGACCACCCGCGAGCGCATGCTGCTCAAATTATTGCCGGCGCAATTCCTCGCCCACGGCGGCCAGCCCGACCCCGACCCCTACGTCCGTCTGCTGCAGATCGCCGACTTCGTCGCCGGCATGACCGATTCCTATGCCGTCGATATGTACCGCAAGCTCAAGGGCTTTGATCTGCCGGCCTGAGGGGAACTGGATGCTTTCCCCTCAGGCCGTCCGGGCCAGGGTCGCCAGGCTGCGCAGCGCGAAGCGCAGCGGCGCGCGCTCCCAGGGGGTGAAGCGGGGTAGCTGGAAGGGATCGGCGGCGCCCGTCGCGCAAGCCTGGCGGGTCGAAACCGCGGCGTCGAAGCCGGCCTGGCGGGCCATCTCCGCATGCCGGGCCGAATAATCGCGGCCTGGCGAACCGTTCGGGTAGGCGAAAACGTGCAGGCGCGTTTCCAGCAGGGCTTCCAGCTCCTGCTTGCCGGAGACGATTTCCGCCAGCGCGGCGGCGTCGTCCATGCCTTCGAGAATGGGATGCGTGCGGGTATGCCCGCCGATTTCGGCGCCCTCGCCGTGCAGTTGGCGCAGTTGCCGGCGGGTCATCATCAGATCGGCGGCAGCGGGAACCGCGCAACGGCGGGCGATTTCCCGCGCGATCTCCGTCCGGCGATCGTGCTCGAAATACTTGAGCCGGCCCAGCGCCGCCTCATAGCCGCGCACCCGCGAAGCCGCATCGGTCAGGCGGTGGACGCCCAGCCCGAACTCGCCCAGATCCAGCGACTCGGCGCGGACGTGGCGGAAGGCTTCGATCACGTCGTCGTTCCACATGCGCCCGCCATCGAGAAAGCCGGTGGCGATGAAAAAAGTCGCCGGCACGCCATACCGCTGGAGGATCGGCCAGGCGACCAGCAGATTGTCGGCATAACCGTCGTCGAAGGTGATGGCGGCGGCTGCGGGCGGCAACGTCCCGGCCCGCAGCCGGCGGGCCGCCTCGCCGAGCGGCAGCACGTCATAGGTCCGGGCAATGAAGCGAACCATCCAGCCGAACTGTTCCGCCGACGGCTCGAACGGCAACAGGGGGTCGGCTGCCGGGAGAACCCGGTGGAAAATGAAGATGCTGAGCTTGCCGCCGCGCCCCCCCGGCGCCAGCCGGCGACTGATGAATGGCCAGAGCAATTCAGCCTCCGTTGCGCAGCCGTGGATTCGGCCCCGTCATTTTCCCCGATATTCGAATCTTGCTGACAGCCATTGGCTCATTCCCATTTGCCGGCCTTGATCAGCATCTGCCGCAGGCCGGGCAGGGGAAAGCCCCGTTCGTAGGCTTGTTTGGCATATTTGCGCGCCTGTTCGTATTCCTTGAGCTGGAAATATGCCAAGCCAAGATTGTATTGGACGTTCCTGTCATCGGGAGCGTTCTCCTCGGCGGCGCGAAGCTGCTCCAGGGCTTCCTTGGATTTGCCGCGACGATTCAGGTACAGGCCGTAGAGCAGTCGTACCACGCCGTCATCAGGGACAAAGACAACGGCGCGCTTGAAGTAGCATTCCAACGTGTAGCTGGCGCCGGACGGCATTTCGGTTTTCAACAATGAACCCAGACGGTCGATGTCCTGCAGGGCCAGGTGGTGGTTCGGGAAGACGCGCAGCGTGTAATCGAAGTCGCCCATCAGGCCGCCAGAGGTTTCTCCAGTACTGTATTTGGTACTGCCTTTCATGAGCTGTTCATGCTGGATGCGGAAATGGCGGCCTTCAACCAAGTTCAGTTGCTCTTGCAATGCCGAGCGGTAATCTGTCGGTCGGCCCAAGTAGTTATTGTTCAGATCGACGCCACAGCCAGGATCGAGTTCGTACGCTGAGGAAATGCCGGGCATGCCGGCAAGAAGGGCCCACAACAGCAGGATGGTCGGCGGGAGCTTAGGCAGCGGTTTCATCGGCGAATCTCAGGGTATCCAGGGAATTCATGAAAAGTACCATAGATGAAGGGCCAGTCCGATGCCGATCCAGGCCAGGGCTTCGCCCGTCCTGATGATGGCGGCCCGGCGGCGCCAATATTTTCCGATCAGCAGCAATAGCATTTCCTGGATCACGAAGAGCGCCAGCAGGAGCTTGGTGGCCTTCGCGCGATACGGGGAAATTTCCCGGTAGCGGGGAAAATCGGCTTGCAGCGAGGCATAGGCGGCATGAATGGCGGCGCGGGCGGCCTGGATATCGGGGGCTGGAATCAGCGTCAGGCGGTTGCCGCCGAAATTTTCCATCCCGCTCAACACCAGATGGCCGTCCGGCTGACGCAGGATGCGCACGGGCGACATGCCGTCGGACGTGATGGCCAGTTCCCAGTCCTCGGCGCTGTTCCGGGCGATCCATTCGATTCGGATATCTCCCGGCCGGGCAGTATCAACCGCGTGAAAAACGGATGCCAAAAAAGTATTCGCCGGGAAGCGGACGAGAATGCCGTTCGCTGGCGTCGGCGTCCGATCCTTGACCACCCAGCCGCGCCACGGCGCCTGCTCGGCGGTGACGATGTTGTGGCGGACGGAATCCGCGCCGGCGATGCCGATCCGCATTTCATCCGCGCCCAGGGTTGCCCGGTAGGCTCCAGCTTCCCGGTAGCTGACGGCAATTCCCGGATAGAGGGTCCACAGCGCCTCGGCCTCGGCGCTGGCGGGGGCGCTGGCGAAATCGACAACGATCCACCAATCGCTGCCAATTTGCAGAACTTGCCGGCGAAATTTTCCGCCGTCCCGGCTTTTGCGCTCGGCGTCCAGAAAAGTGATGCCGTCGGCTGCGGCGGAAGCGAGCAAGCGGGGTTCCCGCGCACCCGCCGTGGATTCGTTGCGCCAGTGTGGCGCGTTGGAGCCTTCCCAGGCATAGGCCGATTCGCTTCCGGGAGCGCCATAGGGCCAGTAACCGATACTGGTGAGCCAGCGGCTGCCGCGCGTCCAGGTCAACAGGCTGAGTTCGTCGGCATGCTTGTGACCATGCCCGACGAACTGCGACAGGGCGAGGACGGTCTGGCTATTCTGCTGGCCGCAATGCCAGGTCACGACATAACCCGAAACCGGATACAGATGGGCGCCGGAGCGAGCGCCGCAAAGCGCGCCTGCATCGAGGCGCGGCTCCGGATTCGGAGAGGGAAATTCGGGCGTCGTCTGGGTATTGCCAAACAGCGGCAGGCTGTCATCTGGCAGCCGGATCAGGTCAAGAAAGGCGGTTGCTTCGCGATGAAGCCGTATCCATCGCGGCGGAGCGGGTTCTCCCAGCATTTCCAGAAGTTTGATCGAGCGATCCAGCAATTCGACTCCCAGTGCATGATACTCCGCCGAGTGTTCGAGCACGACGCCTTCGTCGCTGACATAGAAGGCAAATTGCCGGTCCAGGCGTTCAATGGCGAGTTTCCGGAATTCGGCTTCGTCCGGCAAGCCGGGGAAAGCCGCGGCGATTTGCAGGAGAGCGACGTTCTGCATGACGCCATGATTGGTGTTGAACGTGAAATGGGACTTCTTGGCGAGCAGACCGCGGCAACGCAAGATATGTTCGAGGAGTAAGCGGCCGGTTTGCGGGGCGTATGCCGGGTAACTCCGGTAGACGCGCCAAAGCTTTACCAGAACGCTGACGCGGCCAGCGATGGCATGGTCGTTCCAGAGAAAGCCCTCCGGCAGCCATGCCGATCGTTCGTATCGAATGAAGCCGGCGGTGTATCGCAGCGCCGCAGTGAGCCATTTGTCGTCGCGGGTGATCTCATAGGCGTCCGTCAGGATCTCGGTGGCTGCCAGACTGCCGAAATAAAGACCCCAGGTCGGCAAGCCTTTGTGCAGGTCGGCCTTGTCGAAACTTGACGATACAGCGATGGGCGGATAGCCCTTGAGCGCCAGTTCGCCTCCGAGCAGCCGTGCCGCAGCATCCAGTATCTCGGCATCGCTCATGCGCAGCGGCAGGGCCTGGTTCTGGCGTTCGATTTCGCGCAGCCGCTCATCTGGCGGGTCTGACCGCAAGCGGTCCAGCGTGGATTGCTCGATGACTGGCGAGGAAAGCCAATAATGGGCCAAGGGCTGGAACCATATCGAGGCGATGACGACAAGCGGTATGAGGATGCCGAGCAGCCACGACAATCTGTCGTTCTTCATACTCTTCCGGATGGCACGCTGGAAACCATTGAAGACGGGGCTGCGGCGGATTTTGCCGATGGCCTTCCCTTGGTCTTGGCCTCGGTTTGTTCAAGCCACAGCAGACGCAAGACGGCCGCCATCAGGAAATAAGGCACGTCGAAATAGGCCAGTCCGAGAAAGGCGCCGCCCACGGCGAATCCGGCGAGCGAAACCTGAATCATCGAAGCGAGAAGATGGGTGCCCTGTTTTTCCGGATTCTCTCTGGTCATCGAGCGGATCCGGTTGCAGGCCATCCAGGTTGATATCCACATGGCAAGGTAAATGAACAGGCCGATGAAACCATGTTGGCCGAGAACCTGGAAATAGATGCTGTGCGGCCCCTGAATGAAATACGGATCGGGCGCATAGAGCAGGAAGAATGCCTGCGTTGCCGTTTCAAAGCTGCCGCCGAAAACGTTGTGCTTGGCCAGGTTGAAGGCCATCCACCAGGCATTGATACGGCCCATGGCGGACTGGTCTTCCTCGTAGGTCTGGATGGTGGCCATGCGTGTCTCCCAGTCGTGCGACATCAACATTAGAAGGACGGGGACGAGAGCCAGTATGACCAGAGCGATCCGCCCCTTGTGCTGGCTGCGTATCCAGAAGAACGCGGACATGGCGATCAGCGCCAGAAGGGCGCCGCGTGAGTGGCTGCCCAGCGCCGCGATGGCGCAAAGAACCATGGAGGCTACCATGGCGAGCTTGAGCCAGCGCTGTTCCAGCGTATGCCGGAGATACCAGAGCAAGGGGATGCAGATAATCAACGCCAGCGCGATTTCGTTATTGCCGCCGATGAAGGTGCCATCCGGTCCCCAGACGCGGTGGGCGCCAGCCGTGAGAATGGTGAAGATACCGCCCTTCACACCGTAGTAACAGAGCGAAGCCGCGATTGCCCAGATGACATAGTCGACCTGCTTTCTGGTGACGATCAGACCGTATACGACGAAAAGCATGAAGTTGATCTTCATCACCTTGTTCCACATCTCGTAGTTTTCGTTCAATGCGCCAGAGGCCAGGTAGGTGACACACATCCAGACCGTAAAGAGAGCGAACCAGATCAGGGGCGCGCGCCAGGGGATGGAAAAATCGGCGCGTCGGATCAGGGCGGCGAAAATGGTCGTGCCGGTGACGATGGCTGCTACCGGCTGGGTGGCAATCCAGAAACCGAGCAGATGCGGATTCAGTACGCTGATGATGATCCACAGGATAGCGCCTACCCAGGGTTTGCGCAGCGTGGCGATCAGGCCGGCAACGAGAAAGAGGGCAATAAGCAGATCACGCATTAGTCGTGCCCCTGTCCGACAAAAGGAACGGCAAGCCTTTCATGTTCGCCTCAGGATCATATTGGTCACATCGGCCCAGAACGGGGCGGGGTCATCCCGGGACCATACGTAGTAGCCCACCCCGGTCCGGAAAAAATCGCTACAGAAACGCTTGAGTTCCCTGCCGGGAGCGGGTTTGAAGAACGGGTCGCTGATTTTCTGGGGGGCGAGCAGTATTCGAATCAGCCTCTTGATCTCCGTGGCCATCATTCGGCAGCGTAGCCCAGTGCGCACCTCTCCCAGGGCGGCTGGTCTGCCGAGTCCATTCACTTGGTAGGCAAGGAGCGCGAAACCGGCGCCGCATTGTACCGCCAGCGGAAAGCTGCCCCAGAAGCGGCCATTGATCTCCATCAGCACGGCCTTGCCGGTTTGCGGGTCGAGGCGATATTCGACCATGGCGACGCCTTCCCAGCCGATGGCCCGCAGCAGAGCAATGGATTTTTCCTGTAGCTCGGCATGTTGGGTCAATGGCAGGCTTTCGCAGACGCTCGAAAACCCGCCTTCCGGCGGCCATTCGGCGATGCGGATATGCTGGAATCGGCGCAGCGCCTCCCCGTCGTGCATGAAAAAAAACTGTCCGAGACCAGTGCCAGGGCAGTATTCCTGGATCAATGGATACTTCCCGAGCGGCTGATAGCGCTTGCCGATGACGCTGAGTTGTCCGGAATCCAATGCGTATTCAGCCTTGAGGAGCGACATGCCGTGTGCCGACAGCAAGGGGCCGATGACGTTCGGGTCTTTCCATTTCAGGACGACCGGGAAAGTGAGTGTGCCGGCCAGTTGCTCGATCGCTTCGACGGATTCCGGCTCGCTGGTTCTGGGCACGGAAATACCCAAGGATTCGGCAATGGCCAGCGTTTTTCCTTTGTCGAGCACGACCGAGAGCGCGTCGGCCTGGGGCAGAATCGCTTTGACCTTGCCGAGGCGCTGGCGGTTGTCGAGCAACCATTTCAGGTTGACTTCGGATATCGTGAGCAGCGGTATTTCTCCGAATTCTTCGCCAAGCGCGCGGATTTGTTCCAGCATCAGTTCGCTTCGCGGCTGCTCGATGATGACGCGCCGCGCCAGATAGCGGGAACGCAGGCCGAGCGCATGCCGGGATTGGGCGATGCCGATGACCGGTACGCCGGCGCGCCCGAGTTCCCTGACGACGCCCAGCGCGATCTGGGTTTCCAGTCCCAGGACAATGCAGGGGGGCAGGGCTTCAGACTTGAACATGACATACTTTCAGTCGGCTGTCGATCCGGCACAGCGCGTTTTCGATGCCCTTGCGCAGCCCATGCCGCTTGTTCTCCGTAAAGTAGCCGATGATTCCGACGGAGGCAGCCATCAGTACCGTGGTGGCCAGCCAGTAGCCGTATCCCGATGGATCGCCGCGCAGCACGGCGGCCCAGAACAGGAACAGCGGCTGATGCAGCAGATAGAGGGTGAAGGTATAGCTGGCCAGCGTTTTGACCGGGCGTTCGATGATCCGCATGAAGGGTTCTGTCTGCGCGGCCACGTTGCGCATGGCGGCAAAGTTTGCGGCCACGAGGATGCCGAGAATGTAGTCGGCGGGGAAGAACTTGGAGAAGGTCAGTTGACGATGCAGATCCGCTCCCATCTGCGCTTTCAGCCATTCCGTGATGGCGGGTGAAACGCCGTGGTAATGGAACAGGACGATTGCTACAACCGTCGCGGCAAACAGCGACCACGAGGTACTTGTCGACAGGCGTCGCGGGCCTTGCCAATGGTAGAGCAGCACGCCCATGCCCCAAATCGGCGCGAGGAGGATGATTTTGGGGCCGAGCGCGGTGGCCAGCAGCAAAAGCAGGGTGATGGCGAATCTGCGCGGCATGAACGTCAGGATGCCAAAGGCGGCGTAGTACCAGATTTCATAGCAGATCGACCAATAGGGAACATTGGAGAAGCTGGTGATCGATATGAACCAGACCTCGTTGGTGAAGAAAAGCGAACTGAGCGAGCGGATCAGGAACTGATCGTAAGGGTAGCCGGCATAGAGCGCCGGGAAGAGATGGCGCCCGATGCTGTCGAGAACCAGGGTCAGGATGATCGCCGGTACGGCCACCGAATAAATTCGCGATAGGCGGCTCGCTCCATAACTTGTCCAGGTGTTTTCTTTGGTATCCGTGACGTAAGCGATGACGAATCCGGAAAGAACGAAGAAAACGATGACGGAACTGTGGCCGAAATCACTCGCCGGCAGGATTTGTTCCACCAGCAGGCGCTGGTTGGAATGGTAGAGATAGACGAGGCAGGCGGCGATGAAACGCACCAGATCGAGGTAGACCGAAAAACCTTTGTTCATGGGCCAGCCCTGTCAGGAAAACCCGCGTCGAGCGAGTTGTTCGGCGATGCGCCATAGCGTCGGCAGCATTCCTGTCCTCGGCTGCCGGGGTTTTGCGGAAGATGGTTGAAGCCTTGCGTGACGGTCGAATCCGCTGACCGGCATTGCCTCCTTGTTCGCGGCGAGAAAGTGGCACAACTGCTCGAAGCGGCGGACGACCACGAAATCCGGATCCGAACGGCCCGCTTTCAGCATTTCAAAATTGTGCGAGACGATCACGAAGTCGCTGCATCCCTCATCGCGGGCGGATTCGAGCGCCTGACGCATTTCGCCGAAACTGCATGCGCCGACCTGGGCTGGTCGTTCCCGGCCAAAGCCGTCATGGAATACTGTTACCGGGTAGCTGATGACCCCATTGACGGCAATGGGCGCTGTTGCGCCATGTTCGCGGACGAGTTCCGGCGCGCTGATGGCGTAACAGCGGTTGATGCTGGAATCGATGGCGATTCCGGTGCTGGCCAGCGCCTGGAAGGTATCTTCGTTTACCGCGTAGCTGCCGGCGCGGAAGGCCGAAACCGGCTTGCCGAGGGCGTTCTCCAGCAGATTTTTGGCATAGCGGATCAGGGCGGTTCGTTCGTCCAGCGAGTAGTAGGTCAGGTGCTGGCGTTTGCGCGAAACGTCGGCCAGGATCGCCGGGCGAATTTCGTCGGTCCATTCCGAGTGCAGATGCAGTTGCACTTCCTGGCCGGCATCGTCGATCAGGCGGACGATCCGTTCCAGATAGCCGGCGCCGAAGCGGGCGGAGAACAGGGGTTCGACGAAGAACACGCCGCGCAGGCCGTAGCGGTTGAGGATCTCCAATGTTTTCGGCAAGGCATAGTCGCCGTGCCGCGAATGGCCGTAGACGTAACGCGGGTAACACCGGGCAAATTCACGGTCGAGATCAGTCCAGCCGTTGCACCAGACCTCGATGTCGAAGGTCAGGTGGACGTTCATGAACTGATACCTGGACTGACTGCGGGACTGGCCGCGCTCCGGCAATCAATGGCCAGTTCCCGGACGGCGGAATGGATCAGGCTGAAGCAGGTTCGGAAATAGGCGCTGGAAAGGGTGTGCGGGTCGTGGAGATGAATGCGATGCGGCGTTGCCCAATGCCCCAGCAAGGCGATGGCCTGTTGCGGAATCCCCTGGCTGACCAGGCGATGAGCATGGCGAATCTCCATCGCCAGCAACAGGTCGCCCGGACGATATTCGTAATCGGTGAAATCGGTGGCGCGATGTGCTCCCAGATCGATGCCGAAATGGCGGGCGGTGGCGATGGCCATGTGAAAGGCCGGATTTCCGGTGGAACTCGACAGGCCAATGGAGGCGGCGGCAAGGCCGCAGGAAGCGGCGACGCCTTCGGCAAAGGCGCTGCGGTTGATGTTGCCGAGGCAGACGAATACCAGCCGGCGCGTGGCAGTCAGGTCAGGCTGGAGAAAGGGGTTTACCCGCCCGGCCAGATATTCGGCTTCGCCGAGCAACATGCGCACCAAACCGCGGTGCGTGCCGAAACTGCCGGCAACCAGATTGTTCAGGCGCTGCTTCGAGCTGGCGATGTTCTCCTGCCGCGAGTCCGCCGGGGGCGGGTTGTCCCGATTGGTCGATTCGCTGTGCGTCATCCATCAACTCCCGGCCACCAGACTTTGCACATAGCGGTACTTCCCCGATTTTTCCCTGGGGATGTCGGCGACGCGCGTTATCACGACTTCGACGCTGTCGCCCAGGCGCGCCTTGATGCCGCTGGTGATCCGGGCTTCGGCGTCGGGTAGGCAGTGGTCGTCGGGCACGATCTGGACGACGACGCGGTGCAGGGTTTCCTGGACGACCTTGAAGGAGGCGATGCCCGGTATGTCGCGGATGGGGTAGACCACGGCCAGGCCGTGCATGATGGTGCCGTCGGCGGCGACGATGAAATCGGTGGTTCGCCCCTGGATTTCCTCCAACATCGGCAGGCCGCGTCCGCAGGCGCAGGCGCGTGGCGACAGCGCGGCGACGTCGCCGGTGCGGTAGCGGATGAAGGGGTATTCGCCGGTGGCCAGGTGGGTCACGACGATCTCGCCAGCCTCGCCGTGGGGTAGCGGCTTGCCGTCCTTGTCGACGATTTCGACGATGATGTCTTCCGCCGTCAGGTGCATGCCGCCCTGGGGGCATTGATGGGCGATGAAGCCGGCGTCGCGGCCGCCGTAGCCGTTGGCGACCGGGCAGCCGAAGACGCGGGAAATGTCGTCGCGCTGGTGGTCGTAGAGGCGCTCCGAGGTCACGAAGGCGACCTTGATGCCGAGGTCGTTCATCGCCTTGCCGCGCTTTTCGGCGTGCCGGGCGATCAGGGACAGCGACGACGGATAGCCGAACAGCATGGCCGGCCGGGTGGCGCGGATGGTGTCGACGAAATGATCCAGATTCGCTTCGTTCATCTCGAAGGCGGGCAGCAGGCGGGTGCGCAGCAGCCGGTCGCGGATCTGGCGCACCCGGTCTTGCGCGCCCAACTCGATCGGGCTGCCCCAGACGACGATTTCCGGGTCGCCGATATCCACGTCCCACCAGCGCGTCGCCCGCCATTTGGCGGCCACGTCGTGGCTGACGCGCTCGTTGCCGATGAAGAAAATCAGCGGCTCGCCGGACGAGCCGCCGGTGTTGAAACGGGCCAGCGGCCCGGCATTGTCGGCTTTGAATCCTTCCTGGTGTTGCCGGATGATGGTCTTGGTCAGGAAGGGCAGGCGGCGCAGATCGTCCAGCGAGGCGATGGCGTTCGCATCAAAGCCGAGATCGGCGAACAACTGGCGGTAATAGGGAACGTGGTTTTGCGCCTGGGTCAGCAGGCGGCGCAGGCGCTCCAGTTGCAGCGCGGCGAGCCGTTGCGCCGGCCACCATTGCGTTTCCTCCATCCGCCGGCGCACCGCCACGCTGTCGTGATGCTTGAGGCGCTCGTGCAGCGGAAAGAGCAGGCCGGACACCAGACGTGTATAGGTATTACCCATGCGGCTTCCTTTGTTCGTTGGCGATGCGCAGAAAATGGCCGCGCAGCCGATTTACCCGTTCATCCCAAGTATTATGTTCCGCATGGCGGCGAATTTGCGCTCTGTCCCAGTCGCGCCGCAAGGCGGCGTCGATCGCGGCGCAGAGGGCTGCGCCGTCGCCGAAGGGCACGACGATGCCGAGTTCGTCGCGGCAGACCACTTCGCGGTTGCCGCCGACCTCGGTGGTGACGACTGGCAGGCCGCAGGCCATGGCTTCGAGAAAGACATTGGCCCAGCCTTCGTTGGCCGTGGCCAACACGAACACGTCGGCGGCGGACAGAATGGCCGCCAGTTCGTCCGGGCGGCGCGGGCCGAGGAAACGAACGCAGTCTTCCAGGCCGAGCGTTTTCACCTGCCGTTCCAGTTCGGGGCGGTTGTCGCCCTCGGCGCTGGCGCCGCCGACCACGAGATATTGCAATTCCGGCCAGGCGGCGCGCAGCCGGGGCAAGACTTCGATGACGCGGTGAAAGCCCTTGCGCGGCACCAGGCCGCCCACCGAGATCAGCGCCGGCGCGGCGGCGGGGATGCCCAGCGCGGCGCGGCAGGCGGCCTTGTCCAGCGGCGAGAAGCGGGCGATATCGACGCCGTTGCCGACGACTTCGATCTGTTGCGGGGGGACGCCCTGGGCCAGCAGCAACTGGCGCAGCGATTCCGAAACCGAAAAGACCCGCGCCGCCTGCTTCACCGCCCGCGTCAGCCGGCTGGCGAAGCGGCGATCCTTGACATGGCGCGTTTCGGTGCCGCGCAGCGTGATGGTGAATGGCACATCGAGCCAGCGGGCGAGGAGGCTCGCCGCGTAACCGTCGGGAAAGGCGAAGTGGGCGTCGATCAGGTCGAGCCGGCCGGCCTTCTTCAGCCGCCAGAGGCGCGGCAGGGCGCCCAGGGCCATCAGCAGCCCGTCGAATTGCCGGAACAGGCCGGGAACGGAAAAGAAACGCGGATACCAGACATCGATCCCCGATTGCTGCTCGTAGGCCGGCGCGCCCGGACGAAAACCCGGTTTGATCCGCCGGATCAGTCCTTGCAGCGGAAACCACGGCGTCGGCGCGACCACGGCGACGGGCAGTTCCCTGGCGACGCGGAACATGCGCTCGCGGATGAACAGCCCGGCGCCCGGCTGCACGCTGCTGGGAAAGAGGCTGGAGAGAACCACGATATGGGGCCGTTTGGCGCTGCTCATCAAGCGGGCTTGCCGGTCAGGCGGGAGTACGGCGCGCGGTAATTGGCCACGCTGTTGCGCCAGTTGCGCACCGCTTCGACGAAGTGGCGACCGTTGGCTTTCAGTTCCGGCCAGCGCTGGCGGTCGTTGAGGAGTTCCAGCAGGGCGCCGGTCAGGGCATCGCGGTCGCCGGCCTTGAACAGGATGCCGGTCTGGCCGTGCTCGATTAACTCCTTGTGGCCGCCGACGTCGGAGGCGACGAACAACTGGCCCTGGGCCATCGCCTCCAGCGGTTTCAATGGCGTGACCAGTTCGGTCAGACGCATCGGATGGCGCGGGTAGGCGAGGATGTTGATGAGATCGTAATAACGGCTGACTTCCTGATGTGGCACGCGGCCGGTGAAGATGACGTATTCACTCAGGCCCAGACGTTCGGCCTGCTGGCGCAGGTTGGCTTCTTGCGGGCCGCCGCCGACCAGCAGCAGGCGTGCATCGGGGCGCTGGCGGATCAGTTCCGGCAGGGCGTCGAGCAGCAGATCCAGCCCTTCGTAGGCGTAGAAGGAGCCGATGAAGCCGATCACGGTC
>Ga0209628_10000843_pt1 | contig 19201 bp, 18 predicted proteins | sample TergutCu122P4_FD_187285 | JGI IMG/M metagenome (GOLD analysis project Ga0209628, IMG submission 187285) | Cubitermes ugandensis P4 segment gut microbial communities from Kakamega Forest, Kenya - Cu122 P4 (SPAdes) (version 2) | ecosystem: Host-associated > Arthropoda: Insects > Digestive system...
AACAGTCTGGGAAAATTGACCCTCGATGTTCCTTTTATCGAACTGAAAACCGAAGCCGTAAAAAACAATTTTCAAATATTACCTATTTCTTTTGAAGATACGTTGCAATTAAACACCCTTCCCTTTCATCACAGAGACCCCTTCGACCGAATTATCATCTCACAAGCAACAGAAAACAATTTAACGCTTCTATCTTGCGACAGCAATTTTGGCCAGTATGATGTAAATTTGCTTTGGTAACGGGATTCACAAAAATTGTCTTCCAGAGGATGCTTTTCGAGTTGCGGTCGCACGTCCCGCTATGACGTACAGCGTGGTGGCGGTTTCACGCAAGCGGGAATGTATGCCCGCAGACAGCTCGAAGATAATATCGCCTGACTTTGTCAATACAACACTTTATTTGGCTGAAAGCCAAAACTACGGTAGCCCAACGTATCACGTTGGGATTGAATATCAGGGAAATCCAAATGCGCCCTGAAAGGGCAGCATAGAAGTATTTGCAAAATATGCCTCAGTTCCCTCTTGACAAATACTGCAATCCCTTCAATCTTATTCCTTCATTCCAAAATTTTGTGTATATTCGCCAGCCTTTTAACAAAAAGGAACTGTTTTAGTATGCAATAGAAAATCAAATAAATACAATGGAAGATTTTATTCAGGAAGGCGAAAAAATTATTCAAGTAAATATTGAAAATCAAATGAAGGAAGCGTATATCGATTACTCCATGTCGGTAATCGTTTCGCGGGCGCTTCCCGATGTGCGCGACGGCATGAAACCGGTGCACAGAAGAATCCTCTACGCCATGTGGGATATGGGTATCGACTCCTCCAAACCGTACAAAAAATCGGCAAGAATTGTGGGGGATGTGCTCGGTAAGTACCACCCGCACGGAGATACCGCCGTTTACGACGCTATGGTGCGCATGGCGCAAGATTGGTCGCTGCGCTATCCGCTAATTGACGGACAAGGCAACTTTGGCTCTGTAGATGGCGACTCGCCGGCAGCCATGCGTTACACCGAAGCCAGAATGAAGAAAATCTCGGAAGAGATGTTGGAAGATATCCAAAAAGATACGGTACAGTTTGATAACAACTTCGATGACTCTTTACAGGAGCCACGCGTGTTGCCCGCCAAAATTCCGGCATTGCTCATCAACGGCTCCTCCGGAATTGCCGTAGGAATGGCAACCAACATGGCGCCTCATAACCTAAGCGAAGTATGCGAGGGGATCTCAGCCTATATTGATAATAACGAAATTACGATTTCCGAACTGATGGACTATATTAAAGCTCCCGATTTTCCAACCGGCTGCGTAATTTACGGCTATGAGGGAGTACGTGAAGCATTTGAAACCGGCCGCGGCAGGGTCGTGATGCGCGGAGAAGCCACCATTGAGGAAGAGAACGGTCGCAGTATCATTGTGGTAACCTCGTTGCCCTACATGACCAACCCTTCGGAAATGATAAAACGTACAGTGGAATTGATTAAAGAGGATAAAATTGACGGCATCTCCAATATCGAAAACCTGTCGAATAAGAAAAACGGTACCCGAATTATTTACGAATTGAAACGGGAAGCCGTCCCCAATGTGGTCCTCAATAAGTTATATCAATACACGGCACTGCAATCTTCTTTTAGCGTGAACAATGTGGCATTAGTAAACGGCCGCCCGATGTCGCTGAATTTAAAGGATATTATTGTTGAATATGTGAAACATCGCCATGAGGTAGTCGTTCGCCGCACGCAGTTTGATTTGCAAAAAGCGTTGGAACGCGCCCACATTTTGGAAGGATTGCTCAAAGCATTGGATATTATTGATGAGATTATTGCGCTGATTCGCGCTTCCAAAACGGTGGAAGATGCCCGCAACGGACTGATGGAAAATTGGCAATTCAGCGAAATTCAGGCACAAGAGATTGTAAATATGCGCCTGCGCCAGTTGGTAGGATTGGAACGTGAAAAACTTCAAAATGAATATGATGAACTGTTGAAAAAAATTGACTATTTACGTCAGTTGCTTGAAAGTAGAGATATGCGGATGCAAATTATTAAAGATGAATTGGCGGAGATGAAAGAAAAATATGGCGATGAAAGGCGTTCAAGAATTGAGTTTGCAGCCTCCGATTTTAGAATTGAAGATACCATTGCCGACGATGAGGTGGTAATCACGATTTCTCATTTAGGATATATCAAAAGAACGCTGTTATCGGAATATAAAGCGCAAAACCGCGGTGGAAAAGGCTCGCGCGGAAGCGCTACGAGAGATGAAGATTTTGTAGAGGATTTGTATATCGCCACAAACCACAACTATTTGCTGTTTTTTACCGAAAAAGGAAAATGTTTCTGGCTCCGCGTATTTGAAGTTCCGGAAGGAAATAAGACCTCCAAAGGACGTGCCATTCAAAATTTGCTGAACATTGAATCCGATGACAAAGTGAAAGCGGTCATCAATGTAGATAATCTTTCTGACGAAGCGTATATTAACAATAATTATATCATTCTTTGTTCCGAAAAAGGGATTATTAAAAAGACCTCTTTGGAAGCTTATTCCCGTCCGCGGGTAAACGGCATTAACGCCATTACCATCCGTGAAGATGACCACTTGTTAATTGCCAGATTGACCAACGGTACCAGTGAAATTATGATGGCGCTGAACTCAGGGAAAGCGGTTCGTTTTAACGAAAAAACAGTGCGCCCCATGGGTAGAAATGCTTCAGGGGTGCGAGGAATAACTTTGGCAAGCGAGAAAGATTTTGTTGTTGGAATGATCAGTGTCTCCAGCCCCGAATACGATATTTTGGTAGTTTCTGAAAACGGCTACGGAAAACGCTCTTCTATTGATGAGTATAGAGTTACCAACCGAGGCGGAAAAGGGGTTCGCACCATCAATATTACAGAAAAAACCGGCGGCTTAATCGCTATCAAAAATGTTACGGACAATGATGATTTAATGATTATCAACAAATCGGGGATTGCTATTCGCATTCACGTGGATTCTCTGCGTTTGCTGGGACGTGCCACCCAGGGGGTACGGCTTATCCATTTGAAAGATGATGATTCTATTGCCGCCGTTACGCAAGTGCCGAGAGAAGAAGAGGAAGATGAAGTAACGGAGATTGTTGGTGAAGAAATCAACGAGAAACCTTTAACTTAAAAAATATTACTTTTGTTCTTCAAATTTTATCCCTTTATTTATGAGTTATATTGAATTTGACAACGAGAAATTAGTAAACATCAATTTTTCAAAAAGCAGAGAAATTTTGCGTTGTAGCAGAACCGGTTCCTATTCATCCACCACCTTATTAGGGTTGAATACCCGAAAATATCATGGGGTTTTTGTAACGCCGCAAGACCAAATTGACGGAGAACGCCATGTTTTGGTTTCCTATTTGAACGAAACCATTATTATTGATAATATGGAGTTTCACTTGGGTGTACACCAATATCAGGGAGGAATTATTGCACCCAAAGGAAATAAATATCTTCAAAAATTTAATGCTGATATAATTCCAACCTATTATTTCAGAGTTGGAAAGTTCAATTTTACTAAAGAATTTATCATGTGCAGTGATGAAGATAGACTAATATTAAAATATACAATATTAGATGATTATGAATCTGCGCAAATTCTTTTTGCACCATTACTGGCATTTAGGAATGCACACCAACTAACGCATCAGAATTCTTATGTTCATACGGATTATCAATCCATTAATAATGGTGTAGAATATTGTTTATATGACAATTACACTCCGGTTGCATTTCAATCCAATGAACCTGTCAATTACCTGCATGCTCCCGTTTGGTTTCATCATTTTGAATATGAAGAAGAATTGAAACGGGGCTATGAGGGTCATGAGGATTTGATTAACATGGGGAGAATCAGTGTAAAAGTTGAACACAAAGAGATCTACTTATCTATTGGAACAACGCCTATTGAGCCTAATAAGATTAAAACTTTGTTTGAAGAGGAATTGAGCCGGCGTACCACACGCTCCTCTTTTACTAATTGTTTGCAAAATGCAGCAGAACAATTTATTATAAAACGGAACGGAAAAACGCAAGTTATTGCCGGTTACCCCTGGTTTGGCCGTTGGGGACGCGATACTTTTATTGCATTGCCGGGGTTAACTTTGGCGCTTAATAAACCTAAACTATGTAAAGAAGTGATGGACAATATGCTGTTGGAAATGCAAAACGGACTTTTTCCCAATATAGGAGAAGGGATGCACGTTGATTACAATTCCGTAGATGCTCCTCTCTGGTTTATCCGTACGTTGCAGAAGTATACCATTTTTACAAAATCCCAAAAGAAAATTTGGAAAGAATATGGCGATGCCGTGAAAAAAATCTTGTATGCTTATCGAAATGGTTCGCTCTTCAATATCAAAATGTTAGATAACGGATTGATTTTTGCAGGAGATGAAAAGCATGCGCTTACCTGGATGGATGCAGTGGTGGATGGGGTTCCGGTTACTCCACGTACCGGCTGCCAGGTGGAGATTAACGGATTGTGGTACAATGCCCTTAAATTTTCGTTAGAAGTGGCAAATTATGTCAATGATGAAGAGTTTATTAAAGATTGGGAGGATATTGCCTCCAACTTTCCTGCTGTCTTTAAAGAAACTTTTTGGGATAAAGAGAAAGGGTATTTGGCAGATTATGTAAATGGTGATGAGAAAAATTTTCAGGTGCGCCCCAATATGGTTATTGTAGCATCGTTGCCTTATTGCCCGGTAAGTGAAAAAATTCGCCAGTTAATATTGAAAAAGACTCATGAAGAGTTATTAACTCCCAAGGGATTAAGAACACTTTCGCCCAACGACCCTGATTATAAGGGAAAATATTTCGGCAATCAAGCAGAAAGAGATGCTGCCTATCATCAAGGCACAGTGTGGTCGTGGTTATTAGAACCTTTTGCCGAGGGTTTGCTGGCAGTACATCAAAAAGAAGCACTCCCCGTATTGGAAAAAATATTTTACAATTTTGATACCTGTATGCTGGAATATGGAATCTCCACTATTCCGGAAATTACAGACGGAGATCCGCCGTACCGTCCAAATGGCTGCATCTCGCAGGCATGGAGCGTGGCAGCCTTGTTGATGATTAAGTGGATGATTGATAATAAGTAGTCTTGTTTACGGGATACCTAATTCAATATCCTCTTCAATATCCCAGAACCCTCTGATTGTAATATCTTTATCAATAAAATAGATTCTTTCCGGCTGTCTCTTCTTACGATAATTCCCTGTATCCCATTTACCGTTTTTATTTCTGTCTTCAATTACTTTAATCCGGTAACTTCCTGGCGTAATATGTTTGTATTCTATTGTTTTAGAATAAGATACGATGTTTTTTTGAATAGATTTCTGATTTGAGGATTGCAATTCTACAATATAATCCATATCGTTAGCTTCTGCCACTTTATAATGTACGATCAAATTCCCGTAATCTTTCTCCGTTTTTTTTGAAAATGAAAATTGGAGCGTATCGTTGGTCGTTCCGTCATATCCAAAAAACACTGAATCCGCAAGCCATAGCGTATAGTTGATTTTGGGTTCAAAAGTAAAAGAAATGGGAAGTTGCATCACTAAACTATCAGGAATCCTTACATAAACTACTGAAGTATCTTTTCCGCTTCTAAGCGTAGCTATCACTAATAGTTTGGCACTATCCACAGGTTTTACGGGATATGAGAAATTGAGTAAAGTAGGAGCATATAAATCTTCCTTGTTACTAATATTTATGTTCAATTTTTCTTTAACTGCAGGTTTATTTTTTCCTATGTGCTGCGGAGTGCTGTACGGAAGCAACTCCACTGTATCTCTGCGAGCAGTGTCTGTTTGTATATAAACAATGGCGGAGCCTGTAAAAAACGTTTTTAAGTACATGGAAAGGGTGTCTCGTGTAGGATTTATCTTAGAGAAAAAATCAACAGAGGTATCACTTTCTATTTGAAAACTAAAATCTTGAACAGGAATTTTATACGGAAATTGATATACCCCCTTCTGAAAATTCAAATAAGGCGAGAGTAGCTGAACGGTATCCTCTTCCTGAAACATGCGTAAAAATATAAAAGAAGCCTTGTCTGCCCTTAGCAAAGAATCTGTAGCATAAAATTTTACTGTTACTGTAGTGTCTAAAAAAGCAATAAATTCATTGGGAAGATTATACTTCATATCTGAGTTAATATCTTTAAGTGCAAATATTTTGTAATTTTTAGGTTTAAGATATTGAAATATAAATTCACCATTTTTATTTGTTTTTGTTATGTAATCCGGACGGGTAGTAAGAGGTAAAGAATCGGTGTTATTTTCATATAACATCACTAAACAGTCTGTTTCGGGTTTATTGGTTTGTGCATTTTCAACTTTTCCGAAAAGTTTATATAGATCTATGGAATCTCCCGTGGAAAATGCGTAATTGTAACTTTCCAATCTGTTTCCTTCATGATAATCCTGAATTCCATTTGAAAAGAAAACATTATAAGTTGTGTTTGCTTGAAGCGTATCCCGGATTTTTAGCAATATTGATTTCCCTTGTGTAAGGTATTCTATTCTATTGTTTAAAGGAGGTGAAAAAATAACATTTTCTATGGGGTTGTTTAATGTAACAAATTCATCAAAGGTAATTTTTATTATTTTTCCGTTGAAATTAGTGCTTCCGTTTTCAGGTTTTCCACCCACTACACTTGGGGGCGTAGTATCTTTTGGACCTCCTGAAGGCATAACAATTCTCGCACAACCTACCCATAAAAACATGAAAAAAAGGAGAAAATGAAAATTGATGCTTATAACATAACGTAACATTAGAAAAATGTATATTAAAATGCAAAAGTAATATTTTTTGTTGAAAATTTAGGATATTTGCCACCTTTTTAAGTGTAAACAAAAATGCAATGAAATCGATTCTAATTTTCTCATTTCTCTTATTTTTTTCTGCTCTGACCTTGAATGCGCAACTGTTAACTTTAGAAGAGTGTGTAGAACAAGCACTTGAATCGAATTACGGAATCAAAATCGCTAAAAATGATGAAAATATAAATCGCATTAATTTAAAAAGTTACAGTGTTTTCTGGCCTGTTGTGTATGGGGATGCAAACTACAAAAGCAATTATTACAACACAACTACTGAAGATGCTACCGGAATTGAAACTAATTATCGTAATAACAATGTTTTAAATGCTAATGTAGGCGTCAATTTAAACTGGAGGATCTTTGATGGATTGTCCATGTTTTTTACCAATTCTAAAAACAAAGTATTGTTGGACATCAGCACACTCAATACCGTACTTAAAATGGAACAACTTATTGCGAATGTGAGTGCTGCATTTTATAATGTCTGGATCCAAAGCAAATTATTACAGGCATCCGAAAATATTGTAGATATTTCCATGCAACGTTTTAATATTGCAAACAGCAAATACCAAATTGGCACTATTTCCGGATTGGAATATCGTCAAAGTAAAATTGATTTAAATGCGGATAGTTCTCAACTCATGCTTCAAAAACAAGCACTTACTAATGCGTATATTTCTTTAAATACTTTAATGAATCGTGATTTAACCAAAGAAAATTATGTGCAGGATACTTTGACTTTACTTCCGCTTTTCAGTTATCATGAAATTATGGACAGCGCATTACAAAATAACACGTCGTTGCTCCTATCTCAAAAAGGAATTCGATTATCGGAATTAGATGTAAAAAATAGTTTATCTCAGTTTTTTCCTACGCTTGATTTTTCAGCCGGCTATCAATTTATCAATACCATTACACCCATATCTTCCACTATTCAAAATCTCTCTCACGGATTATATTGGGGATTTACTGCACGAATTCCTATCTTCAACCGTATGGAAATACTCCGAAACAATAAAATTGCAAGGTATCAATTAGAAAACGCCGAGCTTCAATCTAAAGGTGTTGAATTGAATGTATTGAGTTCTTTAGCGGAACTTTATAATATCTATAAAAACAACCATCAATTGTTAAATTTTGAAACGGAGAATGTAGAGATTACTTCAGAAACATTGGATATTGCGATTGAAAAATATCGTATCGGTTCCTTATCTGGAGTTGAGTTTCGGGAATTTCAACGCGCTTATATCGAATCTGTAACCCGTTTAATGAATGCTTCATACCAAGCCAAAGTATCTGAAATAGGATTGCAATTGTTAAGTGGTAAATTTAAATAACACTCATTATGAACACTAAAAAGATTCTCTACATGTTACTTCCCATTATGTTCATCATTATTTTTGTGGGATATAAATTAATATTTTCTAAAACGGCACGCCACGCAGAAGATACAAAACCAAAAGGCAGCGGTACAATTTCTGCCAAACTTTATATTTTGGAGACCAATTCTCTGAGCAACGGCATCAATGCTGTGGGAACGTTACTTCCAAACGAAGAAGTAGATTTGATTAGTGAGGCCTCCGGAAAAGTAACAGGCATCTTCTTTGAAGAAGGAAAACAGGTTTCCAACGGGCAACTTTTAGTAAAAGTAGATGACTCAGAATTGCAGGCCCAATTGAGGCGTGCCGAGTATCAGTTGAATTTGACAGGCGAGCGTTTGAATCGCCAAAGAATTCTCTTAGAGAAAGATGCCGTAAGTCGCGAAGAGTTTGACCAGGTACAAACCGATTACAATATTTTAGTTGCCGATATTGATTTATTGAAAACAAAAATTTCTAAAACGGAAATCAAAGCGCCATTTGCCGGAACTATCGGCTTTCGCGGCGTAAGTTTGGGCAGTTACCTGCAGGTAAACACTATCATTGCGAGACTAGTTGACCAAAACAAACTAAAATTAGAATTTGCCATTCCGGAAAAATATGCTTCAAACTATTTCTCCGGAAACAAAATAAAATTTACTACGGAAGTTTCCCCTCAGGAGTTTGAAGCCACTGTGTATGCTGTTGACCCAAAAGTGGATGTGGCTACAAGAACTATAACAGTGAGAGGTATTTATAATAATATTGGGGGAAAATTAGTAGCCGGAATGTTTGCCCGCATCAACCTCATTATCAATCAATCTGAAAAAGTACTGTTAATACCTTCTGAAGCGATAGTACAAGAGATGGAAGGTAAAAAAGTATGGGTAGTTTTTAATGGAAAAGCCAAGTCGCAACCTATTACTACTGGTTTTAGAACCAATAATCAAGTGGAAGTTTTGTCGGGCTTGCAAAGCGGAGATACCATTATGGTAACGGGATTGATGCAGGTAAGAGAAGGTGCGAATGTGAAAGGAGAATATAAATAGAAATACCTAATTTTTAATATGTTCAATAATTTCTTCCGGAGATTTTCCAAGATATTGAAGATATGATTCCAAATTAATGGCTAATGTATCTGTCTGATATCTTGCAATAAATTCTCTATAAGAGATTTCTGCATTCTTATAATCATGAAGAATATCATCATAAATAATGCCCTTGTTGAGCATACAGTTTTTTATTCCGGTAAAATCAGGATAGATTTTCTGAATATCATCAAAAATGGTTAACGCTTTGTTACTATATAATTTGGTTTCGTCAGGAATTTCGAAAGTTTTTGCAACGGTCATAGCCATTAAGCCTGCATTATAAAGAAACTCCGCCGACATGGGGTCTTCCGGATACTTGTGAGCAAATTCTACGGCTTTGGCAATATAATCCTTAGAAATTTCCACATCATATTCTCCCAAATTACCTAAGGAGTCTATTTTCTGTAGTAATTGTATTACAGCTGTTTGCGACTTGCCTTTTTGCTGTAGTAAATTTTTGTTCGATTCTCTTGAACAACCGGTTATAACAAGCAACAGAATCACTAATAATCTAACTGTTTTCTTTAGGTTCATATTAATTATTTTTAGATTTATACTTAGGCTTCGTTTTTCCCGAAGCAATATCATTTAATTTTTTCTTAATAATCATTTTTTTAATTGAGGAGACTCTATCTGTAAAGAGATGTCCTTCCAAATGGTCAAATTCATGGAGAATGACTCTTGCCACCAATCCTTTAAAGTGAGTTGTTTTTCTTTCGTTATTTCTATTAGTATACGTTAAAATAACTTCCGATTTGCGAACCACATCTTCTCTGACTTCCGGCAAACTTAAACATCCTTCGTTAAATGAAAATTCATCACCTAAAACCTCTAGTACTTCCGGATTGATAAATACTTCTTTCAACTCCTCCACTTCCGGATATGCTTCTTTATAACCTTTAGTATCCATAACAAATAATCTCATTAAGCGACCAATCTGCGGAGCAGCAAGTCCAACTCCTTCGGCATTGTACATTGTTTCAAACATTTCGTCAATTAATTCCTGCAAATGCGGTTCCTTTTCAGAAACCTCACAGGATTTCTTTCTTAAAACAGGATGGCCGTAAACGCATATAGTAAACATAGTTACAGTGGTTAGTGGTTAGTGGTTATAATAATTTTCAATTTATATTTTTTAATTGTTTGTATTGCAGGTAGTATTGCAACATAATGGTTGCGCTGATTTTATCTAAAAGGGCTTTATCGGAACGCGTTTTTTTATTTACGCCGGCATCTATGAGTGTTTGAAATGCCATTTTTGATGTAAATCTTTCATCAAAACGCACAATATCAATATTTTTTATCTCTTTTTGTAAGCGGTTGACAAAAGGTTCAATAAATCGGGCTGCATCAGAATCAGTATTACGCAAAGTTTTAGGTTCACCTACAACAATAGTTTCCACATTTTCCCGGGCAATGTAGTTTGATAAAAAATCAAAAGCCTTAGAAACGTGAACGGTTTCAAGTGCGTGCGCACAGATTTGCAATTCGTCGGTTACTGCAAATCCTACTCTTTTTTGTCCGTAATCAATGGATAAAATTCTCCCCATAAGCAGTTTACAATTTTGAGCCACATTGCGGACTCGAACCGCAGACCTACGCATTACGAATGCGTTGCTCTACCAACTGAGCTAAAGTGGCATTTGAATCGGCAAAAATAAACTATTTTGCTTATAGTTGGTTAAAAGTTTCTTAAACAAAAAAAATACTACAAGTTTTTATAATAAAATTTTTATATTTTTGCACCCCCGAAAAAAATGGGGTACATTATCAAACAATTGACAAAGACCAATTGATTATTAACAAAAAAAAATGAAATGAAAATTCACATTAAGAAAGGTGACAATGTAAAGGTAATTTCTGGCGATTCAAAAGGGAAGCAAGGCAAGGTAATTAAGGTAATCGTAGATAAATATCGTGCATTAGTTGAAGGCACCAACATGGTGTCAAAGCACACCAAAGCCAATGCCAAGAATCCTAAAGGAGGGATTATAAAAAAGGAGTCTCCTATTCACATCTCAAACCTCATGGTAGTAGATAACAAAGGAAATGCTACGCGAATTGGACGTAGATTATCGGAACCCAAAAAAGTGGGCCAAAAAGTAAAATTAATTCGTTATTCTAAAAAAACAGGAGAGGAGATTAAGTAATGTACACCCCAAGATTTAAAGAAAAATATAATCAAGAAGTGATCCCTGCTATTAAAGAACAATTTGGATTCACTTCTATAATGAGAGTTCCTAAATTAACAAAAATTTGTATCAATCAAGGACTTGGAAAATTTGGTATAGCCGATAAAAAATTAATTGATGTGGGCGTTAACGAAATGACCCTGATTGCCGGACAAAAGGCAGTGCCTACCAAATCTAAGAAAGACGTTTCTAACTTTAAATTGCGTCGCGGAATGCCAATTGGCGTGCGTGTTACGCTTCGCGGAGATAGAATGTATGAATTTTTAGACCGGTTGATTTCGGTTTCGATTCCCCGTATCCGTGATTTCAGAGGCATTAGCGATAAAGGCTTTGACGGCAGAGGAAACTATACGCTCGGTGTTCCCGAACAGATCATTTTTCCGGAAATTGATATTGATAAAGTAGCGAAAATCAACGGTATGGATATTACCTTTGTTACTACTGCCCGCAACGACAAAGAGTGTTTGGCATTATTAAAAGAATTTGGATTACCTTTTAAAAATCAAAAATAAGATATGGCAAAAGAATCGTTAAAAGCAAAAGAAGTTAAGAGAGCAAAATTAATTGCCAAATACGCTGCAAAACGCGCAGAGTTGAAAAAAATTATCAATGGCAATGATTATGAAGCGAAAGAAGCAGCAATCATCGCTTTGCAAAAGTTACCCCCCAATTCCAATCCCATTCGTTTGCACAACCGCTGTAAACTGACCGGCCGCCCGAAAGGATATATCCGTCAATTCGGAATATCCCGTATCAATTTTAGGGAGATGGCAAATCAGGGATTGATTCCGGGAGTTAGAAAAGCCAGTTGGTAACATATTAATGATTAGTGATTAATGATTAATGAAATTTTAAATAAAAAACCTAATTTTATACAGATTAAACCTTAGTAGAAAATGAATACGGATCCGATTTCAGATTATTTGACCAGAGTGCGTAATGCGATTATGGCAAATCATAAGGTAGTGGAGATTCCTACCTCGAAAGTAAAAAAAGAGATTACTAAAATATTGTTCGATAAAGGATATATTTTAAATTATAAATTTGAGGATGACGTTCACCCCGGAATTATCAGAATTGCGTTGAAATATCATCCGAGTACCAAACAGTCGGCAATTACTGCTTTAAAACGTGTAAGCCGTCCCGGTCTCCGCAAGTATGTGGATGTTAGCGAAATGCCTTCCGTATTGAACGGTTTGGGTATTGCCATTGTCTCTACCTCACACGGTATGATGACCGATAAAGAAGCCAAAGCACAAAATGTAGGAGGCGAAGTAATTTGTTATGTAAGTTAATTAGGAGGAAACAGTTATGTCAAGAATAGGAAAATTACCCATTACACTACCCAAAGGGGTAGATATTACCAGAGATGAAAAAAGCCAAATAGTTACCGTGAAAGGTCCGAAAGGCGAGTTAAAACAATTTGTAGACGGCGACATCACTTTTACGATTGAAGATGGTAAATTGGCGTTGCACCGTCCTACAGAACAAAAACGCCACAGAGCCCTACACGGACTTTACAGAGCATTGCTATCCAATATGATTAAAGGGGTTTCAGAAGGTTTCGATATCAAACAGGAATTGATAGGCGTGGGTTACAAAGCCGAAGCAAAGCCCGGAAATATGCTGGAGATGAGTTTGGGATACTCTCACAACCTGCTTTTTGCACTCTGCCCTGAAGTTACCGTTGAAACAGTAAATGAAAAAGGGAAGAACCCGCTTATTATTTTACGTGGAATCGACAAGCAGTTATTGGGACAAGTAGCCCATAAAATTCGCTCTTACCGCAAACCCGAACCTTACAAAGGAAAAGGAATTCGTTTTGCGGGAGAAGTTGTGCGTAAGAAAACCGGTAAATCGGCTGAAAAATAAAATTAATATTATTATCCTCATAAAGTTTAGAACATTATGGCATTTAACAGAAAAACGTTTAGACGCAACAGAATAAAAATGAGAATCCGTAAAGTGGTTCACGGCACATCCGACCGCCCGAGAATGTCGGTATATAGAAGCAACCGCGATATTTATGTGCAATTGATTGATGATGCCGCAGGGATTACCTTAACATCTGCTTCTTCATCTATAGCTGATATCCGAGACAAAAAAGCAACTAAGATCGAAAAATCGGCAATGGTAGGTAAACTAATAGCTGAAAGAGCAAAAGAAGCCGGAATCAACAATGTGGTTTTCGATAGAAACGGCTATTTATATCATGGCAGAGTAAAATCTTTGGCGGATGCCGCCAGAGAAGGGGGTTTAATTTTCTAATTTAAAGAGAAACAGATATGTCAAGTTTAAAAATTAAAAGAATAAAAGCAACCGATGTTGAATTAAAAGACCGTTTGGTTGCAGTAAATAGAGTAACTAAAGTTACTAAAGGGGGACGTACATTCAGTTTCTCTGCTATTGTGGTCGTAGGCAATGAAAATGGTATCATTGGTTTTGGCCTTGGCAAAGCAAAAGAGGTCTCTGCTGCTGTTTCTAAAGGAATTGATGATGCTAAGAAAAATCTTATTCGGGTACCTGTGTATAAAAAAACAATCCCTCATGCTGCTGAGGGAAAATACTGCGGGTCGTTGGTATTTATGAAACCGGCGGCACCCGGTACCGGTGTTATTGCCGGCGGTGCCATGCGCGCCGTTTTTGAAACGGTAGGTATTCATAACGTTTTGGCAAAGTCAAAAGGCTCTTCAAATCCGCACAGTGTTGTAAAAGCCACCATTAATGCATTGGCTCAAATGCGCGATGCATATAGTATTGCACAAGTACGAGGGGTGGAATTAGATAAAGTGTTTAATGGATAATGCAAGGAACAATTTTTGAAACGCCTATTGAATATCTAAAAGGTGTTGGGCCCAAAAAGGCTGATATCTTACAAAAAGATTTTCAAATTTTTACGTTTCAAGAGTTTCTACATTATTATCCTTATCGTTATATAGATAAATCGCAAACCCATACGATATCTTCTATGGAAACAGAAGGTATCTATATGCAGTTTAAAGGAAAAATTATCTCTTACGAAATTTTGGGTGAACGCCATGCCAAACGTTTAGTCGCACAATTTACCGACGGCACAGGGACTCTTGAGTTGGTGTGGTTTAATTCGTTGAAATGGATAGAAAGTATACTTTCCGAAAGAAAAGATTTTATCATTTTTGGGAAAACTATTTTTTTTAATCACCGCTGGAGCATAACCCATCCTGAACTTATTTTCCCTGAGAAACAACTAACCGGCAACTTATCTATGGCATTCCAGCCATTATACAACAGTTCGGAAAAAGCCAAAAAATCAGGATTGGATTCCCGATTTATCTCAAAGTTAATGATTACTCTTTTAACCCAAATTAAAGATAGCATTACTGAACGTTTGGCTGATGATATTATTCAAAAGTACAAATTGTTACCCTTAAAAGACGCCTTAATTAATATACATTACCCGGATTCCCAGGAATTGCTTTCTAAAGCGATATTACGATTAAAGTTTGATGAACTTTTTTTTGTACAATTACGTTTGCTAACTCAAAAAATGATTTATACCCAGCGAACTCCCGGGCATCTCTTTTCTACTGTCGGTGATACTTTTAATACATATTATAAAAAATATCTACCTTTTGAACTGACAAACGCTCAAAAAAGAGTAATTCGAGAGATTCGCGCAGATGTGGGAAGCGGAAAACAGATGAATCGACTTTTGCAAGGTGATGTGGGAAGTGGAAAGACCATTACTGCGTTATTAACCATGCTTATTGCCAAAGATAATGAATTTCAGTCTTGTTTAATGGTGCCAACGGAAATTCTTGCCCAACAACATTTTGATTTAATTACCAAATTATTGAAAGATATGCCCGTAGGAATAGGATTTCTAACAGGGTCTACTAAAGAATCCCAACGCAAAATTTTATTTAAAGCATTACAAAACAGAGAAATTGATATTCTTATCGGTACCCATGCGCTATTAGAAAATAATGTTATTTTTAATAATTTAGGATTAGTTATTATTGATGAACAACATCGCTTTGGAGTAGAACAACGCGCCAAAATGTGGACAAAAAACAATATTCCGCCCCATATTCTTGTAATGACCGCCACGCCCATTCCACGTACTTTAGCTATGACTTTATACGGTGATTTGGATCTTTCTATTATTGATGAACTGCCCAAAGGAAGAAAACCAGTTGTTACTAAGCATTTATATGAAAAAAACCGGTTAGGTATGTTTGGCTTTTTGCAAAAAGAGATTGCCGCAGGGCGGCAAGTTTTTGTCGTTTATCCTCTCATCAAAGAATCAGAAAAAACGGATATGTTTGATTTAATGGCAGGTTATGATCTCATGGCAGATTGTTTTCCCATTCCAACATATCAAATTGGAATTATCCACGGCAAAATGAAAACAAAAGAAAAAGAATTTGTAATGAACCGCTTTGTAAAAGGTGAGATTCATATATTGCTCTCTACCACAGTAATAGAAGTTGGCATTGATGTACCCAATGCCTCGGTAATGGTAATTGAAAATGCTGAGCGTTTTGGATTGTCCCAACTACACCAATTGCGTGGGCGTGTAGGAAGAGGGGCAGAGCAATCCTATTGTTTGTTAATGACAAAACATGAACTCTCTGCAGAGAGCAAGCAACGCCTCAAAGCTATGACTGATACAAATGACGGATTTGAGATTGCCAATATTGATTTACGTCTGCGTGGCCCTGGCGATTTGCAAGGCACCCGCCAAAGCGGTGAATTAGGCTTTAAACTTGCTGATTTAGCAAAAGATGAAAAATTAATATCCTTTACAAGAAATTTAGCAAAACAAACTTTAGAGGAAGACCCGGATTTGCAACTCGCTAAAAATCAAAGTATGAAAAATTATTTACAGGAAATAATGAACAAATTTCGTTCCTTTGTAAATATCTCATAAAACTATAACTGATTATAAGTAAATAGATAAAAAAGTATCCACAGTATAAGTTATAAACTCCTAAGTCCGATAATATTACGTACATCCTGAATTGTTTTTGACGCACTCTCGCGAGCTTTTTCAGCGCCTTGCTTAGCTACCTTACTGAGATAACTAGTATTGCTGCGCAATTCTAAAACCTTTTCATAGATAGGAGTTGTAAAGGCAATCATATCTGCCGCCAATTGTTTTTTCATATCGCCATAACGAATCTTGCAATTATTGTATTGTTCTTCAAAAAACTGTAAAGTCTCCGGCATTGATACAAGATTCATTAATTGAAACAGATTCTCAATAGCTTGCGGTTTTTCCTGATTATGTGCTACAGGCCCTGAGTCGGTTACTGCTTTCATTACTTTTTTGTGAACGATTTCGGGAGAATCGGAAAGATAAACACAAGAAGCCTCATTATCGGATTTTGACATTTTGGGACAACCGTCCAGTCCGGGAATTTTTACCAATTTATCACCAAAATTATAGGCAATTGGCAATTTAAAATATTCTGTATCATAAATATAATTAAACCGCTGTGCAAAATCTCGAGTCATTTCCAAGTGTTGTTGCTGATCTTTTCCAACAGGAACTTTATCGGCATTATGTATTAAAATATCGGCAGCTTGTAAAACGGGGTAAGTTAGTAATCCTGTATTGACATTATCCGGGTGCTTTCGGGCTTTTTCCTTGAAAGAAACGCAACGTTCACACTCTCCCAAATAGGCTATCATATTAAGTAACAAATAAAGTTCTGCAGTCTCAGGAAGATCGCTTTGCACATAAAGCGTTGCTTTCTCGGGATCAAGTCCTGCTGCTAAATAATCTATTAATACATTTTTGACATTTGTATGGAGATACAATGATTTGGGATGGGTGGTAAGTGAATGATAATCTGCAATAAAGAAAAAACAATTTGCTTGATCTTGCATTTTAATAAAATTCCGAAGTGCGCCAAAATAGTTGCCTAAATGCAAAAAACCGGTGGGGCGTATACCACTGACTACAGTCTCCATAGAATATAATTTTTTAAGTTGTTTTAAAAATAGCAATCCCGTTTGCCGGTAGCAATAGATTTCAATTCCTCAACAATTTTTTCTTTTGCTTTCGTATCCGGCATTTGTGCAATCATTCGGTCAATCAAAGCCATTCCTTTTTTACGGGTTTCTTCACTGGCAAAATCGTGTAAATATTCTTTAAAAGAGAATAAAGCATTGGGCAAACAAAATTGTTTGATTAATCCCGGTTTTGCCAAATCCATAAAATCAGCCCCTACCCTGCCATGCCGGTAGCATCCGGTACAAAACGACGGAATATAGCCACAATCAATCATTCCGGCAATTACTTCATCTAAGGAGCGGTGGTCTCCTAGGGCAAACTGGCTTCCCGATTTATCGGCAATATGACTGTATGCCCCGGGATTAGTTCTTGAGCCGGCTGATATCTGACTTATTCCGTAATGAAACAACTCTGTGCGCAATTCATCACTCTCTCTTGTACTCAAAATAATACCCGTATAAGGCAATGCAATGCGAATAATGGCAATAATTTTCTTAAAATTATCATCAGAAACTTTATGAGGAATATTTTCAGGTAACGGAGCACCTTCGGCTGGCTCAATTCTCGGGAAACTGATAGTATGCGGTCCGCAGCCAAATTTGTCTTCCAAATCTTTAGCATGTTCCATCAAAGCCAAAATCTCAAAACGATAATCAGCTAAACCGAACAAAACACCCAAACCCACATCCGGAATTCCTGCTTCCATAGCACGGTGCATTACATTTAAACGAAATGAATAATCACTTTTCGGGGTATCTTCAGGATGGTACTCTTTATATAAAACAGGATCGTAAGTTTCTTGAAAACAAACATAAGTACCGATTTTTTCTTTTGCTAACTGACGAAACTCTGCTACGGTCATAGGCGCTAATTCCACATTAATTCTACGAACATTATCTTTTCCGACATGTATAGAATATATCTTCCTGATAGCTTCGCACACATAATTAATATCGTTTTTCGGCGATTCTCCGCAAATCAGCAAAATACGCTTGTGCCCATCTTTTAACAACATCCGGGTCTCCTGCGCTATCTCATCCATGTTTAAAATTTTGCGTACTAAATTTTTATTAGCACGACGGAAAGCACAATACACACAATTATTAATGCACACATTTCCGGTATATAATGGAGCAAACAGTACTAACCGTTTTCCATATATTTCTTCTTTAACATATTTTGCAACCTCCATAATTTGTTTAATCATATCAGGATTCTGCACTCGAAGTAACACGGATACGTCTTCTATATCAAGCCCTTTTAATCTTTTGGCTTTATCTAAAATAGCATTTAATTCTTCTTTAGATGGTTCATTCCCTTCTAACAAACGGAATAATTTTTCGCGATCAATAGTAAATAAATGGTTCATAACAACACTAATTATAAATAGGTGCAAAAATAATATTATTCATTAATTATACATACCATAAAATATCATATTTGCTTTTACAAGAAGAACCTTCCTATTACAGGGTCGTAGAGGCGGCCATTCGTGTTGATTTTCTCTGCACTTTTTGGCTTGACCCAAAAAGTGCCAAAAAAGCCAAGGCTCATCGAAACGCTACCCGCTCTACCATCTTTTCTTCTTACCTTGAGTAATAGTTTCTACGTACATCCAATTTTCTTGTATATCTAAAATGACTACTACACTATCATCCTTTTTTAATCGAGTAATCATTTTTGAATTTTCACAAGGTTTTT
>Ga0209628_10000844_pt1 | contig 19199 bp, 22 predicted proteins | sample TergutCu122P4_FD_187285 | JGI IMG/M metagenome (GOLD analysis project Ga0209628, IMG submission 187285) | Cubitermes ugandensis P4 segment gut microbial communities from Kakamega Forest, Kenya - Cu122 P4 (SPAdes) (version 2) | ecosystem: Host-associated > Arthropoda: Insects > Digestive system...
AGTTATACTTTTTCAGATTTGCAAGTACTTTATCGCGGTCGATCATTATTCCCAACTCTTATGCTCTCCGTAACGTCTGAAAGGTTATAGAACTTTTCAACATGACATCATATCCGGGACTTTTTCAGTGCCTTGTAACGGCACCGAAAGTACTCCGAAAGTGCAAAACAAGCACATAAGCAGAAAACAACAATAATTTTTTCACGGCTATTTAAGAAAAAAACCGTCATTCGAATAATCATCGGCGTTACTGCCAGTGCGATCGTTATTAACGCTGAAGCACTTTCGGTCACCTCCCCCTGTTACGTTTATATTTGAGATATAAAATATCGAAATTATATCTTTGGGGGCGGGAAAAATGATAGAAGACTTGGACAGGATATTGCGCGAAGGAGAAGGTTACAAGGTAGACTTCAAAAAGTCTACGGACAAAGACCTCGACAAGGATATCGTCGCCTTTTCCAACGGGCAAGGCGGCAGGATATTTATCGGAATAAACGATGAGAACAAGATCGTCGGCACCGACACATCAAACTCAGCGCGTTCAAAGATCCAAGATCTGATAAATAATATCGATCCGCGCCCCGATACAGTGTTGGACGTTCATGACAACATAATCGTCGTAACTGTGAACGAAGGCAAGAACAAACCGTATTTCTGTTCCAAAGGCTGTTTTCTAAGGATGGGAGCGAATTCACAGAAACTTGAACGCGACGAGATAATCGAATTCATGCGTTCGGAAGATCTGTTGCCATACGATTCAAAGGTAAGGAAAATGTATCGCGTTACAGACAGATTCAATGAGGACGCCTATAAGACGTTCATACGCAAAGCAGGCATAAGCGATGCGTTACCGCAAGAACACGTTCTGACGAATCTTAAATGTGCGGTAAAAAATGAGCGCGGTGAACTGGTTTATACGAACGCCGGAGCATTATTCTTCCGTGACAGCACGGAAGATAATTTCTTCGTAAATACAGACGTTGTCTGTGTTATTTTCAAAGGACTTCACAAAGGCGGAAAGATAATAGAATCGAAGACCTTCAACGGTACTTTATTAGAGAATATCGAGGACACCATGAAATTCCTTTGGAAGAATCTCAGAGTGCGATATGAGTTCAACGGATGGACACAGCGTCAGGAACTGCTGGAGATCCCGGTGGATGCGCTGCGAGAAGCAGTTATCAACGCAGCGTGTCATCGCAATTATCACGCAAATGAGAACATCATGGTCGAGATATACGACGATAGGGTGGTGATATCGAATCCCGGAGGACTTCCGAAGGGAATAACACTGGATGAGTTGGGGAAAAAGAGCGTGATCCGCAACACAATCATAACAGACTTGCTGAAGCGTGCGGGGTACATTGAAAGGATAGGGTCTGGCATAAAAAAGATAAGGGATCTCATGGCCGAGGACGGACTCGAGCCGCCTGTGTTCGAATCTACTTACTTTTTCGACGCAATATTCAAGCGCCCGCCGATGCACATTCCGCCGACAGAGATTGTTCATGAAAAGAACAATCTCTTGGACGGATTGACGCCGACGGAACTCAAAGTGTACAATGCAATAGTTGAAGGCAATGTTACCACTGCAAACGAAATAGCAGAATCGATTGGGATTGTTACCATAACCGTTTGGAAAATAACGGCAAGATTAATAGAAAAAGGACTCATAAAAAGAACAGGGAGCAGAAAAACAGGCAGATGGATTCCGACGATCAAAGAATGATGTCAACATGTATAAGTTGATGATATGATAAATATAGGATAAATATAGGATAAATATAGGATAAATAAAGTATGTTGAAATGTGCAAATAATGCACATTTCTTCGTGCCGACCGTTTGAACTATTGCAAATTATGCAAGAGTTCGTGCTTTTCACAGACCGAGTATGCGGCAGTATGTGAGCATTCCTCACAAACTCGGCGACAACTGGAAATCCGAGTAATCCATTTGTTATACGTGGACAGTCTGGAAAAGTTAAGATCGGAACTGCTGAGATGCAGGGAATGTAAAGAAATATTCGGATTTGAACCCCGTCCGATATCGATGGGCAACTCATGCGCGAAGATAATGCAGGTAAGTCAGGCTCCGTCGGTACACGTTCACAACACCGGGCGCTCGTTCAACGACATAAGCGGCAGGAGGCTCAGGAACGATTGGTATATGATATCCGAGGAAACATTCTACGATCCGGATATATTCTACATAACGTCGGTCGGCCATTGCTATCCGGGAAAATCAAAGAACCAAGGCGATAACCGTCCGCCGAAGATATGCGCGCAGAAGTGGTTATCGCGTGAAATTAACGTAGTAAATAATGATATATTCGTGCTCGTAGGGAAAGCGGCGGCGGATTTCTTCTTCCCGAAGGAGAATTTTACCGAACTGGTTTTCAACGATCAGGAAATAAACGGAAAGCCGGCGTACGTGATCCCGCACCCGTCGCCGCTGAACGTGAAATGGTTCAAGGATTATCCGGAGTTCGAGAAGGAACGGGTTCTGGAAGTAAGGAAAGCAGTGCAAAAAATAGTGCATCTCATCAAAAAAGATGAAGGAGAAGTAAGAGAGTGGTAGCCTCGCGCAGATTCGAACTGCGGTCGCAAGATCCAGAGTCTCGCATGATTGACCACTACACCACGAGGCTGTAAGACCGCCTAACACACTTCTCTTTTAATATTTTTCCTTAATGAAATTAGTTTTAGCAGATTCCAGATAATTCTAAAATGTACTATTAAGCATTATTATTGTGTGTAGGTTTATCACACATCAAGATACCTTTTTAAGAAAGGTGTGCTTATTATTACTAAATGGAAGAGAATAATAAAGAAAAGCAGAAAATTGTTGTTAACAGAGGCTTACGAGCATACCAAAAAGGCAATGGAGAGTGCACATTAGAGTTGATGATTAACAATGTCACAGGGGACTCCGGTGCGTCTTACAATGGCAAAATGAGATATGGGCAGATGACTGAAGAAATTGGTTATATGGGAAACAAATGGAAGGTATGCAATGCGTTGCCATTTGTTCATAGGGGAGCCAAGGATATACAAAACGCAATCAAAGAATACGATGTCTTGTGTGCAGTTGATACAAATTCGAAGACAATTGGAGACATGCATATCGACTTTGGGTCTGCATTTAGACTAACACAACTTACAGACGGAAAAGGAAACACAGAGGTTGAAGCCTTATTAATGGATGAATTTATAGGTTTTCATGCTGATGAAACAGAAGATTTCGAAAAAAAGAATTGGATAAAATGCATCGAGTTGATTCAAAAAAATCATCCCGATGCAAAAAAAGTGCTAATCATTGTCGATTCTGATTATCGTAACATAGAATATTACAATAGTAATAATGAAAAAATACTTGGCACATTTCAATTACCGCAAGGGTTTGTACTGGGGTATGCGAGTTCGGATAGAAGTGGAGATTGGAGAAATAAACTAATTAAAATAGTGGACAAACACAATAATAATAGGCTCCAAGAATCATATCGAAAGTTGAATAAAAGACATTCAAATTTGTAGACAAACGAGTCTCGGTGTGCATTATTTATCATCAAGCGTTTAAATGGCAGACAGATAAATACTGCGTCCGCAATCCCAAAGGCGATGGCATCGAAGGAAGAGCCGGTAATGGGATTGGTGCGGACGCAGGACCTGACGGTATCGTGGATATCCGAATCGGGGATACGTGACACGAATACGGATCGCGTATGCATACTCACTATGGCCAACGGCCAAGTGCGTTTGACGATGCAAGCCGCGACGTTAAATCTCAGAGGTTTCAGGCTAACAAAGGGGCATATGTGCGTCTTCGCATTGTTCGAGGCGTGCGATCCCGGCAGCGGCGACGCGGCCGACAAGGCGTCCGAGCTGTTCATGAACACGATCATGAAGTACGACATCACGAAGAAACCCGCCAAGGACGTTATCAAGAAATGTTTGTCCAAGACCGACAAGGCGTTATCGAAGGAAATTAAGGACGCCAAATACAAAGCGTCGATAGCCGCGTTCGCTTCAAAGGACCTGACGGTATGCAGCATAAACGGCGGAAGGATCTTTATTGTGCCAGACGACGGAAAGACAAAGGAATACTCGGCGCCCGAGACCGAGTTCTTACCTATAGGCAATTCATGGAAAGATGTGATGATGGTTTCGGACGGCTATCCCATTCGCGTTGATGAAGTTAAAGAAGATATGAGGTCGCCGATAGGCGACCTTATCACAAAGAGGGAATTCAGGATGCTGAACGATTCCGTATCCATGATACGCGTTCAGCGCCTATGACGTATTACAAAGCGTCCTCTATCGCTTCATATATCTCGTTGATATCCCCGGAACCGTCGATGTTAACGAGCTTCCCCTGCTTCTCGTAATATTCGATAAGAGGGAAAGTATTCTCGCGGTAGACGCACAATCGATTCCTTACCGTCGCTTCGGTGTCGTCGCTCCTCTGATACAGCGAGGCGCCGCATTTGTCGCAGATGCCGTCCTTCATCGGCGGCTTGTATATCAGATGATAAACGACATTGCAGTCGGGGCATGAGCGTCTGGCGGTCAGTCTCGCGACAAGCGTCTCGTCGTCAACGTCAAGATTTATCACATGATCGATGTCCACGAACTCGGCAAGCGCGTCCGCCTGCTGGACCGTCCTCGGAAAACCGTCCAGGACGAAACCTTCCTTCATCGTCGAGATCTTCTCCTTCATCAATCCGATGACGATGCTGTCCGGAACGAGAGCACCTTTATTCATGTATTCCTTAGCCATTATGCCGAGCTCGGACCCCTCGCGTACCGCCTCACGTAACATATCTCCGGTGGACAGTCTCATAAGTCCGAGGTCATCGTTCAATTTTTCGGCCTGTGTACCCTTGCCCGATCCCGGAGGACCGAGAAGAATTATTTTGAAGACCATATTATCGGGAACCAATAATACTGCTGGGTTATAAGAATTTGTCCCTGTTCGGACGATAGGAGAGGCATAATTAACACGTATACAAAAGAAGCGTTGAATGATATGGTTTAAAATATAACGTTCCGTTAACAATGCAAGGTGAATATCCCATGGACAAGAGGATAATTGAGAGTATTGAGAAGATCGTAGGTAAGGACGGCTATTCCACGAGGGTCGCGGACCTGTACGCGTACGGGTTCGACGCGTCCATATACCACTTCTCTCCCGACATCGTAATACAGCCGAAGACCACGGAAGAGGTCTCCGGTATCATGAAAATTGCAAATAAAAATAAAATAATCGTTGTGCCGAGAGGCGCCGGGACGGGATTGTGCGGTTCCGCCGTCCCGATCAAGGGCGGGATCGTCCTTGACATGAGCAGGATGGATAAGATCAAGGAAGTGAGCGTGGGCGACATGTGGTGCGTCGTTGAAGCCGGCGTGGTTTACAACGACCTCAACGCGGAACTCGGGAAATACGGTTTCCAGTTCCCGTGCGCGCCGGGAAGCGCCGAAGCGGCTCAGATAGGCGGAATGGTAGCTTTGAACGCGTCAGGACAGAAAGCGGTGAAGTACGGCGCGACCAGAGACTACGTTCTCGGTCTGACGTTCGTGAGAGCGGACGGCGATATCGTGCAATGCGGAACGAGAACGCTGAAAGATTCGTCCGGATACCAATTAGCCAGGCTGCTCGTGGGAAGCGAAGGTACGCTCGGCGTAATCACCGAAGTTATACTGAAACTCGCGACGAAACCGAAGACGTCGGCGTCGGTGCTCGCGGCGTTCAATACACCCGAAGATGCGGGGAAATGCGTTTCCGCGATAGTGGCGAAACCGATAATCGTCGCCGCATGCGAGTTAATGGACCGCGTAAGCATCGAAGCTGTGAACAAAGCATTGAAGAACCCGCTCCCGGACTGCCAGGCGCTGTGCATAATAGAAGTGGACGGAGAGCCGGAGGTTGTCGAAAGGGAATTGAAAATGGTTGAAGAGATCGCGAAGAGCGTCGGCGCTTCGCATGTTCACGCGACCCACGACAAAGCGTTAATTAAAAAGTGGCTGGACGCACGCGCGTCCGTGATGGTCGCGCTCGGATCGCTGAAACCCGGTTACTCGTCAGTTTCGTTAGCCGATGACATGATCTTACCGGTCTCGAAAATACCGGACGCTGTGATCGCATACCAAAAGATAGCGGAGAAGTACAACGTAGTCGTCGCAACCTACGGTCACGCGGCAGACGGTAACCTTCATACAAAGATGCTCCTGAACCCGCTGGACGCGGATGAGTGGAGAAGAGGAGAGAAAGCGGTGTCAGAGATATTCGACGCAACCGTGAAACTGGGAGGAAGCGTCACCGGCGAGCACGGTATCGGCATCGCAAAGGCTCCGGACTTCCAGAAAGAAAGAGCGACCGCGTTAAAGACGATCAAAGAGATCAAGAAGGCGCTGGACCCCAACAACATACTCAATCCGGGAAAGATCGAACAGTGGGAAGGTTCCATAATCCGCAATCTGAGATATCCGTGCAAAGAGTATATGTGATCAGCCGAACCAGGCGACCGCAAGCAACGCAACGGCGGCGGCAACCATAAGCAGGTATACGGCGACGTTCCACTTGAATATCTTGGAGCCGTCGAACGGAAGTATCGGGATCATGTTGAACACGGCGAAGAATGCGTTGATGGTCGCCATTATCCAGAATATTGACGATAGCACGCCGCCGGTCATGTACGCCATGATCACCGCGAATGTGCCCATTATGATGTTTACCGCGGGACCGGCTGCGCTGATCTTTCCGTTATCCTCGTCGTCAATGTAACCGTTGATGTAAACGACCCCCGGAGCGGCGAAGATGACGCCCATGAACGACAGCATCAGCGCCAACATAAGACCGAACGGGTACATTCGGTACTCGGCCCACGCTCCCAGCCGCTGCGCCACGAACTTGTGCGCAAGTTCGTGTATCACGAAACTCGTACAGACGATGATCGCGGAGATGCCGATAAGCTCCAACATAGTGAACCCGCGCCATCCGGCGCGGCTGAACATTATCGCGAAGGCGACGGAAAGCACCGCGACGGAGATCACAATATCGCGTATCTCTGTCGCGCTGTACCTTTCGCCGATGCCCGCGTTTATCGTCCTCATGCGCTCATCCCGTGAATTATCTTCTTACTAATAAACCAACCCATAAATATTGAGATACGTATCGCAAACCGTGGCTCAGGTCAACGTTTCCCACGGCAAAGTGACAAAAGGGTGGTGCGATAAGTGCGGAACGTTGGTTATGGGAACGAAGTGCAACATATGCGGTTCGTTACCCCGTGAATTCGAGATAAACAGCCCGGGAGACATCCGTCCGTGCATGGACGGCGGACGTACCGTGTTGACTTCCCTTTTCAGGAACAATTTCGGAACGTCGTCGATCATAGACGGGAAGATGGTATTCTTCAACAAGGTGCCCGGCGAGGACAGAACGGATGAAGTGATAGCTCACGGCGCCGTGATCGCTTTACTCAGATACGACATCAGAAAGAAGCAGCTGATGCTCGAACTAAAGCAAACGGGCGCCGAACTCATATCATCGGATGCAACGAAGAACATCGTTACGCTGGGAAGCGTCTCCGGCCACCTGAAAGGAAAGAACGTCGGAGGAAGCGACATCGCATCCGTTATCGGCGAGTTCGATGAAGGAGATCCGCTGATAATCAAAAAGGGAACGAAGGTGGGCCACGGTATAGCGCTGACCGGAAGCGACCTCATCGTAAGATCGGAAAAGGCCGTGAAGGTCCGCGACCTCGCCGTTCCGTCATCTCTCGTAACGTCCCCGCCGTCAGACCGAACGGTATTCGTCAACGCCAACGCGAAATATCTCAAGGACCTGGAATCGTCCGCAGTGAACGATGTTGTCGCTTACGTAAAGAAAAAGAAGGAAAAGGTGACCGTTTCGTTCTCCGGCGGAAAAGACTCGTTGGCGGCGTACGGGATAGCGTCGAAAGCGGTGGACGGCATTGAGCTATTGTTCGTGAACACAGGCATCGAATTTCCGGAGACCGTTGAGTACGTGCGCAAATTCTCCTCATCGAATAATATCAAACTGCACGAAGCGGACGCCGGCAACGCGTTCTGGGATAACGTCGACGCGTTCGGACCTCCGGCCAAGGATTTCAGATGGTGCTGCAAAGTTTGCAAACTGGCGCCGATGACCGAATTGATCTCACAGAAGTTCCCGAAGGGAACGATAACGATAGAAGGGAACCGCGCCCTGGAATCGTTCGCAAGGTCGAAGATCGGATTCGTTTCCAACAACCCGTTCGTTCCAAATCAGACGACGCTTAATCCGATAAGGAAATGGACCGCCTCCGACGTCTGGGGATACATATGGTGGAAACGGTTCGAATATAACCCGTTATATGAGAACGATATGGAACGCATAGGATGTTACCTATGCGCATCATGCCTCTCGAGCGAATGGGAGAACACAAAAAGAACGCATCCCAAGATGTACCAGAAATGGGACGGTCACCTGAGACGTTACGCTAAGGATCGTAAACTACCGTCAGAGTATGTGGATCTGGGTTTCTGGCGGTGGAAGGTGCTTCCGCCGAAGATGATCAGGCTCGCCGAAGATATCAACGTGAAGATTGAGCCGAAGGCCTCCGACAAGATGTCTATAAAGATGTTAAAAGGAGCGTCGCCGTGCGCTGCCGGAGGATATTCGATGGAAGCTGTCGTGACGATACCGAGGTCGTACGATTTCTCGAAGATCGAGGACGCGTTACGGACCGTAGGCGAAGTTCAGTATTCGGACGAGTTCGAAATTGCGTTGCTGCGCACGAAAAAAGGAACGGCGAAGATATTCGGCGGCGGTCAGGTATCGATAACGGCGAAGAACGCCGCCGACGCCGAATTTTTATTCGAACGCGCCGTGAAAGCGTTCCTCCGGTCGCAGATGTGCACTTCGTGCAAAATATGCGAAAAGAAGTGCCCCCGTCACGCGATCGCGATAAAGAACGGCCTTAACGTCGATGCGGAAAGGTGCGACTCGTGCCTCAAGTGCGAATCGTCGTGCATGATATCGCACTATTATGACAAATTGGCATAATCGGAAACAATTATTAACGGACCGCGCTTAACGTCCGTCATGGAAATGAACATGGTCCTCGCCGCGATCATAGGATTAGGAGCGGCATTGGCCCTTATGTACATCGTTCTGAAGAAGTACACTTACCCCGCTGTCGAACAGCCGTTCTTCAGCGACCCGTCGTTCTTCATGCTGTTCACCGTAGGATTGATCGCCGGTACGGCGATATTCGTAATGTACACGTTCTTCAACGGATCGTGGCATTCGATATTCATCGCGATATCGTTCGCCGCTGTTTTCGAACTGGCGAAACTGATAATACTGAACCTGAAAAGGTATCACGGAAAGTCGGACACAATATTCTACGGATTCGGCGTCGGGATAGGGATGGGAGGGGCGTTCGCGTTCGGTTTCGCGTTCTACGCTTCGTCGGTCGTCGACCTTCCCGCAATGTCATGGATACTGTTCGCGGTGATCGCAGTGCAGACAGTCCTCATACACTCGGCGACGGGAATGACCATCGGGGAAGGAGTGGCAAGGTACAGAGCGTTCGAGTTCCTCCTGCAGGCGCTGATAATAAGCGTGGCTTACCAGTTACTTATGTCGCAGATGTTCGCGTGGAATTCCGATCTCCTCGGTTACTCGTTCCTGGCGCTGTCGTTCATTCTCGCGTTCGGTTATTTCTATCACATCGTGTACAAGAAATTGCCGAAGACGATACGAGAAGTGCTGAGAATGGAAGGGAAGACCAGAAAGGACATTCCCAAATGATCATATCGCTTTGAATTTCCCGTAACCCATTTCGATGACGATATCGGCGGATATGATCATCTTCATCATTTTCTTTCCGTTGCCCGGGAACAGTTCTTCAATATCATTTTCGTCAAAGCTTCCTTTCATCGCGGTAAGGCCTTCTGCGAGTACCGTATGCTTCTCAAGCATGTCGGCCGCGTGCTCGTATCGGTACATTAACGTGGATATAGGATCGGGATCGGGCCCTTTCTTCTTCTCCGGTTCGGCGTACTTCTTTGAATCGATGCTCCCGAACGCTTTTCTCACGACGTATTGATCGGCATCGGAGAACAATACCTTCAAATTCTTTGTTTTCTGCGTTTTGCTGCAGTACGGGCACAATGACGTCTCCGAAGAAAGGTCGGCGATCCGCTTCCTGTCGCAATGACCGCAGACGACGATGGCGAACATATCAATCATATCTTGTGAAGACCAACGCGGCCACGCACGCCCCGTACTGCCCTTTCGGGATCGTAAGGGCGGCGGTGACATACTTTATCTCATTCATCGAAACGTTACGGCTTTTCGCAATCTCGTTCATCTTTTGTTCCAGCGAGTAGATCAGTGCGGTGACGGCGTTGCCGCGGCCCTCCGCCACGTAGCCGCCCTTCCCGTCCTTGCGGAACGCGTACGCGATCCCTGCGGCGATCGTTTCGCCGTCGCCCCCCCGTATATCGGAAAGGACGCAGTGCGTTACGGCGCCCATGGGCATCTCCTTCGCGGAGACCTCTTTCGCGCCCATCGGTATCACCGATGAAACGGGAACCAAATTCTGTTCTCCGATCCCCATTTTTATCAACGCCTTATCGAACGCGTTCAGTTCCGAAACATCGCTGGTCGCGGACGCCGACGCCACGAAGAACTCCGAAGGCACCAATTGCATGCCTTCGCCATCGCAATAACGGATTTAACGTTTACCGCCGAACGGCAATTGCTATTAATAATTCGGGCGATACACCGGCGTGAACGAAATTACGTTGGAATACACCGACGCGGGGATACCCGTCGTGACGGAGAGGACGGGAAAGATAAACGCCGGATATCTTGTCGCGGTAGGCACCGGGGCCAGGGACGAATCGAAACGCATAGGCGGGATATCGCATCTTTTGGAGCACGTAGTGTTCAGAGGAACGAAGAACAGGACGTCATTGCAGATAGCAAAGGAGATGGAAGGCGCCGGCGGAGAGATGAACGCGTTCACAGCAAAGGAAGTGACAGCGTTCTACGGTATCACATTGAAAGATACCGCAAAGGTCGCCAAGGACGTAGTCGCCGATATCTGCGTCAATCCGCTGATATCCGAGGAGGACACGGAAATGGAAAAGAAGATCGTTCTCCAGGAAATAAGCATGTGGGAGAACGATCCGGAATCGTACATCCATAAATTATTCGCCGAAACGTTATGGAAAGGGCATGAGCTTTCCAACAGCGAGGCCGGTAAGGTAGAAGTGGTGAAAGCAATGCATTCCCCCGACCTGAGAGCGTATTTCGACGAACGGTACAGGCATCCCAACCTCGCGGTCATCGCGTGCGGCGCCGTCGAACCGAAAGAGGCGATGAGATGGGCGGAGAAGAATTTCGATCCGGTGGGCGCGGGAAAGAAGGTCATCAGGAAGCCTCCGATGAGGACGGGATCGTCATACAAGTTCTATTCAAGAAAAGGCGACCACACATACACGGGAATGGGATTCCACGCATACCCCGCCGATCATCCGGACAGGACCGCGCTGAGGCTGCTGACGGCGATACTCGGAGCGGGGATGAGCTCACGTTTATTTCAAAAGATAAGGGAGGAGAAAGCGCTTGTGTATTCTGTGTTCGCAACAGTTGACCAGAATACCGACGCCGGTTCCATGGTAACGTACATGTCGTCGACGGAAGAGAACGTCATGCCTGCGATAACGACCGCGGCGGAGGTCCTCCGCGGAATTCGGAACGAAGGATTGGCCAAAGGGGAGCTGGACAGAGCAAGGAATTTACTCAAAGGGGCTACCGTCAGAAGAATGGAGTCCACGCGCAGCAGGCTGCACAGGATGGCGATGACGTTCATGATCACCGGAAAGGCGGAACCGTTCACGAAGGACCTGGACGAGTTGGATAAGGTTACCGAGGATGATGTGATGCGCGTTGCGCAGGACGTCATATCGTCAAAAAAACTGAACATCGCCGTCTACGGCAAAAAGACGAAAGAATTATCGGAAATGACGATAGATCAGATAGACGTCTGAAACTCTCTGATAAGATCCGATACAGTTTTGACCGCGTCAGGCAAAGCCTTAACGACGGCGTCGGTCATAGTTTCGCTCACCGTAAGTATGTCGGAAACTTCGACCGCAACGAACCTAATGATCTCGGGCATCCCTTTGGGATCGAATTGGCGGCCTATTTTGATCGCGGTGGCAAGATTCATCTCATGAGCCGACGCGTTAACGACCGTCGGCTCAAAATCCTCTGGATTGAAGATAATTATCGTTCCGGGGTCGCAGGCCTTCGTCTGTATCGCGTCGACAACGATCACTTTCCTGTGTCCTAGCATTAACGGAATGATGTCCAATCCGCCGATAGCTTCCTGCACGGTTCCGACGTTAGGAAGGTCCATCTTTTCGATCGCCTCGGCTATCTTCAGGCCGACGGCGTCGTCCGTCATTATCGGGCTTCCCAATCCGATGACCAGAACGTCATCGGACGACCTTCCCACGGGCTCCATACTTACGCCAGTTACGTCGCGCGATAAAAACATTCCGTGCTTGTTAATTAATACGTGGCTGTCGATTAACCGGTGTGCAGATCGATATATCCGGGTCCGTCGCGTTGCGCGGCAAGAAGATAACGAAGCGTCAGCTTGAAGTTCTGAACGCGGTGAACGAACACGGAAGCATAAACGCGGCCGCGAAAGCGCTCGGAATATCCGTTCCGGTGGCGTACCGCCATATCCAGAATGCGCTATTGGCGGCCGGAGATCCTGTGCTGATATCTTCGCCGAGAGGTTCCGTCCTCACCGAATGCGGAGAGGAACTGTTAAGGTCCGTCAGGGCGGCGGAAACAAGATTATCGAACGAACGGAGATTCACGGTCGCATGTTCTCCGGTCACCGAAGAATTATTGATGTCCGTTCTCGGAGCGGACGCCGATCTTATTATTTCCGATGACGAAGTGAACATGCGCGCTCTGCGAAAAGACGAAGCGGATATCGTGATACTTGACGATCCGGTTCACGTCTTTGATGACGAAACGCTGCAATGGCAGGAGATCGCGCAGATGGGGATGGTACACGTCGATAAAGGAACGTCGTACATCAAATACAGATACGGGGCGCAGAGGATAGCGTTCCGCCATCTCGATTCGATGAAAAAGAAATATACGGTGGACGCGGAAACATTATCGCTGAACGATCTCATCAATTCGGGGAAGAGCTTCTTCGTGGACGATGTCCTTCTGATGAGGAAAGGCATACGCATCCGAAGTTCCACCGATCCTTCGTTGCTGAAACATTCCATTCTAGCGGTCTACAAAGGACCTTCGGAACGCATCGAAAAATTGGTTTCAGAACTGATAAAGAGGAAGTAGTATTGCCGTATACGGTAATACTGATTGAAAAATATCATCCCTTATTATATACGCGAAGCGCGATGCGCGTACTCAGGTAATCACTATGGTCGCACCAAAACCGGATTTTGCTGCTGAGATAGCAGCCAACGGCGGCGCGAGCGTCATGTTATGTTTCCAGTGCGGTACCTGCACGGCAAGCTGCCCCTCGGGGAAGAACACCGTGTACCGGACGAGGAAGATAATAAGGGCCGCGCAGCTCGGATTGAAAGATGAGACGATAAACAGCGAGGACATCTGGCAGTGCACAACCTGCTACGCATGCGCGGAGAGATGCCCGCGAGACGTCGAGATCGTCGACGTCATCACGGCGCTGAGGAACATCGCCGTCGCCAACGGAAAATTGTACGAAGGGCACAAGAAGGTCGCCGTCAATTTGATAAAGGTTGGCCACACGGTGGACAACAACGACAAGATAAAAGCGCTCAGAAAGGAACTGGGACTTCCGGAGAACCCGCCGACGGTCATGGCCGACGCGAAGGCGAAAGCGGACTTCGACAAGATACTCGTAATAACGGGTTTTAACAAGCTGGTGAACTAAATGGCGAAATACGCGTTTTTCTTAGGATGCATAGCCCCTCTCAGATACCCCGGTATCGAAAAATCCACGAGGGAAGTATTCAAAGCGCTCGATATCGAATTGGTAGACCTTAAGGGAGCGAACTGCTGCCCCGCGCCGGGCGTAATAAAATCGTTCAGCAAAAAAACATGGTTGGCCGCGGCGGCAAGGAATCTCGCATTGGCGGAGAAAGCCGGGTTGGACATCGTAACGATATGCAACGGATGCTACGGTTCGCTGTTCGACGCTGCTCACGAACTTCACGAGGACAAGAAATTGCTCGAAGACGTCAACAAGATACTCGCCGAGATCGGTATGAAATACAGCGGCGGAACGAAAGTGAGGCACTTCGCGGAAGTTCTTTACAACGAAGTAGGCGTGGAAAAGATCAAAGCGGCCGTAAAGAAACCGTTGGAATACAAAGTTGCGGCGTTCTACGGATGCCACTTCCTGAAGCCGAGCAAGATAAAGCATCTCGACGACCCGGAGAACCCGAAGCTCCTTGACGAACTGATCAAGGCGGTCGGAGCGGAGAGCATGCCCCGCGTACAGAAGATGATGTGCTGCGGAGCCGGCGGAGGTTTAAGATCGCAGTTCGGCGAGAACGCGATGAAACTGACCAAAGCGAACTTGGAGAACATGAAGGCCGGCGGAGCGTCCATGATCGTGGACGTCTGCCCGTTCTGCCATCTCCAGTTCGACGCCGGACAGAAGGACACGGGATTCGCGTTCCCTGTATTGCACCTGTCGCAATTGTACGGCATTGCGTTCGGGATGCACGCGAAGGACCTCGGCCTGAACGTTCACGTCACGCCGGTAAAACTTTAAAACAAAAAGGGGCGCAAGCCCCCTTCAGTTTCTTTTTGATAACATTAAATACCGGACGGCATATCGCTCGGTCATGCAGGAGAACGAACCCAACGAAATATCAGAGCGGACCGGCCGCATATACGAGTCCGAACCGGGTTACGATCCGCTGACACCGGAGCAAAGGAAAAAACTTGACTTTGCCCTAGAGAAGCACAAAGAGCTCATGATACTTCTGAGCCATTGAAAATTCTTCAACGACTGGCCAGTTAGTATACATGTAGTCGACAGTTCAAAAAGCAAAATCCCCAGATTAAGAACGCATGGGGAAAAAGAAAGTGTATCTGGAGACGACATTGTTCAATTTTTATTTAGAAAAGAAATACGGCACTGAGCACGTCAATACCGTCAAACTTTTCGAAGAGATCGCCGCCGGGAAATACGAAGCGTTCACTTCGACATACGTGATCAGGGAATTGGAAGATACCAAAGACGAAGAGAAGCGTGCCAAAATGCTAGATCTCATTATCAAGTATGGCATTACAGTGCTTGATGAGAATGATGATGCTGTCGATTTGGCTGACATATATGCAGAAGAAGGAGTGATACAACGAAAATATATGACCGACAGTCGGCATATAGCGCTCGCCACCATTTATGAGATGGATATGATAGTCAGCATGAACTTTGACCACATCGTCAAACGAAAAACAATAATAATGACATCGCATATCAACGTACAGAAAGGATACCGCGCTGTTAAAATATGCTCGCCGAAGGAGGTCATGGAAAATGACAAAGAAGTTACATCCGATAGAGAAAGAGATCAATAGGATACGCCGTAAGATATACGAAGAGACGAAGCACATGAGCGGCGAAGAATTCAATGAGTATATTCACAAAAGCACCGAGGACGTTATAAAAAAGTACGGTTTCAAAGTTGTCAAGAGCGTTAACGATCTATGACCGCCTTGTCTGGTGGTATCATTCGATCTTCATGTGAACGTCCCGTTTTATTCCCAGCTCTCCGGCCACCTCGATAGCTTTGATGATGCCCGAGGGCACCGGACAGGCGGCGTGCGGAAGGTCCTCGCTCGCTAATTTGTAAACCTGCGTTTTATTCATCGCCTCTTCGACGACGCAGAACGCGAACTCGGGTTTAAGGCTCCACGACAATTTCAAGATATTCGGGCAGTCGCTTTGTATGTCCAGTACGACCTCGCCGTCATCGTTCGTGGCGGCGTTAATTACCGTCACCATTTTGCATACGCCGGCGTCGACCGTCACTTTGCATTTTCCCATTTCCGCACCTTTGGATAATAACGGCGCGGAATTACTAAAAGATATCTTACGATAGTTCGTTCGTTCCGTAACGATATGCGGTAATGTTATACGGCAGCATCATTCTTTCAGTAGATTGTCGAAATATCCCTGGATCAGGATGACCGGCGTTCCTTTGTCGCCGCTCCCGCTCACGAGATCCGCCAAACTTCCGAGGAGGTCCTTGTATTGGCGGGGCGTCGTTCCCAGCGAAACGGAACCGCCGTCCCTGCTGTCCAGCGCCTTCTTCAAAGCGGCCTCCTTATCCTTCTGTCCGGCGACCACGTTCTTCAATTTGACCTCGTTCGGGGAGCCGTCCAATCCTTTCGTGTAACCGGGCGATACCACCGGGTCCGCGAGTTCCCATATTCCGCATATGGGGTCCCTGAAAGCCCCGTCCCCGTATATCATAACGTGAGGCCGTACTTTCGCTCTCCTGAAGAATTCGTTCTGCACTTTGTTGACGAAGTTATCGCAGTCCCTCGGGAACAACTTAACTTTATCGGCGCCGTACATGTTCGACCCAAGCAATCCGTAGGAAGGATTGTATCCTCTTCCCGCCGCCGGTTCGTTCAGTATCTCCGCCAACGTTAGAACTTTCTTCCCGCCGCTGTTGATAAGGTAATTCTTTGTCATCTCCCTGGTGTGAACATCCGCGGCGATCACATTCTTCGTGTGTTTCAATATCTCCGCGGGATCTCTGCTTAAGATCACGTTAATATTGTCGCTCAATCCTTCGTAAAGATCGATGTAATCCAATTTCGTGAATTCGTGCACGTACGGGCCGTACTTTTTACGGAATTCCTTTCCGGTGAATTGCTTTTCCTTCGGGTCGGGAACATAATTGTACGGATTCCATTTCTTGAGGTCCATTATTGGATTTCCAACTTCGTCCTGAGGATAGTTCAAAAGAACGGTAACTTTCTTCGCGCCTTTGGATATACCGCGTAATAACTGTGAGAAACGGTTCCTTGAAAAGATCGGGAATACGACGCCGACGTGCGCATCCTTCCCGAATTTTCGCTGCACGTCAGCGGCGATATCATCGATGCTTGCGAAATTCCCCTGCGTTACCGCCACGATACTCTCCGTTATTGCGATTATATCGTTATCCGCTATCTTTGTGCCGAGCTCAAGTATCTTCGATACCACAATATCCGCTAGGTCGTCCCCGGGCGAGAAAAAAGGCATCCTGATTCCCGAAACGACCGTTCCTGTCATTCTTGTCATGGGATGGTAATGACCATATGGCCAGAACATATAAAATTTTCGCGATAACATGAACGAACCGATTAAATAACCGCTGAAATATACTGAGACAAGGGATGCATAATGTCGAAGGTAACAGTGATCATTGTTTTGCTGATAGTAGTTTCATTAGCCGCGGCCGGAGCGTATTACTTCGTCGTGATGAATGCGGACGCCGGCAAAGACACAGGCTATGATACGAAGGACGAGTATGACCACGACCCGATCATACTGAGCGAAGGCGACCTGAGCATTCATTTCCTGGAGTTAGGGAACGGGTCCACGGGCGATTCGATATTCATAAAGTACGGGGACGTTGACATACTCATAGACGCCGGGTCGACCGGCGCATCGGCGGCCACGATATCAAAATACATCAAAGATTACGTTATCGACGGCAAGCTCGAATATGTTATCGCGACGCACGCCGATACCGATCACATAGCGGCGTTCGTCGGTACAAGTACCGTAAGGGGCGTTCTAGATTCGTTCGAAGTAGGCACAATCATTGATTATCCGCTTTCCGACAAGACAACCGCCGTCCGCAAGAACTATGAGGGCAAAAGGGACGGATTGGTAGCGAACGGCACTGAACATTACACCGCATTGGAATGCTACAACGGCGTGAACGGCGCGCAGCGCGTCTATGACCTTGGACCCGGTGTTACCATGGAGATTCTATACAACTATTATTACGAGAACAGGACTGGCGATGAGAACGATTATTCCGTTTGTCTGATGATCGTGCAGGACGGTAAGCAATATCTGTTCACCGGCGACCTTGAAAGCAGCGGCGAATCGAAACTCGTCGATCATTACGAGGCCGAACGGGGAGGGCTGGGGCATTGTGTGCTGTTCAAGGGAGGACATCACGGTTCCGTGACATCGTCAACGGACAAACTGCTTGACGAAATAACTCCGGATTACGTCGTGGTATGTGCGGTCGCGGGGTCGGCGCAGTATACATCCAATCCCTTGAATCAGTTCCCGACGCAAGCGTTCATCAACAGAATGGCGCCGCATACCACGGAAGTGTATGTAACATCGTACATGTCCGGCGGCAAGCCCGGACCGCTTAATGGGAACGTTGTATTCCTGGTGAGCGGAGAAGATGGCAGCGTAGAGATAATGTGCAGCGGCACCGATAAAGTATTGAAGGACACGGATTGGTTCAAGGCCAGCAGGACAGCGCCGGCCGCATGGAAGTGATAACTATGGCCGTTGTAATTACAGGGGCGTCGAAGGGGTTGGGCCTTGCGATCGCCAAAAAGATGGTGTCCGGCGGACACACAGTCTATTCGTTCAGCCGGACCGCGCCCGATGACCCCGAGATAAGACACATATACTGCGACGTCTCCGATAACGAAAGCATCGACAACGCGTTCGCGGAGTATTTCAAAAAAGAGGACAACATCGACATATTGGTAAATAACGCCGGATACGGGATAAGCGGAGCGTCGGAATTATTGACCGAAGAGGCGATAAAGGAAGTATTCGACGTGAACTTCCACGGCGCAGTACGATGTTCGCAGGTCGCCATCCCGAGAATGCGTTCGCAGGGTCACGGAAAAATAGTATTCATTTCGTCCGCCGCCGCGGTGTTCACAATACCTTTCCAAACGTTCTATACGGCGACGAAAGCGGCTATGAGCGCATTCTCCGAAGGGCTGCGCATGGAACTCAAGCCGTTCAACATACAGGCAGGCCACGTATTATTGAGCGATACGAGAACGGAATTCATGAAGAACCGCAGGAAGGATCACGAAGGAGAGGAATTCTACGGAGACAGAATAAAAAATTCCGTGTCTCTGATGGAA
>Ga0209628_10000845_pt1 | contig 19192 bp, 10 predicted proteins | sample TergutCu122P4_FD_187285 | JGI IMG/M metagenome (GOLD analysis project Ga0209628, IMG submission 187285) | Cubitermes ugandensis P4 segment gut microbial communities from Kakamega Forest, Kenya - Cu122 P4 (SPAdes) (version 2) | ecosystem: Host-associated > Arthropoda: Insects > Digestive system...
GTTCAGCGGCAATTGGAGCTTCACCCCGGCCGTGCCGCTGAACGACGGCACTCATGCGATCATCACCACCCAGACCGATAGGGCATATAACATCTCTGCTGCAAGCGATCCCCTGACGTTCACGGTGAGCGGTAGCGGCGGCCCAACGATGATGGCCATCAACAAGGCCATCGACGATTACGGTCCCTACACGGGTGACATCGCCAATGGTGGGGCAACCGACGATGTAACGCCCACGCTGGTGGGCAGGGCGGCGCCGAATGCACTGCTGACCATCACCGAAGGCGACGTAACGCTGGGCACGGTAACCGCCGATGCCGGCGGAAACTGGATCCTGACGCTGCCCACGCAAACCGAAGGCACCCATACCTATACGGCGACGGCGCAGAACGCGGCGGGCACGACAAGCACGGCCACCTTTACCTTGACGATCGACGTAACGCCGCCGCCGGCGCCGGTGATCGACAAAGTCGAGGACGATGTTGGCCGGATCCGCGGCTATCTCAGCAATGGCGATCGCACCGACGACCAAACGCCGACCTTGTACGGCAGCGGGGCCAAGCCCGGCGACACCATCCGGGTGTTTGACAACGATACCCTTTTGGGCACGGTTACGGTCGCCTCCGACGGCAAGTGGAGCTACACGCCACAGACCCGGCTCGACGAAGGCCCGCATGCATTACAGATCAGCGAACGCGATCGGCTGGGCAACGAAAGCGTCAAATCGGCCGCGTTCAATATCGTGGTGGATACGACACACGGGGACCCCTTTACACGAGTAAGCATCACCAGCTACACCGACGACGTGCAACCGCTGACAGGCGAGTTTGGCAGCAGCACCGTCACCGATGACACGTCGCCCAAGCTCAACGGCACGGTATCGGGCATGCAAGGCAGCGACACGCTCGCGATATACCAAGACGGTGTCTACCTGGGCAACGCCGTGGTCAACCCGGCCGAAGGCACTTGGTCTTACCAAATCACCAACGAGCTGACTGAAGGAAGCCACACCTACAAAGCCGTCCTTACCGACCTGGCGGGCAACCAAGGCCCCGCGTCCGATCCGTTTATGCTGATGGTGGACCGCGGTGGGGATCCCTTCCCACAAGTGAGCATCACCAGCTGCACCGACGACGTGCCACCGCTGACAGGCGAGTTGGTCAGCGGCACCGTCACCGATGACACGTTGCCCAAGCTCAACGGCACGGTATCGGGCATGTACAGCGGCGATGCCGTTGCGATATACCAAGATGGTGTCTACCTGGGCAACGCCGTGGTCAACCCGGCCGAAGGCACTTGGTCTTATCAAATCACCACCCAGTTGACAGAAGGAACCCACACCTACCAAGCTGTCCTTATCAACCAGGCAGGTAACCAAAGCGCCGCGTCCGATCCGTTTACGCTGACGGTGGATACGATCCATTCTTTTGCGCGTGTGGAGATCGCCGGGATCAATGACGACGTGGGGCCGGTAACCGGCGTGGTACCCAATGGCGGAATCACCGACGACACCACGCCGCAGATTGTCGGCACGATCTCGGACGTGCTGGGCGCGGGCGAGCAAATAGTCGTACTGCGCGACGGCGTGATGATCGGCACGGCGGTGGTAACGGGAACGGCCTGGGCATACAACGACAGCGTGGCCGACGGGCAAATATACGTTTACTCGGCCCGCGTACAGGATATGGCGGGCAATTACGGCACCGAATCGAACCCCTATACGATCAGTCTTATCCATTCGGGTGGGCCTGGGCTGATGATCACCATCACCGCGATTGAGGATGACACGGGCACTCCGGGAGACTTCACCACCGCCGACCAGACGCTGGTGTTCTCCGGCACGCTCTCGCGCCCACTGGAAGCAGACCAGCAGGTGCAAGTTTCGCTCGACGGTGGCACGCACTGGAACCAGGCTGTTGTTATGGGCACCAACTGGGTTTGGGACAACGCCGAAAACGCTTTGCCTTATGGCCCTTACACCATCCAAGCACGGGTGGTGGATGCGGCCGGCTATGTCGATGCGGTCACCAATCAAGCGATGGTCATCGGCCACGGGGATCGTTTCCTAGACATCACCATCACCGCGATTGCGGATGACACGGGCATTCCGGGTGACTTCATCACCGTCGACCAAACGCTGGTGTTTCACGGCACGCTCTCGGGCGAGTTGACTTCAGACGAGCAGGTGCAGGTTTCGCTCGACGGTGGCGTACACTGGAACCAGGCTGCTGTTACGGGCACTAGCTGGGCTTGGGACAACACCGCAAACGCTTTGCCTGAGGGCACTTACACCATCCAGGCACGGGTAGTAGATGCGGTCGGCAATGTAAGCACGACCGCCAACCAAGCGATGATCATCGACTACTCGGATGGTGGTACGCCGCCACACATCACCATCACCGCGATTGAGGATGACACGGGCATTCCGGGGGATTTCAACACCTACGACCAGACGCTGCTGTTCCACGGCACGCTGACGCGCGCGCTGAACGCCGACGAGCTGGTACAGGTCTCGCTGGACGGCGGGGCGCACTGGAACCAGGCTGCTGTCTCGGGCACCAACTGGACTTGGGACAACACCACTCACACCTTGGATGAAGGCAGTTACACGATCCAAGCACGGGTGGTCGACGAGGTCTGGAATGTCGGTGCTACCACCAGCCACGATCTGGTGATCGAGATCACGCCGCCGCCGCCGGTTGTGATCGCCATCTCCTCGATCGAGACGGACACGGGCATTCCGAACGATTTCAAGACCAGCGATCAGACGCTGCTGTTCCACGGCACGCTGGACCGCGCGCTGACCGCCGACGAGCTGGTACAGGTTTCGCTGGACGGCGGCGCGCACTGGAACACGGCTGCTGTCTCGGGCACCAACTGGACTTGGGACAACACCACCACCACCTTGGATGAAGGCAGTTACACCATCCAAGCACGGGTGGTCGACGAAGCCTGGAATGTCGGTGCTACCGCCAACCAAGCGATGATCATCGACTACTTGGATGGTGGTCCGCCGCTAGACATCACCATCACCGCGATTGCGGATGACACGGGCATTCCGGGTGACTTCAACACCTACGACCAAACGCTGGTGTTCTCCGGTACGCTGTCGCGTACGCTGACCTCGGACGAACAGGTGCAAGTTTCGCTCGACGGTGGCGTACACTGGAACCAGGCTGTTGTTACAGGCACCAACTGGACTTGGGACAACACGGCAAACATCCTGCCTCTAGGCCCGTACACCATCGAAGCACGGCTGGTCGACATTGCCGGGAATGTCGGTGCTACCGCCAGTCAAGCGTTGATCATCGACCATATGGGCGGGCCTGGACTGATGGTCACCCTCACCGCGATTGAAGACGACACGGGCGTCTCGGCAACCGACTTGATCACCAGCGACCAAACGCTGGTGTTCTCCGGCACCCTGTTGTACCCGGTCGACCCATCATCAATAGGCGAGCGGATGCAGGTTTCGCTGGACGGCACGACTTGGCACGATGCCGTCATTACAACGACACCCGAGGGCATGACCTGGACCTGGGACAACACCGCCAACACCTTGCCCGATGGCAGTTACACCATCCAAGCGCGGCTGGTGGACGCGGCCGGCAATGTTGGCCCGGACGCAACCGCCAGCCAGACGGTGGTCATCGACACCACGCCGCCGGTCAAGCCGGATGCCGCTTCAGGTCTGAATCAAACCGGGCCGCAAACAGGCATCATGCAAAACGGCGACGCCGTCGACGATACCCAGCCGGTATTCAGCGGTAAAGGCGAAACCGGCGCGATCGTCACGATTTATGACAACGGGGCCGAAATTGGCACGACCACGGTGGACGCGAACGGCGATTGGATGTTCACCCCGCTGCCGCTCAGCTACACCGATCACGCGATCACCACGACACAGACCGACAGGGCAGGCAACACCTCCGGCATGAGCGATGCGCTGACGTTCCACGTAGGCAGCGGCGCCCCGATGGTGCTCATCACCAATGTCATTGACGACCAGGGCCCCGTCACGGGCGAGATCATCCATGGCGCGGCGACCGACGACAACACGCCCACACTGATGGGCTGGGCAACGCAGGATGCGGTCATCATCATCACCGAAAACGGCGTGGCGCTGGGTTCGATAACAGCCGATGCCAACGTTAAATGGAGCTTCACCCTGCCTACGCAGGCCGAAGGCACCCATACCTATGTGGCGACGGCGCAGAACCTGACCGGCCCGGAAGTCATGGCCGCATTCACCCTGACTATCGACCAAACCACGGCGCAAATGCCGGTAATCAGCCAGGTTCCGGACGACGCGGACATATCCCAGGGCAATCTCGCCAATGGCGGTTACACGCCAAATACCGTCCGGATCGACCTTGCGGAACTGTTGAGCGGCTACCAGCCGGCCAACCCGGACGGTAACCCTGCCCACTACGTCAATGGCGTTGCCACGATCGACGCCGGCGACAGCATTACAAGCTATCTGCAAGTCACGCAAAACGGCACGGATACGGTCATCAGCATCGACCGGGACGGCACTGGCGGCGCATTCTCGATGACCGCGCTCGTTACGCTGCACGGCGTGCAAACGGATCTGGCGACGCTTTTAGCCAACCACCAGATCGTCCTGGCTTGAGTGACGGCAAACGAGGCCGGGGCTTGCATCCCCTTCCTCGTTGCCGCGATCGCAACCCCCCGCCTTCACGGAGCGGCGGGGGGGTAAGCTTGAGCTACTAAATCACCCGCACCCGTATCACATGCGCCACCGCGCCGATGGCCTTTAATACGTCGTCCGTGGGACGTGAGGCCACGTCGATGATGTTGTAGGCCAGCGCGTCGCGGCTGCGGTTGGTCATGTCGATCACGTTGACCTTGGCGTCGGCCAGCACCGACAGTACGTGGCCGAGCACGCCGGCCACGTTGTCGTTGGCAAAGGTGATGCGGGTGGCACCAACGGTGCGCTCCATGCGCACGGCGGGGTAGTTCACGCTGTTGACGATGTGGCCGTTTTCCAGATAGTCGATCAGTTGATCGGCGGCCATCACGGCGCAGTTTTCTTCCGACTCCTCGGTGCTGGCGCCGATGTGCGGCATGGCGATGACCTTGGGCGCGGCGGCAAAGCCCGGCTCGGGAAAGTCGCACACATAGCGGCCCAGCTTGTCGGCGGCAAGCTGCGCCAGCACGGCGGCCGGATCGACGATGCTCTCGCGCGCAAAGTTGAGCAGCACCGCGTGCGGGCGCAGGTGCGCCAGCATGTCGGCGCCCAGCAGGTGGCGCGTGGCGTCCAGTGCCGGCACGTGCAGGGTAACGTAGTCCGAGCGCGCCAGCAGCGCGGGCAGGCTGTCGATGCGCTGGACGGCGTTGGATAAACGCCAAGCGGCGTCGATCGACAGCGCCGGATCGTGCCCCAGCACTTTCATGCCCAGCGCCAGCGCGGCGTCGGCCACCATGGAGCCGATCGCGCCCAGGCCGACGATGCCCAGCGTTTTGCCGCGCAACTCGCCGCCGGCAAAGCGGCTTTTTTCTTTTTCCAGCAACTGGTGCATGGCGGTGGCGTCGCTCATGGCCCCAAGCGATCGCGCATAGTCGATGCCCGGCAGAACGCCGCGCGCGGCCAGCAGCATGCCGGCCAGCACCAACTCCTTGACCGCGTTGGCGTTGGCCCCCGGCGTATTGAAAACGACGATACCGCGCTTGCCGTAGTCGGCCACCGGAATGTTGTTCACGCCCGCGCCGGCGCGCGCCACGGCCAGCAGCGATTCCGGTATCGCCTCGCCATGCAGCTTGTGGCTGCGCAGCAGCACGGCCTCGGGCGCGGCAATTTCGGGGCTGACCTGATAGCGGCCCGGCGCAAAGCGCTCCAGCCCCTTGGGAGAAATGGCGTTGTAGGTTTTGATGTTGAACATGGGAGCGCGGGTTAGGCCAGGTTATGTGTTAAGAGGTTTTTTGCGGGTTCCATGCACAGCGGCAGGCAAGCAGCTTGCGATCACCTGCGTCAAGCGCATCGGCACGGCGTTGGAATCGGTTAAATCGGAAATCCTCAATTATTTTAGCCCGGCGCCTTGCCCGGCATGGCCCCGGTCATCGCTCTCATTGGGCGCGGCCCACCAGGTTTGCATCGCCCAATCTTCAGGCTGGAAGTAACTGGGAACGGTGCCCGGCTTGTGCAGCCGCCAGGCGTTGTAGGCAACGCGGTGAACCGGCGAATACCACTGCGGCAGCAGCCAGTGGCCGTGGGTAACGACGCGCTCCAGAGCGCGGCAGGCGGCCAGGTATTGGGGGTGGGCGGGTGCGGCGGTCATGCGGCCGATCAACTCATCGAGCGCCGGGTTTTTAACGCCCGCCAGGTTGCCCGAATCGGGCGTATCGGCGGCCTGGCTGCCAAATAGGTCCGCATATTCCTGCCCCGGATTGCTGCTGCCCTGGTAAGCGATGGTGGTGATGTCGAAATCAAAGGTTCGCAAACGCTGCTGATACAGCGCGTAATCGACCGGGCGGAATACCAGCCGGATACCCAGCTTTTCCAGATTGCGCTGCCACGGCGCAATAACGCGCGCGCCGGCTTCGCCGCTGTCCAGATACTCCAGCACCATCGCCTGCCCGGCCGCATTGCGCAAGGCGCCGTCCTGGACGTGCCAGCCCGCGTCCCTCAACAGTGCCTGGGCGCGGCGCAGGTTTTCGCGCAGACCGCCGACGCGCGGGTCGGTCGGCTGATCGGTGCGCGGCGGCTCGTAGGCCGGGCCGAAGGCGGCGGGCGGTATTTGGGCGCGCCACGGATGCATCAGGGCCAATTGCGCTGCGTCCGGCTCGCCCGTGGCGGCGCAGCCGGTGTTGCCGAACAAGCCCCGCACGCGCCGGTAGCTGCCGTAGAACATCTGGCGGTTCATCCACTCAAAATCCATCGCCAGCCCCAGCGCCTGGCGCACCCGCGCGTCGGCCAAAAATGGGCGGCGGCTGTTGAACACCGTGCTCTGAAAACCCGTGGGCAGCCGGTGCTCGAACTCCCCCTTGAACAACTCGCCGCTGGCAAACCGCTTGCCGTTGACGCGCCGCGCCCAGTCGCCCGCGGAATAAAACGTCATCAAGTCAAACTCACCGGCCTTGAGCGCTTCCAGCCGCGCGGTGTTGTCCTGGTAAATCTTGACCGTGATGCGGTCAAAGTTAAACAGGCCGCGCCGCACCGGCAAGCCGCGCGCCCAATAGTCCGGGTCGCGCACGTAGGTGATGTCCTTGCCAAAGCGCACCGGCCCGATCCGGTATGGCCCAGAGCCGATCGGCACGTCCATCACCACCTGATCGAACGGCTTGCCCTGCCCCCATTTACGGCTGAATACCGGCAGACCGCCGACCGTCAAGGGCAGCTCGCGGCGCGGCGCCTTGAAGCGAAAGCGCACCGTGCGCGCGTCCAGCACGTCCACGCCTGCCACGTCGATCAGCAGCGTTTTGTAGGCCGGCGAGCAATGAGGGCCGATCAGTGTTTCGTAACTGTGGCGCACGTCCTCGGCCAGCACCGGATCGCCGTTGTGAAAGCGCGCCTGCGGGCGCAGCCGGAAAGTCGCCGACAGGCGGTCGGGCGCGACTTGCACGTCTTCGGCCAGCAAGCCGTAGCCGGCGCCGCTTTCGTCCATCGAGCCGGCCAGCAGCGAGTCGAACAGCAACATCTCCAGATACGCCGGGGCGCTGCCGCGCAGCGTAAACGGGTTGTATTTGTCAAAAGTGGAAGCGCGCTGGTTGCTCACCAGCCGCAATTGGCCGCCCTTGGGCGCGGCGGGGTTGACGTAGGCCAAATGGTCAAACCCGGCGGGGTACTTCAAATCGTCCCACAACGCGTAGCCGTGCGCCGCCAGCGCCTGACCCGGCGCGAGCGTCAGCCAGACACACGCCACGAACACAATAGCCTGCAAGAGTTTGTTCATCAACTGCTGTCTCTGGGATAAATCATCGGAACAATCACGCTCCATATCCCATAGGTTCTGGCGGCGTTGAGCCGGAGCATGCCGTTTGCGGGGGATTCCAGGCTGACCAGGCCGGCCGTCGTATCCAGAAATGCCAGCATCTGGCTGTCATCGGCCAGCGGCGGTTTCCCCGCGGCAATGGTACCGAGCCGCCACTGGCCGGCCTGAATCGCTTGCGCCACCTGCGCCATTGCCGCGACCACCCGCGCGCCGGCCAAGCGGCGCACCGATACGCTCACCAGCCCGGCGTCTTCATCGACCAGCGCCTGCGCCAGCGGCGAGTACACCTCGACGCTTTCCCACGCCGGCACGCCCCGAGGGCCGAGGCACAAAACCGAAGCCACCCAACTCGGCACGAACTCCGGAGAGACCAGGCTAAACGATACCCGATCGCCTATGAAATCGGCCATCACCGCCTGTATCCCGCCCGTGTACAGGTCCACCCGGCGGTTCCCATCGGGCCGATACAGGCGCAGCCGGATCAACCGCCGCGCGCTGGGTAGAATATCCGCCACGGCTGCCGTCACGGCTGGCACGACCGGCGCCAAACGGCCGTCCGCCCCGGCCAAACCACAATCCCTCAAACGGCGGGCGGCTTCATCGATCTTCGCCCAGCCCTCCTGGCCGGCCACGATATCCGCCCACACCCGCGCCGGCACCAGCACCGATCCCGGCACCTGAAAACTCTCCGCGTTCGCCGCGCCCACCTGCTCACTCATTGCTCTTGCCTGCGATACGATTGGACAATCCCGGTAAATACCGGCTCCATCTCGCCGCACACCTGGAGTGTGCAGGTCCCCGTGGCTGTCACGCGGCACCGTCCGCCGCGTTCAAGCCACAGCCACTGAAACACGATCAGCGGCCATCCTTTAGAAGTGTAGCAAGCCACCAGCCACATAGCCGGCTGTCCGGCCACCTCGCTATCGGTCATATCGATCAGATGGAAACCCGGGAATATCCGTTGCAGCAACTCGACCGACTCCGACACCCAGTGGGCCAGCGTTTCCCTCGAATCCATCTTGCCTTCGGTAATCACCACGTTGGGGCTAAAACCGTCATGGGAGACCGGGGCCGCGACACACAGGAGCAACGGCAAGTTGGCATTGCGCCCATCGTCGCCCAACCACCAGCCAACCGGGCAATCCAGCGCCACACCCCGGCCCTCAAACCGCGTCACCGAACCGATCTCACCCATTTGCCTGATCCTTCATACCGCCTAACAAGATGCAAGCATACCCCGGAAGCGGCGCATCGCCTGGCCGCGCCGGACGCCGCCACGGTGAAATATCCGGTCAAGTGTTTACATCCAACACGACACAGTCGTCATTCAGCGCATGGTTCGCATGGCATCCCAACCTTCTCTCGCAAGCGGGGGAAGGCGTGGATCTGCCTTAAGTGACCCGCATTCGGGCTAGATCGGTATGTTGTAGCCCGGTAGACCATATTTCCGCTTGTACTCCTCCTGATCCAGCAACTCGGTCTTCCACTTGTCCAGGTTGAACTGGCTTTCGATTTCGGTTGATCCGTCATCCCAATGGCGTATGCCGGTGTTGTAGTCGATATAGCCCCCGTTGTAGAAAAGGCGGTTGCTGCTCTCATCGAACCAGGACTTCGATACGGGTTTGGCGCCACCGCGGCTGGGGCCAAATGCCACACCGTCTGAATCCGAGGGATTCAAGCCGCCGCCGTAGCCGTCGCGATTGTATTGAGCCGTCAGGCTGTCCGCCAGTGCCGTGGACTGGCCTTTGGCCAGCGCTATCAGGTTATTGACTCTTGCTTGCGGCAGAGGATCGCTGGCATCACCATCCGTGTAATACAGCTGGTTGGTGTTGAGGTCGATATAGCTGCCGTCGTCCATGACGTAGCGGTTGTTGGCTTTATCGAGCCCGGCCGATGTTTTGCCTGAGCCGTCGTCGTAGTAGCCGCTGCCGCCGGTGCTGACCGAGTAGCGGATGGTATCCGGGTGGCGTGTAATCTCCATTATGTAATTGAGTTTTGTTTGTGACAGAGGCTCGGTAACGATGCCATTCTTGTAATGCAGCCTGTTGGTATTGAGGTCGACATAGTTGCCCTCTTTGGTAACGAAGCGGTTGTTGGCCTTATCCAACCCAGGAGCCGATACGCTGCCGGCGGCACTGGGCACGGCATTTGCATAACCGTCAATATTCTGGACATTGTTGTCCTTGACCTCCGTACCGCCGGGCAGCACCCAATCCGCAATGCGGCCGCCTTTTGCCTGGAGCACCGTGCCATCGGGCGTGGCGCCGTCCAGAGAGCGCCCTTGACCGGGCAGTGCCTCGGTATGGAGATTGCCGTCATGAACACCGCTGATTTGCACGGCGTCGTTGCCGCGCGTGATGGTCACATTGTCGATATGGCCCTCGCCCTCGGTGGGCGTGACGGTGATTTTGGTGCCGTCCGGCAACTCGAACGTGGCGGGCTGGTCCATGAAGCTGGTCTTATCGCCATCGCTCGTCTCGATCTGCCCATCGCCCCAAACCTTGACCTCCTCGCCGCTGGCGTTATCCGTAACCGTCACCGTTCCGCCATTGTCCTGGCTCGCATGGACCGTGTAGTTGCCGGTATCCACGGTATTGGTATCGCTGTCGACCGCCAGCGCCCCCTGCGGGGCCGTGGATTCGGTGCTGGGCGTGGCAGCCGGTTGCGCCTCCGGGCCGTTGTCTGCCGAGGGCGTCAGCTGAGCCATAACGCCCGGCTCCGCCGGCGGCAGGGCGTTGCGAATATCCGGGGGCGGCGCGCCATCGGCCGGTGCGCCGAAGTCGGTTGCCGCGGCGCTGTCCGGCTGCGGCGCGTCGGCCTGCCCGGCGGGCTCGGAGGCCGATGGGGCCGCGGCAGAGGTGGAGAGGGAAATTTCCATGATGGGCCTTTCTCAACTGCAAGTGGCTATATGAGCTGGGTAAATGAAAGTGGGTGGAAGTGATAACAGCCGGCAAAAAATGGCGGGTATCCATGATGCCTTGGATACACCGCTTACGATTATAGCTAGGTTAAGCTTACTCAACAATGCGTTTTGTTAGTGTTGCGCCCCTGACACAGATTCAAGCGTAAAGATCAGGTATTTTTACAACGCCCGTGAGGTATCCTTAAGTGTTGGGCACCGCCTGCGGCCCGGCCTGCCGGGCTGCCGGCAGCGGGCACGGCGTGGGGTTTCCACCGTGGGGCCAAGTTTGAAACCTGTCCCTACACCTATTAGGATGGGGGATACAATTTATCCAATTCCCATGGCAACGGGTTGTTTTGAATGTATTCGCGGATATGGGCTAACTCCGATTCATTGCGAATGACCCGTTCCCAATAGTTGCGCTGCCATACGCTGGCGCCTGGTGCGCCATGAACCGGATGGATACGGCGAGATGAAAAGGTTTTGAAGGCCCGCACGATCTCGGATAATCCGTGCCGTGTAGGGGCGGGTTTCAAACCCGCCCTTACGGGTTCATTGAAAACAACGATGCCGTGTACGTGGTTCGGCATCACGACAAAATCATCCAACACGACATGCGCGTAATGTTCGGGCAGGTTATTCCATGTTGTGTGTACGATTCTTCCCGCGTCATTGAGACGCATTGTTCCATTCTCGATTTCACCGAACAGACATGCCTGTTCATACGCACAAACTGTCAGGAAATACATTCCTGCCTGAGAATAATCGTATCCTTCCAATCGGATGCTGCGACGGTGATGGATTTTGGAGTCGTAACGCATTACGTCGCATCAGAATCCGTGAGGGCGGGTTTGAAACCCGCCCCTACGGGGCCATGGAGAACAATTTATCCAATCCATTGCGGCGGCTGGTTTTGAAGGCCCGCACGATCTCGGACAATCCGTGCCGTGCAGGGGCGGGTTTCAAACCCGCCCTATGGGGCCATCGAAAACAACGATGCCGTATACGTGATTCATCCCAAAGTGTTGGGTATCGCCTGCGGCTCAGCCCGGACTGCCGGGCCTCGTATCCGAATCTGTGGGGACAGGTTTCAAATCTGCCTCTACACCCCGCGCATCCTCCGGCACCGTAGGAGCTGAACTCAAACCCACCTCTACACCTTGTTGTGTCGATTGCGATTGGGAGTGCAATTGATCCGATTCCGATTGTGGATCGGTAGGTTGGACTGGAGGGCTCGAATTTTTTGCCTTGAACCACATTGAAGCACGTAAATAACCTGCGGTCAACAGTGGAATAAAAAGCGAAATAAATATACCGCCAAGAATGTTGACATTAGAAAAGCTTAGGTAATCATCTGGTTTTGATAACTCTCTAATCATCTCGAATTTGAAAAATTGAAACTTAACACCTAAAAATGTTGCAGGCAATATCAATAACATAAACCAAAAGAACGACACCAACCTGCGAGGCAACGTTGGGACGATCTTGTCTAATGTCATGGTATAGGCTATGATGTACAGTGGAATAAATGGACTCGTAGTACCTCCTGACAACCAAATAAGCAGTCCAAGCCCTATTGTTGAAAGAACTGAGCATGCACGAAGATACCACCCATAACGCCTGCCTTTTCCTTCCTTATATTCTTCCTCAATTTTTTCAACCTGGAGGCTTGAATTACTGATTGCTAAAGATGCCGAGGCAAAAAGAAAAACAACAGCCACACAAATTATTACAATAAACAGTATACGTGATTCCCTAGCCGGCTGAAGAAAATTGTTTACAAAGGCATTGTTTGCAACGTTCTCAGTAGTAACTATAGCAATAGTATATAGACACCATATAAAACCCGTAAAGAACCAAATCAATGCACCTTGCACATGCAAGGCAAAAATCTTTGGAATATCATTTGGAGCTACAGTTTTATTCAGCCAACCCGAAGATTTTTTCCCATTTTCCATTTACTCCCCCTCCCGCACAACCCGCCAAATCTGAGGAAAATACTGAGTCCAGCTACCTCCCTCCCCTACTGACAGGGCAGGAGCCAGATAAGTGTTTACAGCACCAACACGAGCACCCAGCTTTTTGGATGCTCCGGCGGCCCCCATCCCAAGGTTCCCCCTCGCTGCGCTCTCCCCCCGCGTACGGGGAAAGAAGCAAACCGCCCACGGCAAAAAGCCCGATGCGCTCAGGCGCGATCGGGCCTCTGTAAAAAATGGAACAGAAAGAAGCTTTTGGGCTACGTGCGGATCATACGGCGGCCCGGCGGTGTGGGAGTGCATAGCAACCAAGCTCCATAGTACGTTGATACGTTGATACGTTGATGTGAGGGGGATGCTGCCACATGCCGGCAAAAGCGCAAAGCGCACGCCGTGTTGATTGACATTCGCTTTGCCATTCGGCTACGCTATTGTAATAATAGCTTAATATCTAAGCGCAGCCCGCGTTTACAGCCTATTTTGTTGTATGCTGCGTATGTTGTGCGGGAGCGACAGGGCGGGCGTGGGTTTTCGGCGCGCAAGGGCGGGTTTGAAACCCATCCCTACACCTATCGCGGATCGTCCGGCACGTAGGGGCGACCGGCCGGTCGCCCCTGCCCTGCCGTTTACAGCGTGCGGGCGATTTCCTTGATCTCGAAAAATTCGAGTTGATCGCCTTCCTTGATGTCGTTGTAGCTCTTGAGTTTGATGCCGCACTCGAAGCCTTCCTTGACTTCGCGCACGTCGTCTTTCATGCGTTTGAGCGATTCCAGCTCGCCGGTGTAGATGACCACGTGGTCGCGCAGCAGGCGGAAGCGCGCGTCGCGCCGCACCACGCCTTGCGTGACCATGCTGCCGGCCACGGTGCCGATCTTGGAGGCGACGAAGACGGTGCGGATTTCGGCCATGCCGATGACTTCTTCTTTTTGCTCCGGCGCCAACATGCCGGACATGGCGGCTTTGAGGTCATCCACGGCGTCGTAGATGATGTCGTAGTAGCGGATTTCGACGCCATTGGCTTCGGCCAGCTTGCGCGCGGAGGCATCGGCGCGGGTGTTGAAGCCGATGATCAGGGCCTTGGAGGCTATGGCCAGGTTGACGTCGCTTTCGCTGATGCCGCCCACGCCGGTGCGCACCATTTGCACCCGCACTTCGTCGTTGCTGAGTTTGAGCAGCGAGGCCGCCAGCGCCTCTTGCGAGCCTTGCACGTCGGCCTTGAGGATGATGGACAGCTGCTTGACTTCGCCGCTGGCCATGTTGGAGAACATGCTCTCCAGCTTGGCCGCCTGCTGCTTGGCCAGCTTGGTGTTGCGGAATTTGCCGGCGCGGTAGGTGGCGATTTCGCGGGCGCGGCGCTCGTCGGCCATCACCATGAACTCGTCGCCGGCCTGCGGCACTTCAGCCAAGCCCTGGATTTCGACCGGAATCGACGGCCCGGCCTGCTTGGCGGGCTTGCCGTTTTCGTCGAGCATGGCGCGCACGCGCCCGGAGGTTTGCCCGGCCAGCACCACGTCGCCGACCTTGAGCGTGCCCGATTGCACCAGCACCGTGGCGACCGGGCCGCGCCCTTTGTCGAGCTGCGCCTCAATCACCAGCCCCTTGGCGGCGGCTTCGACCGGGGCCTTGAGTTCGAGTACCTCGGCTTGCAGCAGCACCTGTTCGAGCAGTTCGTCGATGCCCTGCCCGCTTTTGGCCGAGACCGGCACGAAAGGCGAATCGCCGCCGAATTCCTCGGGCACCACCTGCTCGGTTACCAGTTCGCTTTTGACGCGTTCCAGGTTGGCTTCGGGTTTGTCGATTTTGTTGATCGCGACGACGATCGGCACCTGCGCGGCCTTGGCGTGCTGAATCGCTTCCTTGGTCTGCGGCATGACGCCGTCGTCGGCGGCGACCACCAAGATGACGATGTCGGTGGCCTGCGCGCCGCGTGCGCGCATGGCCGTGAACGCCTCGTGGCCCGGGGTGTCCAAAAAGGTGACGGTGCCGCGCGGCGTATCGACGTGGTAGGCGCCGATGTGCTGCGTTATGCCGCCGGCCTCGCCGGCCGCGACCTTGGCGCGGCGGATGTAATCGAGCAGCGAGGTTTTGCCGTGATCGACGTGGCCCATCACGGTGACCACCGGCGCGCGCGGCAGGGCCTCGGCGGATTGGGCTTGCACCTCTTCATCGGTAAAGGCTTCCGGGTCGTCGAGCGCGGCCACCACGGCTTTGTGGCCCATTTCCTCGACCACGATCATGGCGGTGTCCTGGTCGAGCGACTGGTTGATGGTGACCATTTGGCCGAGCTTCATCAGCGATTTGATGATTTCACTGGCCTTGATCGACATCTTGTGCGCCAGTTCAGCCACCGTGATGGTTTCCGGCACGTGCACTTCGATGACGCGCTGTTCCACCGGCGCGGGCGCGGCCTCTTGGTGGTGACCACGGTCGCGCTCGCCGCGCCGACCCTTGGGCGCACTGGCGCGCCAATTGCTGCGCCCGCCGGAGGTGTCGCCGCGCGTGGGTATGCCTTTTTTCTTGGCCGGATCGCCCGCCCAGCTGGACGAGAGCTTGGCCGATTTGACTTCCTTGCCCGGTGTGGCGGCGGTGCCCGTCTTGGCTTTGTTTTCCGCCGCGCCGGCGGCTTTGGGCGTGTGCTTGGCGGCGGCGCCCGCCGCTGCCGTGCTGGCCGCGCTGGGCTTGCTGGTTTCGGTTTTTTTGGCGGGACGCTTGGCTACCAGCACCTTGCGCGGCGCGTTCATCATGGCGCGAATGGCCTCGGCCTCGGCCTGCGCCTTGCGGCGTCTTTCCTCTTGCTCTTGGGCCTGTGCGGCGACCTCGGCCGCGCTGGGCGCGGCAGGCTGCGCGGACTCCGGCGCAGCAGGCGCCTTGCCCGGCACGGCCTTGCGCGTTTCGGCGGGACGCGCCGATCCGGGCTTGGGTTGCGCCGAAGGCTGTTTTTCGGTGGCCGGCTTGCCGGCCGCTTTTTGCACCGGCTTGCCGGCGGTTTGACCAGGAGCGGTTTTTGGCTCGCCCTTGGGTTTGGGGGCCGGCTGCTTTTCGGCCGGTTGCTGGGGCGCTTGGGCCTGGGCTTTTTCGGCTTCTTTCTGCCGGCGCTTTTCAGCCGCCTCTTCTTCCTGGCGGCGCAGCAATTCGGCCTGTCGGCGCGCTTGCTGCTCGCGCCGCGCTTGTTCATCGGCGTCGATGACCGGCGCGGCCGGCGCGGCGGGTGCGGGCGGCGGCTCGGCAACCGGTGGGGCGGGCGGCGGGGCGGCGGGTTTGACCGTTTCTTCCTCGCGCTGCACCAGGGTGCGCTTTTTGCGCACCTCGACCTGGACGGCGCGAATCTTGCCGGTGGCGTCGGCCTGGCGGATTTCGCTGGTGGTGCGCCGGGTCAGCGTGATTTTTTTGCGCGCCGACGCGGCGTCGCCGTGACTGGCCTTGAGGTGGTCGCGCAGCTTGAGCTTGTCGGCGTCGGTCAGTACCTCAGCCGTACTGGACTTGGGTACGCCCGCCGCGCGCAACTGCTCCAGCAGCGTATGCGGCGGCGTCTTGAGTTCGTTGGCAAAGTCGACAACGGTGGTGTTGGTCATATTGGGTATTGTTCTCCATCGCCGTCATGCTTGTTGACTGGCGAACCAGTGTTCGCGCGCCTTTAGGATCAGCGCCTTGGCGGCGTCCTGGTCCTGTCCGGTGATGGCGGTTAGTTCATCCACGGCCAAATCGGCCAGATCGTCGCGCGTCTTGACGTCCGACTGGGCCAGCTTGGCGATCAAATCAGGCGTCAAGCCATCGAGGTCGCGCAGGTCTTGCGAGACCGCGTCCACGCTTTCCTCGCGCGCAATTTCCATCGTGAGCAAGGCGTCCTTGGCGCGCGTGCGCAATTCGCCCACGGTTTCCTCGTCCAGCCCCTCGATGTCGAGCATTTCCTGCAGCGGCACGTAGGCCACTTGTTCCAGGCTGGAAAAGCCCTCCTCGATCAGGATATTGGCCATTTCCTCGTCCACGTCGAGCTTTTCCATGAAAAGCTGGCGCTGCGCGCTGGTTTCCTGGGCCTGCTTTTGCGCCGATTCCTCGGCGTCCATGATGTTGATACGCCAGCCGGTCAAGTCGGAGGCCAGGCGCACGTTCTGCCCGCCCCGGCCGATGGCGCGGGCCAGGTTTTCCTCGTCCACCACCACGTCCATGACGTGCTTGTCCTCGTCAACCATGATGGACTGCACTTCCGCCGGGGCCAGCGCGCCGATCACGAACTGGGCCGGATCGTCGCTCCACAGCACGATATCGACGTTTTCGCCCATCAGCTCGTCGCGCACCGCCTGCACACGCGTGCCGCGCACGCCCACGCAGGTGCCGATCGGGTCGATGCGCTTGTCGTGCGAAAGCACCGCGATCTTGGCGCGGCTGCCGGGGTCGCGCACGCAAGCCTTGATTTCGAGCAGGCCTTGCTCGATTTCCGGCACCTGCTGGCGGAACATTTCGACCATCAGATCGGGCGCGGCGCGCGAAAGGATGATCGGCGCGCCGCGCAGGGTCGGGTCTACTTCTAAAATGATAGCGCGCACGCGGTCGCCCACACGCAGGTTTTCCTTGGGGATCATTTCGCTGCGGCGCAGGCGGCCTTCCACCCGGCCGCTTTCGACCAGTATGTCGCCCTTGGCGTCGGCGCGTTTGACCGTGCCCATGAATATCTTTTCGCCGCGGCTCATGAAGTCGGTCAGCACCATTTCGCGCTCGGCGTCGCGGATTTTTTGCAGGATGACCTGCTTGGCCGCCATTGCGCCGATCCGCCCGATGGGCACCGATTCCACGCCCTCCTCGATGTATTCGCCGACCTCGGCGTCCGCCACCCGATCCCGGGCGTCCATCAGCAATTCCTCGGCATCGGGGTTTTGCAGCCCGGCCTCGTCGGGCACCACCAGCCAGCGGCGGAAGGTTTCGTAATCGCCCGTTTCGCGGTCAATCGCCACGCGGATATCGACCTCGCTTTCGTACAGGCGTTTGGCCGCCTGCGCCAGCGCCGCTTCGACGGCGCCGAACACCACGTCGCGTTCGACATTTTTCTCGCGCGAAATCGCATCCACCAGCATCAACAATTCACGGTTCATATTGTCTTTAACTCCCGTCCGCCGCGTCAGTCTTGACGCCGCGGCCTTTGAAATTAACCACCGGCGCCAACCGCGCCACGGCCAACTCGTCGAGCGTGAACACCAGTGCCTGCTCGGGCGGCAGGCACTGGGCCTTTTTGGCGCTGACGCGCCGCCCAGGTTTGACCGGCTGTTCCCGCGGATCATCGCGCCAGGTGATTTGCCAGCGCTCCTGATCGGCGCCGTCATGGCCGCCGGCAATGCCCAAAACACCGCGAAACTTCTTGCGATTGGCGGCAACCACGCCGCCCGCCACGGCCGCACCGACCGGCTCCTTGAGCGTTACATCCACCACCGACCCGGCAAAACGCTGAAAATCCCGCGTATCGCGCAACAGCCGGTCTATGCCCGGCGAGGACACTTCCAGCCGCCGGTAATCCACGCCCGCCACCTCCAGCACGTAGTGCAGCTGGCGCGTGACGCGCTCGCAATCCTCCACCGTGATGGGACGCTCTTGGGCGCCCGGCGACCAGGGCCAGTCGATCGTCACGCGCAGCAGGCCACCGGCGGAGCGCTCCAGCTCCACCAGCTCATAGCCCAGTGCGCGCACGGTCTCCTCGGTGGTCTGTTGCAGCGTAATCACGGTGTTGTTCAGATTTCGTCCAAGCAAAAAAAATGGGCAGTGGTCACTGCCCCGCCCATTGGGTTTGCTGTGGTTGTGAATCCCGCTGATTTTACACCATAAAAGCAATCTCTGCCGGATCAGCCTCTTATCAAGAAGTGCGCGCGGGCGGCGCCGCGCCGTCGCCGCTCTCGACACGGCGGGTCAACCTGTCCACGGCCTGCCGCAGCAGCGCGATTTGTTCGGCTTGGCTGGCGGCATCATGGGCCAGTTTGCGCAAGGCATGGCTGACCGGGTCTTCGTCCGGCGTGACGCCGTAGGCGGAAAAAGCCACGGGCGGCGGCGCCGGGTTCGGCGCGGCGTCGTGCTCGTCCTCCCCGATGATGCGCGCCGGGTTGCCGACCGCCGTGGCGCCGGCGGGCACCGGTTTGACGACCACCGCGCTGGAGCCGATCTTGGCCCCATCGCCCACCGTGAAGCTGCCCAGCACCTGGCTGCCGGCGCCGACGATCACGCCTTTGCCCAGCGTCGGGTGGCGCTTGGCGCCGCGCTCCAGCGTGGTGCCGCCCAGCGTCACGCCTTGGTAGATGGTGCAGCCGTCGCCGACCTCGGCGGTTTCGCCGATCACCACGCCCATGCCGTGGTCGATGAGTACGTGATGGCCGATCACCGCG
>Ga0209628_10000846_pt1 | contig 19189 bp, 17 predicted proteins | sample TergutCu122P4_FD_187285 | JGI IMG/M metagenome (GOLD analysis project Ga0209628, IMG submission 187285) | Cubitermes ugandensis P4 segment gut microbial communities from Kakamega Forest, Kenya - Cu122 P4 (SPAdes) (version 2) | ecosystem: Host-associated > Arthropoda: Insects > Digestive system...
GCAAAGTTCGGTTTTGCCGTCAGCGGTTTTGTAGCGGCATTTGAGGCGGTTTGCCTGAAAATTTTCAAAATTCGACACCGAACTTACCTCAAGCCAACGCTGCTGCGCCGCCGAAAATACTTCAAAATCAAACGTCAAACTTGATGTAAATGACATATCTCCGCCGCAGAGGCGCAAAATGCGATAGGGCAATTCAAGTTTTTGTACAAGATTTTCAACGTGCGTAATCATCTCGTCAAGCGACCGGTACGAATGTTCGGGCTTGGCGATACGCACAATTTCTACCTTGTTGAACTGGTGCAGGCGGTTTAAACCGCGCACATCTTTTCCATACGAACCCGCCTCGCGCCGAAAACATGCAGAATAGGCGCAAAGTGCAACCGGCAACTCCTTTTCCGACAAAATAACATCACGGAAAATATTTGTAACCGGCACTTCGGCTGTTGGAATAAGGTATAAATCGTCTGCCGTTGCGTGATACATTTGTCCCTCTTTATCGGGCAAATTCCCTGTGCCGTAGCCCGATTCTGCATTTACAAGATATGGCGGCTCAACCTCCAAATAGCCCGCTGTCCGCGCTTCATCAAGAAAAAAGTTGATTAAAGCACGTTGCAGTTGCGCCCCTTTGCCTTTGTAAATCGGAAAGCCCGCACCCGTAATTTTCACTCCGAGTTCAAAATCAATCAAATCATATTTTTTTGCCAAATCCCAATGCGGAACGGCGTTTTCGTAAAGATTGGGAATAGTGCCGCCGCTGCGTTCCACCACATTATCTTCGGCAGAACGACCTTCGGGAACACGCTCGTTTGGCAGGTTTGGCACTTGCAAAAGTTTGTTGCGCAAAGCAATCTCTATTTCGTCAAGTTGCGCACTTAAAACCTTGCTTTGTTCCTTAAATTGTGCAGTTTGCGCCTTTGCCTCCTCTGCCTCGCTTTTTTTGCCCTGCTGCATCAGCGCACCGATGTTTTTGGCAAGTTTATTGCTTTGAGAAAGATTTTCGTCTAACTCTTTTTGCACACTGCGCCGCTGATTATCAAGCGCAATTATCTCATCAATAATAATTTGAGCATCAGCAAAATGCTTTTTTTGCAGCCCTTTTATTACCAAATCACGATTTTCTGTAATATTTTTTAATGTAAGCATAAAATTGAGTAATGAGTAATGAGTAATGAGTATTGAGTATTGAGTTATTTTTTTTAATTTTTAATTTTTCATTCCTAAAAATTAGAGTGCAAAGATACAAAATAGTTTTCAGTTTTCCAATTTAGAAATTGTCCGTGATGTTATTTTGTCGGAAAAGAACAATCAGAGTTGAGTTACAAAAAATCACAATAAATCAAAAAGCATATTTAAAACCTTTTGCAGAAGATTAATAGAAAATTTAAAAAAAAAAGCAGACAAACGTATAAAATTAAAAAAATAATTATTATCTTTGCCGTCAAAAAAAATTGCATTAAAATTGAGTAATTATGCGTTGTTTATACTATTCACAAAAAAATCATAACTATTTGATACTCAACCACTTATGGGGGGGGGGTAACTCTCTGAAAATCAACGAGTTACCAACTTTTATTAAACCTCTAAGAAAGAACTAAAAAAATAGTTCTTTTTTGGGGCTTTTTTGATTGTATTTCAATGAATTAAAAAAATACGAATATTAATCTATAATTCTACAAAAATATGAAAGGTTTTAAAAAATGTTCAAAAGGTCATTTTTATAAAGATGACTTACGTTCTTGCCCTTATTGTTTGGAGGGTGGTGGAGCAAATGAAAATGTTGGAATGCCCGCTTCGTCTCGTTCCAATGAAGACAATTCCGAAACAAAGAATTTTGACGGGTTTGTCGGCAACAATGCTGCTAACAATGGCAGTAAAACAGAATTTATCGGTGCGGCACCGAGTAATAAAAAAACGCCTGTTGTGGATAATTCAAGAACTATCATTGTTGGTGACGAAGAAAACGAAACTGGCGAAAGGGAACAGGCGACTATTGTCGCACGCCGTACTTTAGTGGGCTGGTTGGTTACTTATTCACACGACAAAGAAGGAAACGATTATCGAATTTTTGAAGGTAAAAATGTGATTGGTCGCGATTTGGACTGCGACATTGCTGTTGCCAACGACAAAAGTGTTTCCGGAAAACACGCTGTTATTACTTACCGAAATAAACAGTATGTAATTTTGGACACTTCCGCTAACGGAACATTTGTTAATTACGTTGATATTGGCATAGGTGATAAAGCCGAACTCAAAGATGGCGACATAATTAAAGTTGGTGGAACTGAGTTCCTGTTCAGGTCTTCATTGATACTATAATATATAATGTGTTGAGATATGAACGATTTATCTTCTGTATTTCAGAAAACGCTGGCTCAAATTGATGCAGAATTTGAGAACAGGCACAGAAAAATTGCAAGCGAAATTGATGACTTGCATTACAAAATTGCTGATTTGTTTGGTGAAAAATCTTCGCCAAACGCAGTGGCTGATATTGATAATTTCGTACTTCAAAATGGAGATTCGCATATTCTGCCATCTGCTGTAAAAATTGGTGATATTCTGTCGAAAACAGGCAATATTCTTTTTGACAAACAGTTGCCTTGTATGTTGCCTTTTGCCCAGTCGTCAGCAACCGCTTTTCTGCTTGACAAAGACAACGATGATAATATTCAACATCTTTTTCTGTTGCTTGCTTTTAGATTTATGCTTTCGTTGCCTGCCAATCTGTTAAAGTTTCATTTTATTGATACTCATTCTTTTGGTGGAAAAATGAATATTTTACACCGACTTTCAGGGAAATTAGTAGCCAATGCGATTGTTGATGATGAAAAAAAGTTAAGCGAACTGATTACCGAACTCGAACAGCACGTTCGTGAAGTTAATCGCAATCAGTTGGTAAAATATAGAACATTAGAAGAATATAATCGTGAAGCGGGTACGCTTGCCGTTCCATATCGTTTTGTCTTTATTTCGCACTTTCCATACGGTTTTTCAAAGGAACTGTCGGAACGTTTTTACAATCTTATTCAAAGCGGAAGAGCAAACAAAGCGGGAATTTTCGTTTTTTACAGCATAGATAAAGAAATACCTGCCCCTTATGGCTTTGATATTGCTTCATATTTTAACGTATCTACTCTTATTTATCGTTCAGAAGAGAGCAAACATTATATAATAGAAAATTCAATTTTTGACGAGCAATTTAACAATACATTTAATATTCAGATTGATTCACAATTTCCTGACGATATGGAAAGTGTGATTGAGACAATTAATCAAAAAGCCGAAAATGTAAAACAGGTAACTGTGTCGCTTGACTCTTATATGGAAGAGATGATGCATACAAATAATTATTGGAAAGGCGATACCACATTTGGTTTTAAGGTTCCAATAGGTAAAAGACCTGTTGATGAAACGGTATATTTTGAGTTTGGAGGAGCAACAAGCGACTATTTTGCTATGGTTGGCGGACGACCGGGTTATGGAAAAACCGTTTTACTTCATAATATAATATGTAACGCTTCGGTCATCTATTCTCCTACGGAACTCAATTTTTATCTTATTGACTGTACCAATGGAACAGGTTTTAAACCATACGAAAAACTGCCTCACGCTACTTTTGTTTCTATTACTAATGAACGTGAATATACGGTGAGTGCGCTACAAAACCTGATTGGAGTTATGTACCGGAGAGCAGAACTTTTTAAGGAAGCAAGCGAAAAAATAGATACAACCATTGAAAAAATAGAAGAATACCGACAGAAAACAGGGAACATATTGCCACGATTGGTTGTTATTATTGATGAATTTCAGGTGTTACTTGAAAATGAAGATAAAATTTCACGCAAAGCGCGTTTATATCTTGAAAAAATTATTAAAGAGGGACGAAAATACGGTCTTCATATTATTTTCTGCACACAAAGTTATAGACAATTAGATTTTAATACTGACCTGATTACATTGCGAATTGCCTTTAATTTAAAAGAATATGACAGTATAAAAGTTTTGGGCGGCAGCAACGAGGCGGCAGCAACTTTAACACAGAAAGGCGCAGCAATTATGAATAATCAAAACGGCAACGTGCGGGCAAATATCTATTTTCAAGGAGCATACACAGGAAAAATGCTTGATTATGTTAAATTTGCAAATAGCAAAACAGGCGAACTGTCTTACGAATTACCGCAGCGTTTTGTTTTTGACGGAAAAATTAACGGTGATATTTCTAATAACAACGAATTTATAAAAATACTGTCGACAAAAAATGCTGTGTCTTCTCAGAGCAAGGTTTATGTAGGAGTTCCTTCGTTTATTAGAAATGAACATATTTATTTCAAAATCAGGCGCAACCCGTGTTCCAATTTGTTGATTATTGGTACAGATATGGAGGCGGCGATGAGTACTGTTGCTTTGGCAAGTATGCAACTGTTGCGGCAAAGTTCAAAAAACAGCCAATTTTATATGGTTGATTTTCTAAATACTGATGATGATAGGACAAAATATTATTCCGATTTATGCAAATATTTTGACAATATGGAATATTGCAAACAAAATGAATTGGCAGATTTGATTGATAAAATCGAACAGGAATTGACCGAACGTCTTGAAAATGAAAACAACGAAACCGGCAATACAGATAAAGGACGCATTGTTTTGTCGCTTTCATATATTCAGAACGCTAAAAAACTGAAAAAAGACGGTTGGAAAGCATCGCCGATTACTGAAAAGTTGGTCAAAATTTTGAAAGATGGACCCGATGTAGGCATTCATACGCTTGTATATTCATACAATTACAAAGGACTTTTGGAAGTGTTGGAACAAAATATTTTGGGCGAGTTTGAAAACAAAATCGTATTGGCGGAAGGCGATGGTGAAAAAGCGTTGAATGAACAGTATGCAGGCGCACCCAAAGACAAAGGGCAGGGCTTAATTCAAACTGACGACGAGACGGCAACCTACAACCCCGACCCGTTTGTGTTTTACAACAACTTCAGCAGCAAATTTTCAAAAGAAAATGATAAAATTTTAGAACATATTTTTTCAATTTACAATTAAGCAATGGATACACTATTTCAGACATATATAGAACTTATTTACAAGACCTTATCTCTTTCAAAACCGCCTGCGGTATTGGAAAATGAAAAAGCACGTCTTATTGCCGACACAGAAAAATACAAAAACAAAATCAGTGCGGCATTTGGTAATAAATTGGAGTATTACCCCGCTCTACAACAGGAATTTTTTGCTAATTTCTCTGATTTAAAAGTGGGCGCATTCTTTGAGTATCAATTAGATACCTTTGTGCCTGAACTGCAAGAAGTAACAAAACTGCGAAGCGAAGTAGAACAGGCAATTACAGAGTTGCAGCAAAATTACGAAGCGGAAACCTGCGATTGGCTGCCATATTTTGACCAGCAAATTACTGCCGCTTATCAATATCTGACAAGCAGCAACAGTCAAACGCTTATTGCTTTTTTGAATTATAATTTAAAACAACTGCGCGAAAAACGTGAAATTTATGATGCCGCAAAAATAGTACCTGTAATAGCACCGCAAACAAACAGCAAAGAAGCGGATAAACTTTTGCAGGAACAAAAAGCCGCAGAAAACCGCTTGAAAGCGCAGCAACTTTTTAAAGAACGACAAAAAAATAAAAAATAAAATTTATTATGGCAAAAACACAATTAACAGCAGCATTATTGGCAAGATTCGAAAAATTATTGAACGAACAAGCCAGACGTTTTTATACGATTGAGTATAATATGAACAACCTTTTAAATGGAGGATTCTTATTTGACGACCCTGTTGCTCAACGTTTTAGAGCGAGTTATGCAGAAGGTATGGAAACATTGAAGACAAAATTACTTCCGGCAATGGAAAAATATCAGACATTCTTATTCTCATTGGCAGAAAAAGCGGGAGCATATACAGAAAATAGTGGCGTTTTTACCGGCGATAGTCCTTCTATAGCAGCTTTAAAGAAAGGGATAGCAACAGGAAATTCTGGAGGTGATAGTCCGTCTATTTCTGCATTTAAAGCATCATTGGTTGGGGCTGGTGTTGTAGGAGTAGGGTCAGGTGCGGCAGCAGCAGCATTTGTTGGCGGTGGCGGGAAAGTTAATCCTAATGAATTGAATATTAGTAGTGGAAATTCAGATTGGAATTCAAAACATTTTTCTTTAAAAGAATTTACACGTACAAGTAGGTCAGTTTCAAATGAACCTGATGATATTCAAAAAGCAAATTTGCAGAGTTTAGTAACAAATGTACTTGACCCAACAAGAGAAGCAACAGGAATGCCAATAACTGTTAGTAGTGGATTTAGGTCAGAAGAATTAAATAGGAAAATCGGTGGTAGTAATACCAGTTGGCACTCACAAGGAAAAGCCGCAGATTTAAAATCTAAAAATAATGCTTTTTTGTTTAATACAATATTAAAATCAGGAAATTATACTGAACTTATTTGGGAAGAGGGAAACACCAATCAACCAGCGTGGGTTCATGTTGCTTATGACCCTAAAAAAATAAATAAAGATAATGTAAAAGTATTTTCAAATGGAAAACTCAAAGAAATGTTTGACCCTAAAAAATATAATTTACCAACGAAACCTTAATTGAAAACATTTTATTCACTTTATATATTAACAATTAAAAAATTAAAAAAATGGCAGATGTATTAGTAGATATTCCCGGATTGGAAAATTTCAGGAATACAGTTGACAAAAGTCAACAGGAGTTTGGCGTTATTCGTCAGGAATTAACGTCTCATTTACAAGGGCTACGTTCCGGTGATTGGGAAACCAAAGGCGCTCGCGACTTTGATGTGGTCTTTAAAGGTTCGGAAGCAGACATTATGAAATTGGAAGAAACAATGAACCAATTCGTCACTTACTTGAACAAAAAGATTGGGGAATTATGGGACATTGAAAATCATAGTGTCTCTATGTAGTAATTAAAATTATTGTTTAACATTTAAAAAAAAGAAAAAATGGCAGCAAGAACACAAATGACCGCAGGTTTATTGCGGCAATTCGAAACTAAAATGGGAGAGCAAGTCCAACGATTTGACTCTATTGAACGCAACATGAACAACCTTCTGAATGGAGGATTCTTATTTGATGACCCTGTCGCTCAGCGTTTCAGAGCGAGATATGCAGAAGAAATGCAACCACTGAGAAGCAAATTGTTTCCTGCAATGCAAAATTATCAGAATTTTCTGAATGTATCAGCAGGAAAGGCAGAGAGATATTCACAGAGTTGATTGTAACTAAAAACAAGAATTATCATGTCAAAACTTGATGTAACAAACATTGCTTCCTTAGAAGCATTAAACAGTGCGTTAAGTCAGTATCGTGCGGCGAGCGATGACCCTTTTCATCGCTTCGCCCCGATATTTTCGGAAAAATTAGAACTGTTGGCACAGTTGAAAATGCACTTTGAAGAAAAAATAAGACAAGCCGAAAGAGAATTATCCTCTGCACAGTATGCACTTTCTGCTTGTATGAGCAACCCTGAAAATATTTGTTCGTTGGAAGCAAGTAGAGTACGGCAAGCCGAAGCTGCATTAGCGCAGGCAAAAGCCAATTTGGTAACCTATAATTCTGTAATGTCTCAATTACGAGGTTCATTCGGGGATTATAAAGGTGCTGCAAGTCATTATGAAAATAACTTGCAAAATATCTCATCTTCCATTGTTCCTAATTTTACGCAACTTATAGGTAAAATGCGTTTATATTCAGATGATAAAAACGCTATTTCCAGTGGTGGTGTGGAGGCGGGAAATCCTGTCAACTACACAGGCGGCGTTTCAAATGCACCGCATGGCGCACCGCTTGGCGGAATAGGTGTTGATGGCACTTCAGCCGATGGTACAACAACAAATAATGCAGGCGGTACCGAGGCAGAACAAGCAAAAAATGTGGATAATGCACAGAATAATGCAACCTCATCTACTGAAACAAGCAGTAATAACAATCCTCAAACTGAAAGCACCCCTTCTGTTTCAACAGCAACAGTAGGGACAGTCGGAGGAGGTGTAATGCTTACTGCTCTTATAGCCGGAGGAGTTGTTCTCATGAAAGGAAAGCCGAATGATACTGCATCCGTTAAATTTTTACAAGAACAATTGAAATATTTAGGTTATGATGTTGATGTAAACGGTGAGTATGATTCTAAAACAATAAAAGCTGTTGAGAATTTTCAAAAAACTAATAAAATTTCAGAAGACGGTAAAGCAGGAAAAAAAGTATGGGAGAAGTTAGAAGAAAAAAATAACAGCAAAGGTCTTCCTTTGGGTACAGTTAATAAAGATGGTTTTATAGAAGGAGGAGGTATTATCAAACACCAGATTAACACATTAGAAGTGGAAAATTTAAAAGATGTACATGCTGTTGTTATACACAGAACCGAGAATAATAATTTATCTGAGGCTATAAATGCTTTTTCCGACAAAAAAAGAGTTGGTACTCACTTTATAATTGATAAAGATGGCACAATATACCAAACGGCATCTTTAAATAAAACAACTCAGCATGTTGGAAATATAATGGCAAAATGTGAGGAAGTAGGAGAATATGATTTGGAGAAAAAATATTCTCGAAGAATTGATAAAAATTGTACAAAATTAGAAAAAGAAGAAATAGCAAAAGCAACAGCTGGCACCAAAGGTTGGGGGGAAGTTTTTAGCAATATGTTAAGTGACCACGAGAAAAATAAAGAATATCCTTATAGAAATCCTAAAAATACAGATTCTGTTGGAATCGAATTTATTGGAAAATTTGATAAAAATACAGGTAAATTTGAATCCGTAACCAAGGAACAAGCGGAATCAGGTCGAAAACTTGTAGAATATATTCAAAAAAAATATAAGGATAGTGACTTGTATGCACATGACGATATTGCTCCTAAAACAAAGAATGAAGGTGCTGATGTTCTTCGTGCAATGGGTTATATTTGGGATAAAGAAGGATGGAAACTTCCAAGTTTAAATTAAAATAAAAGTGAATAATAATAATCAAAAATTTAATGCATAATCAATATGAACCCTTCAGCAATAATAAATGAAATTAGCCGATTAAATGCGGGCACTACCCCAAAAATCGAAGAACTGGAACAAAACAACTTCCGGTTAGAACGTTGCATTGACGATACCAACAGAAATTGGAACGACAATGTAAAGGAACGTTTTTTTAGCGGTCCAATTACTAATATACGACAAGCACACAAGTCGCAAATAGCGGCAATGCAAACTGTAAAAAGTGCATTTGAAAGTGGTGAACGTACAATTTTTTCAATGATATAAAAAGGAAACAATATGAAAAAGATTTTGACAGTTTTATTTGTCGCTGTTAGTATTTGTGCAGTTGCACAGACAGGCGAAATAAAAGGAAGTTTTGACACCAAAAACTTCCCCAAAGTTTCATTTATTTGGAACGAGTATAACCCCGATTTGCTTGAATCAACGGCTTTCAGATTGAAAGAAGACGGCAAAGATGTTGATGTAATGGCTATTCCAGTAATACCGGACGTTATTCCTGTCCGAGACAAAAGTATTCTGTTTTTGTGGGAAGACCAGCCGGTGCGTAGCGGCGAATCTTCTAAATATTCGTCTGATGTACAGACACTTTTGTTGAAATTTTTAGATAAAGTCAACAGAAACGATGCTACGCTTGACCGTTTCAGTTTTGCTATTTTCAACATAGTAGATAACGGCAGTGTATTTCTTAAACAATTTCCAAATTTCACGACGAATCAAGACAGAATTTTGCAGGGTACAATTGATGAATACTTTTTTTCTAAGCGTGCAATTAAAGACAAAAAATCTGATTTGCTTTTGGCTCTCAACGAGGGCTTGACATTAATAAGCAAAGAGCCAACAGAAAATATGCGGGCGATTGTTGTTTTTACTGCGGGCTTGTATCGTTATGACGGCAGTATGGAAATTTCAGAAATCATTGCCAAATCACTAAAAAACCGTATTCCTGTTTATTTTGTAAAATTGGGTAAAGAAGACGAAAATGTTACTTATCGAGTTGCAAAAGAAACTCACGGACAAATGGTTGGCATATCTGCCGATTCGCTGTTTGATTGTTATGAAGCAATGAATACGCGCTATTATGGACAGGATTATCAAATCACTTTTGTTTCGCAACAAAAACGTGATAAGGAATGGCACAATTTAACATTGAATGTTGGAGGCGAAGATAATGTTTTGCGTTACAAAGCCCCTAAATTTTCACTGTTTGCGTGGGTAAAAGTTCATTGGATTTTGGGAATTGTATTTTTACTGCTAACAATTACTGCTATTGTTTTTGCTGTTATTTACGGAATAAAACTTTTCAAATATATTAAAGAAAAGATAGAACTTCGCAAAAAGGAACAGGACAGCAAAGATGCCGAACTAAAAAATCTAAAACGACAAATTGAAGCAACGCAGCGCAGTGTGCGCGACAAGCAGGAGGTGGTAAAACAGAAAAAAGAATTTTTCCGAAAAACCGAAGAAGAAGCGGAACTTACACGCATAATGAAAAATCGAAATATCATTTTGCGTTTAACACTTTCAAATGGTGAAAATTTTACATCTCAAAATGCTGTTACAACCATTGGCAGAACAGAAGATAACGATTTGGTATTGCCAAATACAACCGTAAGCAGCCGTCACGCTACAATCAGTTTCAACGGTGTGGATTTTGAAATTACCGATTTAGGTTCAACCAACGGCACAAGCGTTAATGGCAACTCAATTGAAAATATTACGCTGCGCAATAACGATTTAATAGTGCTTGGCGAAATGGCAATGAAATTTTATGTATAATAATTTTTTTATAAGATAAATAATGGGACTTATTGATTTTAGTAAAGATACCTTTGCCCTGACGGACGTGGGGTTGGTAAGAAAGGCAAATGAAGACAATCACGGCAGTTGTCAAACACCAAACGGCTTTTTGTTTGTTGTCTGTGATGGTATGGGCGGACACGCCGGCGGTGCAACTGCTTCGCGTATTGCTGTTGATAGCATTATTGATTTTTTCAACCGCAAACAATACCCGATTATTCAACAGGCATTAGCCGATTCGTTGAATTTTGCCAATTCTCAAATTTTAGGCACAGCGGCGCAAAATCCAAATCTTGCAGGAATGGGAACAACTGCCTGTGTTGTTTTGCTGCAAGGCGATAAGGTTTGGTATGCCCACGTTGGAGATAGCCGAATTTACCGGTTTTGCAATTCGCAACAGCGATTGTACCGACTTACAAAAGACCATTCCGTAGTTCAGGGCTTGATAGATAATGGCGTGATTACTGAGGCGCAAGCCGAACACCACCCAAATAAAAATCAGTTGGTGCGCTCTTTGGGAATAAAAATGGAGTTGCAGCCGGAAGTATGCAGAAGTCCTGTTTCGCCTGCCAATGGCGACCTGTTTCTTATTTGTAGCGATGGCTTGTACGGAATGACAGGCGATGAAGTTTTGCAGCATATTTTAGGTCAAAATATTTCGTTGCAGGAAAAAGGCGCAAATATGCTCACTATTGCAAAACAGGCAGGCGGCGCAGATAATATCACTTTGCAGTTAATCAATATTACTAAAAGTCCGCATTCTACTTCTGTTTTTGACAATAAACAAAAATATCCAAAAAAACGCAAAAAGAAAACTTGGCTTTTGCCTGTGGCAGCAGTAGTTTTATTACTTTCTTCCGCTCTATTATTTTTTACATTAAATCCACAAAAAATAGAAAAAAAGGCAGAACCTAAGCAAGTTGCTGCGAAGCAAGCAGAAATAAAACAAGAACCTGCGTGGGAAAAACGCAGGAAAGAACTTGGTTATAATCACATAGCAACCACAAAAGATGGAAGATATGAGGTTTATGGTAAAACAAAATTCAAACAGTTTGAGGGAATATTGGTTAATACAGATGAAAATAAATATTATGAAGGAACTATAAATAATACAAGTGATGGAGAATACACTCCTCCTTCGGGAACTCCCAAAGAATATTGGAAAAGTTATGATTAAAAAAAAAAAATCAAATGAAAAATTTAATCACAAAATTATTGGCAGTTACTTTTTCTCTTTTATATTTTGGAGAAATAAGTGCGCAGAACGACAAATTTGCCATCAAGGTTACACAGGTTTTTCCTGCCGGCGGCACTGTCTATGACCAAACAATTCGTTCTTCGGGCGAATTTGAAAACAAACAAAGCGAACTGTTACGCAAATATTCCGGCACAAATGCCAACTATTTGATGGAATTGACTTCGCCAAAAGGAAAAGAAACCAAACAAATCCAAAATATACGTTGGATTTGTTTTGAAAACGGCAAGGAAAAGCGACTGAACAGCAAACCTGTATTGCCGCAATCCTATCCCGTATACACCGAAGTTGTGTTTTTCGAATGTACATTGTACGGAACGCCAAAGGCAAGCACAACAAAAGAGTTGTACAATCATTATTTTGTACAGTATTTTGACAATAAGAGATATTTTGAAAATGAAAAAGATACTGCATTAAAATATTTTCCTGAAAAAGAGTGCCTTAATAAAGCAAATGAAATTTTTGAGAAAAACAAAATACGGGCAGGTGATTCGCTTTCTTATGGTGTAGAAATATACAAAATTATCGATGAAAAGGTCTTTGAAATTCGTAAGGAGTTTCATAAACCAAAAGAGAAACCCACAAAAAGTGTAACCCCAGAGCCAGAAGTTGTGGTAGTACCCCCAAAGAATGTAACCCCAAACCCAAAAAATGTGGGAACACTGCCAAGGGGCACAAACCCAAACACAAAAAATGTGGAAACACTACCAAAGAGTACAACTCCAGACCAAAAAAACGTTGAAACGCAACCAAAAAATGAAAAAACAGATAATGCAGATTGTTTCGCAAAAACAGCAACAGGCAAAGTTGATACGATATACAGACATGAAAATATCAATGAATGTTTGCGTAATCTGTTAAAAGCAATTGATTGTATAAAACCCGGCAGCACAAATTATCATGACAATTTAAAAAATTTTGAAGAAAAAATTGATGTAATACTTAAATGTATGGAGAAAAATCCTCAAAAAGAAAAAATAAAATTTGACAAGAAAAAATATTTTTACAGCGATAATTCAAAACGCAAAGAAGGTATTAAAAAACTGATAGAAATCAATGATAAATTTAAAAAATAAACGATGACTTTACCAAAAATTCCATATTATCATATTGACAGTTTGCTTAATTCTGGCGGAATGGCAAATGTTTATTTGGGGCTTGATTTGCGCAGCGGGTTTCCTGTGGCAGTAAAAGAACTGTTTTCTAATCGGACAAAAGATAAATTTATTATACAAAATTTTCGTGTAGAGGCAAGTTTATATTGTCATCTTTCGCACCCAAATCTTACCAAATTAGTAGATTTTGTTGAATATGGCGATAAATGTTATTTGATTATGGAATTTGTAGATGGCAAATCATTGGACGTTCTTCTCAATACGGAAAATAAACCTTTGGAAGAAAAAAAACTTGTACCTGTCTTTTGCCAGATATTGGAAGCGGTTGCGTATATTCATCAAAAACGAATTTTACATTTGGACCTCAAGCCGGGAAATATTATGCTCAAAGATGATGGTAAAATTAAAATTCTTGATATGGGAAATTCAGCAAGAATAGATGACAACAATTTAAAAAATCGCCCAAAAATCGGCAGTCCTGCCTTTATGGCGCCCGAACAGATTAATCAAAAAGAGTTAGGGTTTTATTCCGATATTTTTGCATTGGGAGTAACATTTTTCAATATGCTTACAGGTAAATTACCTTTTTCGGGTGCAGGTCATACCGATATTTTTGAGAAAATATGTAATGAGAAAACGCCGCTTGCAAAAGATTTTTATCCTGATGTAAATCCCGAATTTCAAAAAATAATTAATCGTGCTTTGCAAAAAGATGGCAGCAAACGCTATCAAACTTGTGAAGAATTTCAAATGGAATTATTGGAAGTTTCATAAAAATAAAAAAAATATAGATATGAAAGTAATAACAATAGGACGCGGTTCTCAAAATGATTTTATCATAAATGATAACTTTGTAGGACGCGAACATCTTCAACTTGTTTTGGAAGATGGTAATGTTAGTTTGGTGGATTTAAACACCAAAAACGGCACCTTTGTCAATGGAAAAAAAGTTGATGAACCGGTGTTGTTAAACCAAAATGATATTGTTCGTATTGGCAATACCACTTTGCCGTGGCGAGATTACATCAATAGCGGAAGCGTTACCGTTACCGACACGGCAGACAAAACGCCCAAGAAGAAGAAAAAACGCGAAAAAAATGAAGGCGGGAAAAAACCAATCAGTTGGCGCAATATTTTAAGCGTTGTTATGACCATTTTTTCACTTTTGTTTATGATTATGATGTTTATTAGAATGATGAAATGATAGTATAATTTATGAATAAAAATTTACAAACAAGAGAGTTAGTTGCTGGCACAACGCTGTATAATGGCAAATATACAATCGAAAAAGTGATTGGTACGGGCGGCTTTGGCATTACCTACAAAGCCGTTCAAAGAGGACTTGAGCGTACTGTTGCCATAAAAGAGTATTTTTTGAGCGGCTATTGCGTGCGTCATACACATACAAAAACAGTTATATTGCAGGGCATAAAAGAAGATGTGTATGAAAAATATCGTCAAAAATTTGTTGATGAAGCAAAAATTTTGGCAACGCTCAAACACACAAATATAGTAAGCATTATTGATGTTTTTCCCGAAAACAACACATCGTATATAGTAATGCCGTTTATAGAAGGCGAAACTTTGAGCCATTTGGTTGAAAAACAGGGTGCGCTTGATTATGCTCTTATGGTTAATTACCTTTCGCAAATCGCTGATGCTGTGGGTTACATTCATTCAAAGTCCATTTTGCACAGAGATATTAAGCCCGAAAATATTATTATAACACCCGATTACCACGCAATTTTGATTGACTTTGGTTCGGCGAGAGAGTTTGAGCAAGATAAAAATTATACACACACCGCTATGCTCACTCAGGGCTACGCACCTTTGGAACAATATGATAAAAAAGCAAAACGCGGTTCATATACAGATATTTACGCTTTGGGAGCCGTATATTATTTTGCTCTTACAGGTCAAAGACCAATGGATGCTACAACACGCACAAATGAGCAAATGCCGGAGCCAAACACTATTAACCCTGCTATCAGCAAAAGCGTAAATAATACCATAATGAAAGCAATGGCAATGAAACCAAAAGACCGTTATCAAACCATAGCCGAATTTCTTGATGATTTGTATATAGAGCAACCTTCAAAAACAAATAAAAAAATAAGCAACAAGTTGATTTGGTGGGTATTAGCAGCATTTTTGGTAATTATCGGGATAATTGTTGTACCTTTTAAAAACAGTAACAATAAAAAAGAAGAACAAATTGTATTACAAAACAAGATTATTGCAGCAACAAAAGTTGTTAACGATTCCATCGGGTCTGACAACATATTTTTTGATATAAATAATAAGTTGTATTATCATTTGTTTAAAGATTGTGATTCGCTGGGGTTGCGTGTAGAAATGAATTCTGTAGAGCAAGCGTTTCACAATGGAATTACGCAACTTTGCGAAACCTGTGTAAAGCGTGTGGCAGAATATAAACAATACGACACGGAAGCAAGAGCAAGTTATAAGTCGGCAGAAGACCTTAATATGCAAGGTTTATGTACTGTTGCCGAAAAATATTATAATTATGCTTTGAATTATTGCAACAAGCAATTAAATATGCGTCCAGACAACGCAAAAACATTAGAATTAAAAAAAGAGATAGAAGAAAGGAAAAAATAATAATAAAAATATTTTTTATTTTAGTCAATAGCAGTACAAAATAAACAATTTAAAAAAATATATTTATGAAACAGAAAATCATTTTTTTTAAAACAACATTATGTTTGGCATTGTTTTTATCAATAAGCAGTGCCGGTTTTGCGCAAAGAACTTGCGATGCATTAATGAGCGATGGTAAAGAATTATTTAATTCAGGAAAGTATGCTGATGCAATAAAAATTTTTGAAATAGCAAAACAAAATAACTGCAACGATGCTCAATCGTGGATTAATAAATGTGAAAAAAAAATAAAATCAACGACCAATACTACAAGCACTGTTCAACAACCACAGCCACAGTTATCGGTAGAACAAACGGAATACACTTTTTCGTCCAAAAGTCATGATAAGTATATTTCTGTAGATGCCAATGTTGATTGGGGTGTAACAACTGCTAATTCAGGGAGTTGGTTTAATGTAAGAAAAGATGGTAATAGTGTTTTTGTTCAATTAGATGAAAATAAGATTGCTAAAGAGCGAAAAATCAGTTTTACGCTAAATACAAAAGCCAAAAGTAACAACAAAAGTTTAACTGTTTATATTACGCAAGAAGGTGCAGAGCCAGATATAAAACTTTCTAAAAACAACATCAATGATGTCCCTGTAGAAGGCGGTTCTTATCTTATTACTGTTTCTACAAATGCAGGAGAATGGAAAATGAGTTTTCCAAATGATACATCTTCTTGGTGTAAACCAAAAAAAGAGAACTCAAAATTGCGCATTGTATGTGACCCAAACCCAACAAAATATGAACGAAGTTTTTCATTTGATATAACAGCAGGGGAAGAAACATCTTGTACAATACTTGTAAAACAGAACGGAATATCTTTGACAATAGACGAATACATATTAGTTTTTACGGAAGCAGGCGACAATGAAGGAAAAAAAATCAAAATCAACTCTAATACAGATTGGAATATTGATGATAAAGACAAAAAAGATTTTGTTATTGAAAAAGACAACGAATCTATTACTGTTAGTGTTTCAGCAAACGAAAAGACAGAAGTACGCAAAGGCAGTGTTATCATCAAAGTAGGTGATGTTGAAAAAATAATAAAGTTTTCACAGGATGCAAAAAATGTTGAATTAGAATTATTAATAAATGAATTAAAAGTAACAATAAATGATACTATTATTTTTAGCAGTTCGGGTAAGCTCAAATCAGCTAATAATGAAGTTAAAATTAAAACTAATAATACTAATAAATCTCCGTGGGAAGTGGCAAGTAAACCCACATGGTGCAATATTGAGGAAGGTTTAAAAAGTATCATTGTTACTGTTGATAAAAATAAAAAAAGAGATGATAGAGAAGGAGAAATAAAAATTCAAGCAGGAGATAAATTTGCCTCAATTTCTGTTAAGCAGAGTGAAAAAGAGAGTTGGTTTAGGGTTAAAGACCATTATCACACCGTTGGATTTTCTTTTGGTTACACGGAAAAATATTTGGAACATTCTAATGACCTTTCGCGTTGGGGAATATTTGAACAAAACAAATATGTGAGAGGCGGACAGGTAGGTTTGCGTATTGACCCTTACTTTGCTCCAAAAATTTTCGGTCTTGGACTTCATACAGGTCTCTATTACAAATTTTTCTTTCAAAAATCATTACCATATTCAAGCAGTTATAACGGCGATTTGCACTATTTTTATGAAGAACATGTTTTAAGTGTGCCTCTTCATTTGAATTACAGAATTGATTTTGATAATCGCGGCATTTTTGGAATATTTTTTCATGGCGGTATAAATGCCGATGTGGGTTTGGTCTCTACAATCAGAGACGAGGCATATAGTCAAAAGCAGAATCTCTACAAGCAAACATCGGACAGATTTGACCTTGCTTGGGGATATGGCGCAGGGTTTCATTTAGGACGCTTTTTATTTGAATGGAACGGGTACACCGGTATATTAAATCATTCCAAAAATCCTAACTATACTATGAAACAAAATAGTTATATGACTTTTACTTTAACAATTATGTTTAATAAAAAATAAATTTATGACAATGAAAACTTAATAATTTTTAGTTTTGCATTTTTCATTTTATATTCTACATTTTTTTGTATCTTTGCAAAATAAATTTAATATCAATTTTTTTTGAAATGAAAATTTTAATTGCAACTGAAAAACCTTTCGCCAAAATGGCGACAGACGAAATGAAAAATATCGCTCAAAATGCCGGTATTGAAGTAGTTTTGTTGGAAAAATACACTGATTTACAGCAGTATTACGATGCTGTGGCGGACGCTGACGGCTTGATTGTGCGTTCCGACAAAGTTACCAAAGAGGTGGTAGCGCACGCCAAAAACCTGAAAATTGCCGTGCGTGCAGGTGCGGGCTACGACAATCTTGATTTGACGGCACTCACCGAGCGCGGCATTGTGGCGATGAATACGCCCGGTCAAAATTCAAATGCGGTGGCGGAACTTGCGCTCGGAATGATGCTTCTGCTCGCTCGCAACAGTTTTGAAGGCGGCACCGGCTCAGAACTTAAAGGCAAAACCATTGGTATTCAAGCGTTTGGTAATATCGGACGTTTGGTTGGCATTCTTGCAAAAGCGTTTGGAATGAACGTTTTGGCTTTCGACCCGTTCCTTACAAAAGAGCAAATCGAAAGCGACGGCGCAATCGTAGTTGATAATTTGGAAGAACTTTACAGCAAATCAAATTTTATTTCGCTGCACATTCCCGCAAACGAAAAAACCAAAAAATCAATCAATTATGATTTGCTGAAATTGATGCCAAAAGGTGCATTTTTGATAAACACGGCGCGTAAAGAGGTTATCAACGAGGACGATTTGGCAAAAATGCTTGAAGAACGTCCGGATTTCAAATACGCTACCGACATTGCACCCGACAATTTGACTGCGCTGAAAGAGAAATTCGGCAACCGTGTTTTTGCTACTCCTAAAAAAATCGGTGCAGAAACCGCCGAAGCAAATATCAATGCAGGTTTAGCCGCTATCAAACAGGCAATCGGTTTCTTGAAAGATGGTGTTGATAAATTCAGGGTAAATTAAATGTTGAAAGGTAAAAGGTAAAGGGTAAAAGGCAATTACCCTTTTATTTTTTCTCTCAACATTCAACTTTTTTTTTGTATCTTTGCACCTCAAAAAATAGTAGTGAGTATTGAGTAATGAGTATCAAGTGGCGATAATTTGATATTTTTTGCAAATAAAAACTAAAATACCCAATACTCATTACTCAATACTCACTACTTAAAAACATTATGCAAAATTTTATTGAAGAATTGAAATGGCGTGGTATGATACACGATATTATGCCCGACACCGACAAACAGTTAGAAAAAGAGATGACCACCGCTTATGTCGGC
>Ga0209628_10000847_pt1 | contig 19179 bp, 6 predicted proteins | sample TergutCu122P4_FD_187285 | JGI IMG/M metagenome (GOLD analysis project Ga0209628, IMG submission 187285) | Cubitermes ugandensis P4 segment gut microbial communities from Kakamega Forest, Kenya - Cu122 P4 (SPAdes) (version 2) | ecosystem: Host-associated > Arthropoda: Insects > Digestive system >...
ACCTCCCGATCGCAAACACCGTCGGCAATCGGGCGTCGGCCAGCGGCTCCGCGCCGGGAGCGTTCCAGTTCTTGACGGCACGGCTGTGCACCGCCATGTCCGGCAGCGTCAGCCCCTGCGCCAGGATGAGCCGGGTGTTGGGTTGCAGCGTACGCAGCAAGGCGTTGAGCAACGCAGCGTTGCGGTAAGGCGTTTCGATGAAGAGCTGGGTTTGCCCGCTGCGCAGCGCGAGCGTTTCGAGTTCGCGGATGCGTAACGCGCGCGCGTCTTCGTCTTGCGGCAGATAGCCGACGAAAGCGAAGTTCTGGCCGTTCAATCCGCTTGCGGCCAGCGCCAGCAGGGGCGACACCGGCCCCGTCAGCGGAACGACCGTCAACCCGATGTCGTGCGCCGCGCGCACCACCGATGAGCCCGGATCGGCCACCGCCGGCATGCCGGCCTCGCTGAGCAGGCCGATGTCGTGTCCGGTGAGTGCGGGCGCGAGCAGCGGCCGGGCGTCGAAGCGGCCGGCGTGATCGCCTTTTTTGTGGACTTCGTGCGGCAGCTCGATGATCTGCTGGGCCTGCAGGGGCGCGGCCAGCGGCGCGATCGCGTCGATGCGTTTGAGATAAGCGCGGGCCGATTTTGCGTTTTCGCAGATCCAGTACGTCAGGCGCGCCGCCGCCCGCAGCGTGCCGAGCGGGAGCACCTCCTGCAGCGGCGCCTGAACGGTGCAGCCGAAATCCAGCGGCGCCGGCACCAGATAAAGCGTGCCCGGCTTCACAGCAGATCGACGCCGGCGGCGCGCAGCATGTTGCAGGTGCGGATCAGGGGCAGGCCGATCAGCGCGGTGGGGTCGTCGTTGTCGATCGCTTCGAGCAGCGCGATGCCCAGCCCTTCGCTCTTGGCACTGCCGGCGCAGTCGTAGGGCTGCTCGGCGCGCAGGTAAGCTTCGATGGCCGCATCGCTGAGATTGCGAAACACCACACGCACCGGCGCCAGGTCGCGCTGCACGAAGCCGGTGGCTTCGCACACCACCGCCACCGCGGTCTGGAAGGTCAGTGTCTGTCCACGCATGCGCTGCAATTGCGCGACGGCGCGCATGTGGTCGCCGGGCTTGCCCAGTGCCTCGCCGTGCAGGTCGGCCACTTGATCCGAACCGATCACCACCGCATGCGGAAAGCGCCGGCCCACGGCCTGAGCCTTGGCCAGCGCGAGGCGCTCGGCCAGGGCGCGCGGCGTTTCACCGGCCAGCGGTGTTTCATCGACCTCGGGCGCCTGTACGTCGAAGGGCAAGCGCAGGCGGGACAACAGTTCGCGCCGGTAGCGCGAGGTCGAGGCAAGAATGATGGTGCGATCGGGCATGAGGGCAATTGTCCGGGATGCGGCGCCTATGAAGGCCCGCACGAATTTTTCAGGCCACCCAGCGGCGCGCATTGCGCCAGATCTGCATCCAGGGGCTGAACGCGCTCTTGTCGCCGTCGATCCAGCTCATCTGGACGTTGCGAAATACCCGTTCGGGATGCGGCATCAGCGCGGTAAAGCGCCCATCGGCGGTCGTCACGGCGGTCAGGCCGCCGGGGCTGCCATTGGGGTTGAAGGGATAGCGTTCGGTCGGTGCGCCGTGGTGGTCCACGTAGCGCATCGTGCCGATCACACGGTCCGCGTTGCCGCGGTGCCTGAAGTCCGCATAGCCCTCGCCATGCGCAACCGCGATCGGCAGGCGCGCACCGGCCATGCCGGAGAAAAACAGGCTCGGCGAATCCAGTATCTCGACCATCGAAAACCGCGCCTCGAAACGCTCGCTGCGGTTGGCGGTGAAGCGCGGCCAGTCTTGCGCGCCGGGGATGATGTCGGCCAGTTCGGCGAACATCTGGCAGCCGTTGCACACGCCCAGCCCGAAGGTATCGCCGCGCTCGAAGAACTGCGCGAATTGCGCCGCCAGCCTGGGGTTGAAGGTGATGCTGCGCGCCCAGCCGATGCCCGCGCCGAGCGTGTCGCCATAACTGAAGCCGCCGCAGGCCACGATGCCCTGAAATGCCGCCAGGCTCACCCGGCCCGATTGCAGATCGGTCATGTGCACGTCATGCGCATCGAAGCCGGCCTCGGTGAAGGCATAGGCCATCTCGACGTGGGAGTTGACGCCCTGCTCACGCAGGATCGCAACCTTCGGCCGGTGCGCCAGCACGGCCGGCACGGCCGGCACGGCTGGCTCAGCGAACCGGCCAGGCGGCAGATGCACGTGCAGGCCCGGATCGCCGGGATCGCCCGCCGCCGCGTGTTCGGCATCGGCACATTCGGGATTGTCGCGTTCACGGCAGATCTTCCAGCTCACGCTGTCCCAGACCTGGTGCAGGTCCGAGAGGCTTGCGCTGAACACGGCCTTGGCATCGCGCCAGACCTGGATCTGCCCCTTGCCGGCGTCAATCGGCGATTGCATCGGGCGCGTTTTGCCGACGAAGTGGCTGTGCGCCGAGAGGCCGTGCGCGCGCAGCGTCTGCATCACCTCGTTGCGCTCAGCCGTGCGCACTTGCATCAGCATGCCGAGCTCTTCGCTGAACAGCGCCTTGAGCGTGAGTTCCTCCCGCCGCGCGCTGACCTGCACGGCCCAGTTCTTCGCATCGCCGTATTCGGCCCGGCTGTCGCTGATGCCGTCACCTTCGGTGACCAGCATGTCGACGTTGAGCGCCACGCCGACATGGCCCGCGAATGCCATTTCGCAGGCCGCCGCGAACAGGCCGCCGTCACTGCGGTCGTGCAGCGCGAGAATGCGCCCCTGCGCACGCAGCGCGTTCACCGCCGCGACGAGCCGCACCAGATCCTGGGGATCGTCGAGATCGGGCACCTGGCCGCCGGATTGTCCAAGCGCCTGCGCCAGTACGCTGCCGCCCATGCGGTGCTTGCCGCGCCCAAGGTCGATCAGCACCAGCGTGGTGTCGTCAACCGAAGCATCCAATTGCGGCGTGAGCGTGCCCCGCACGTCGTCGATCGAGGCGAAAGCACTCACGATCAGGCTCACCGGCGAAGTGACTTTCCTGGCCGCTTCGCCCTCGCGCCATTGCGTGCGCATCGACAGGGAATCCTTGCCCACCGGAATCGAAATTCCGAGCGCCGGACACAGTTCGAGGCCAACGGCTTTGACGGTTTCGTAGAGCGCCACATCCTCGCCGGGCTCGCCGCAGGCGGCCATCCAATTGGCCGAGAGCTTGACGCGGGAAAGCTCGATCGGCGCCGCCAGCAGGTTCGTGATCGCCTCGGCCACCGCCATGCGGCCCGAGGCCGGCGCGTCGATCGCGGCCAGCGGCGTGCGCTCGCCCATGCTCATCGCCTCGCCCGCGAAGCCTTTGAAGTCAGCCAGCGTCACCGCACAGTCGGCAACCGGCACCTGCCAGGGGCCGACCATCTGGTCGCGGTGCGTCAGGCCGCCCACCGTGCGGTCGCCGATGGTCACCAGAAAACGCTTGGAGGCAACTGTCGGATGCGAGAGCACGTCGATCACCGCCTTTTGCAGATCGACGCCGCTCAGGTCCAGCGGCTTGAAGCGCCGCACAGCCGATGTCACGTCGCGCCGCATCTTCGGCGGCTTGCCCAGCAGCACGTCCATCGGCATATCGACAGGGGTATCTTCGCCTTCGTCGGCCAGCACGAGCTGGCGTTCCTCGGCAGCGACACCGACCACCGCGAATGGGCAGCGCTCGCGTTCGCAGAAGGCGCGCAACTGTTCGAGTGATTCGGGCGCGATCGCGAGCACGTAGCGTTCCTGGCTTTCGTTGCACCAGATTTCCTTGGGCGCCAGACCGCTTTCTTCGAGCGGAATCGCGCGCAGATCGAAGCGCCCTCCCCGGCCGGCGTCATTGATCAGTTCGGGAAAAGCGTTCGAAAGCCCGCCCGCGCCCACGTCGTGGATCGCGAGAATCGGATTGCGCTCACCTTGCTGCCAGCAATGGTTGATGACCTCCTGCGCACGGCGCTCGATCTCGGGGTTGCCGCGCTGGACCGAATCGAAATCAAGCTCGGCCGCGTTCACTCCGGTGGCCATCGAACTGGCGGCGCCGCCGCCCATGCCGATGCGCATGCCGGGTCCGCCGAGCTGGATCAGCAGCGTGCCGGCGGGAAAGCGCACTTTCTTCGTCTGCGCGGCGTCGATCTGGCCCAGGCCGCCGGCGATCATGATCGGCTTGTGGTAACCGCGCCGGATGGCATCGGCGTCGCTCGTGATGGTCTGCTCGTACTCGCGGAAATAGCCCAGCAGGTTCGGCCGGCCGAATTCGTTGTTGAAGGCCGCGCCGCCCAGCGGGCCTTCGGTCATGATCTGCAATGGGCTGGCGATGTGCCCTGGCCGGCCGTAATCGTCGGTTTCGGGCCAGAGCTTGGAGACCGTGAAACCGGTCAGGCCCGCCTTGGGCCGGGCGCCGCGTCCGGTTGCGCCCTCGTCGCGGATTTCACCGCCCGCGCCGGTCGAGGCTCCGGCAAAAGGCGAAATCGCCGTCGGGTGATTGTGCGTCTCGACCTTCATCAACACGTGGTGCAGCGCGCGGTCCTTCTCGTAGAGCGATTCACGCGCGGTGAAGCGCTCGATCTCGCGCCCTTCCATCACCGAGGCATTGTCGGCGTAGGCGATCACCGTATGCCGCGGGTTCTGGCGCTCGGTGTGGCGGATCATGCCGAACAGGCTCATCGGCTGCTCGACGCCATCGATCACGAAATCGGCGTTGAAGATTTTGTGCCGGCAATGCTCGCTATTGGCCTGCGCGAACATCATCAGTTCGACGTCGGTCGGATTGCGGCCGAGCTTGGTGAAAGCATCGGCGAGGTAATCGATCTCGTCGTTCGCCAGCGCAAGGCCGAATTCGGTGTTGGCCGCCTCCAGCGCGGCACGGCCGCGCGCGAGCACGTCCACGTGCACCATCGGCGCGGCCGGCAATTCGGAAAAGAGCGCATCCGCCGCGTCGATCGAGGGCAGCGCCGATTCGGTCATGCGGTCGTGCAACAGCGCGGCAACAGCGTCACATTGCTGCGCGCTGAGTTGGCCGGCCTGGCCCGTCAGCGAGGTTTTGAGCATCAGGTGGAATTCGGTCACGCGCTCGATGCGCCGCACCGCGAAACCACAGTTGTGCGCAATGTCGGTCGCCTTCGAGGCCCAGGGCGAGACGGTGCCCAGACGCGGCGAAACGACCAGGCGTTGGCTGGTCTTCGGTTCGTCGAAAGGCTCGCCATAGGTCAGGAGCGCGGCCAAACGGGCGCGTTGTTCGCTCGTCAGCGGCGCATCGGTCGCGACCAGATGCACGAAGCGCGCCGCGATCGCCTTGATGCGCGGCTCAATCGCCTGCAAGCGAGGCAGCAATTGGCGAATACGGAAACCGCTCAACGCGGTGGCGCCCGCGAAGTGGGTGACGACGGGGGCAGGACGGGGTATCAACGGAGTCACGGTCGAGTCGGCCTCCCGGCCGCGGGAATCAAAGACCAAAGACGCGGAACCCTTTTTCGGCAAAGCGGCGGCTTGCGCCGATTCATCCTGGGTATTCCGCAAGAGTGGTGAATTTTAGGCGACGCCGAATCGCCCCGCGAGCCCCGCGATCCGGCGCACCCGGACCCGCGATGGGCTGCGAGGCGCAAAGCTTAAGCGTACCCGTAGGTATCGCGAGCATTTGCAACGAAGCAGACCGCCCAAACCCAGGATGCGCCGGCCACGACAGGGTTGTTCAGAGCTTCCCTAGTTGCCTCAGCCGGGACTGGGCGTTCAGACTTCCTTGCGGGCGATGAAACGGCGGCATCGGGTGGCATCGGGCCGCATCCTGATTTGTTCAACCTGGAAACGACCATATGACCGAAGCGGTATAACGGCTGAATCCGTTCAAAGCCCGGTTACACTTTGATTGCTTTTAGTCGACGGCGCATACAACGACAGGCATTGTTGATGGGATGTGGCAATGCCTTTCACGGACAGGGAGCATCATTTTGGAACACGTTCAAGGCGCTATTGTCTTTTCCTAAAAAGACACCTGGCGCTTGACGTTTCCATTCTGGATATCCGTTTATTGTCTATTGATATAGGTTTTGCGCAAGTTCCGTTCAGCAATCCGTTCTTCAATCCGTTCACATAAAAAGGATCCGATCATGAGCGAGTCTTCAGGCAGCCTCCAGCACAAAGCCTCCCCGGCCGTCCGTTTTTTCAGCGGTGAAAACATTCCGCTCGAAATGCACAAGGTGCGTGTCGTGCAGAAGTTGACATTGCCGCCGATCGAGGAGCGGCTGGCGGCGATTCGTGACGCGGGTTTCAATACCTTCCTGTTGAAAACGCGCGAAGTGTTTCTGGACATGCTGACGGACAGCGGCACCAATGCGATGAGCGACGCGCAAATTGGCGCCATGATGCAGGCCGACGACGCCTACGCCGGATCGCAGAGCTTCGAGCGGATGCAGGCGGCGATCGAGGATGTTTTCGGCAAGCGTTTCGTGCTGCCGGTACACCAGGGACGCGCGGCGGAAAACATCATCTGCCGCAGCTACGTCAAATCCGGCGATCTGCTGCCGATGAACTACCACTTCACCACGACGCTGGCGCACATCGAACTCAACGGCGGCAAGATTGCCGAACTGGTGCGCGACGAAGCATTGCACATCAAGAGCGGCAATCCGTTCAAGGGCAATATGGATATCGCCAAATTGCGCCATGCGATTGCGACGCACGGCGTGCAAAACGTGCCGCTGATCCGCATGGAGGCTTCGACCAATCTGATCGGGGGACAGCCATTCTCGCTGGCGAACCTGCGCGAAGTCGCCAAAGTTGCCCAGGAACACAATATCCCGCTGGTGCTGGACGCCAGCCTGATCGGCGAAAACGCCTGGTTCATCAAGCAGCGCGAGCCGGAATTTCAGCAGATGAGCATTGCCGAAATTCTGCGCGAGATGTGCGCACAGGCCGATATCGTGTACTTCTCCAGCCGCAAGGTCAGTTCGTCGCGCGGCGGCGCCATCTGCACCAACCGGCGGGAAATTTTCGACAAGATGAAGGTGCTGGTTCCGCTGTTCGAGGGCTTTCTGACTTACGGCGGTATGTCAGTGCGCGAAATTGAAGCAACGGCTGTCGGGCTGCGCGAAACGACCGATGAAACCGTGATCAGCCAAAGCCCGATGTTCATCCGCTATCTGGTCGAGCGCCTTGAAACGCTCGGCATTCCGGTCGTGACGCCCGCCGGCGGCCTTGGGTGCCACATTGACGCGATGGGCTTTTTGCCGCATATCCCGCAGAAAGAATACCCGGCCGGCGCGCTGGCGGCGGCGTTTTATCTGATCTCCGGCGTGCGCGGCATGGAGCGCGGCACCATATCGAGCACCCGCGACCAGCACGGGAACGACATCCTGGCCGACGTGGAACTGCTGCGCCTGGCCTTCCCGCGCCGGGTGTTCACGCTGTCGCAGACCAAGTACGTCGAGGATCGGCTGCATTGGCTTTACACCCAGCGCGAACTGGTCGGCGGCTTGCGCTTCGTTGAAGAGCCCTCGGTTTTGCGCTTCTTCATGGGCCGGCTCGAAGCGGTCAACGATTGGCCGGAAAAACTGATGCAGGCATTTCGCCGGGATTTCGGCGACAGTTTGTAATCAGAGATGAACAGTCAGTGTGATGACGTCATTGCGCGCTCCGTCGCGGAATCCATGCGGCGTCTGGATTCTGCGACTTCGCTTCGCTCCGCGCAGAATGACGATGGAGCGAGTGATACGTAAATACCTGAACGAAAAATGCCCCAGGACCTATCCGGGACCGGCAAACTATGCACGGGCCCTGAACTCCGCCAGATACCTTCCCGTATGCGATTGCGGCGCGCTCATGATCGTTTCCGGCGTGCCTTCGGCAACGAGCTGACCGCCGCGTTCGCCGCCTTCGGGGCCGAGGTCGGCGATCCAATCGGCTTCGGCGATCAGGTCCAGGTCGTGTTCGATCACCACCACGCTGTGGCCGCCGTCGACGAGGCGGTGCAGCACGCGGATGAGCTTTTCCACGTCGGCCATGTGCAGGCCCACGGTGGGTTCGTCCAGCACGTAGAGTGTGTGCGGCACTTTGTTGCCGCGCCGCGCCTGCCGCAGCGCCGTGCCGCTCTCAAGCAAGGCCGAGTCTCCCTCGGAAGCGCGCTCGCCGGAAGCGGCGGTGGATAGCGGCCCGTCGTCGCGCACCTTGCTCAGTTCGGTCACCAGTTTGATGCGCTGCGCCTCGCCGCCGCTGAGTGTCGGCGAGGGTTGCCCTAGCGTGAGGTAGCCCAGGCCCACGTCCTTGAGCAATTGCAGCGGACGGCTGATGCCGGGCATGCTGGCGAAGAATTCGACGGCTTCGTCCACTTCCATTTGCAGCACGTCGCCGATGCTCTTGCCGCGCCAACTCACCGCGAGCGTCTCGGGGTTGAAGCGCGCGCCGTGGCAGCTTTCGCAGAGTACTTTCACGTCGGGCAGGAAGGCCATTTCGATGGTGCGCACGCCCGCGCCCTCGCACGCGGGGCAGCGGCCTTCGCCGATGTTGAAGCTGAAACGCCCCGCGCCGTAGCCGCGCGCCCTGGCTTCGAGCGTGTCGGCGAAAAGTTTGCGGATGCTGTCCCAGAAGCCGATGTAGGTGGCGGGGCAACTGCGCGGCGTTTTGCCGATCGGGGTTTGATCGACTTCGAGCACACGTTCGATCATCTCGTAGCCGCTCAGGTCCGCACAGCCGAACCATGCGGGCCGCTTGCCCTTTGCGTCCGCCTCGCGGCCGGCCTTCGTGCTGCGCTGCTGCGCGATCGCCCGCACGTTGGCCAGCAGCACGTCGCGCGCAAAGGTGGATTTGCCCGATCCGCTGACGCCGGTGACCGCCACCAGACGCTGCAGCGGCAGCGCGACGGTGGTGTCGCGCAGGTTGTGCAGCTTCGCGCCATGCACCGTGAGCCATCCGGGCGCGCCGGCCCCAGACGCTTTGGCCTCGTGGCGCGGACGCAAGGGGTGGCACATCGGATCGCGCAAGTAGCGCCCCGTGAGCGAATCGCCGCTGCGCTCGATGTCGGCCACCGCGCCCGTGGCCACGACGCAGCCGCCGCGCTTGCCCGCGCCGGGGCCGATGTCGATCACGTAATCGGCGCGGCGAATGGTGTCTTCGTCGTGCTCGACCACCACCAGCGTGTTGCCCTTGTCGCCGAGCTTGTGCAGCGCATCGAGCAGGATGCGGTTGTCACGCGCATGCAGGCCGATGGTCGGCTCGTCCAGCACGTAGCACACGCCCTGCAGGTTGCTGCCGAGTTGCGCGGCGAGCCGGATGCGCTGCGCCTCGCCGCCCGAGAGCGTGGGCGCGCCACGATCGAGCGTGAGATAGCCCAGGCCGACCTCTTCGAGAAATTCAAGACGGCTCTTGATTTCGGGAACCAGGTCGCGCGCGATGTCGGCCTCCCGGCCCGAGAGCGTCAACGCATCGAACCAGCGGCGGATGTCACGCACGCTCATGTGCGCGATCTCGGCGATGCCGATGCGTGCCTGGCCCAGCCGCACCGCGCGCGCCGTGGCATTCAGGCGCGTGCCTTCGCAGGCCGGGCAAGGCGCGTCGCCGACATCGTCAAGCTCGGGCTCGGCAAAGGTCTGTTCACGCCCGCGCTGGTCTTGGGCAGGCGCCGAATCGTCATACGCTTTGCGCTGTTCTTTCGTGAGCTTGACGCCGGTGCCAACGCAGTCGGGGCACCAGCCGTGCTTGCTGTTGTAGCTGAACAGGCGCGGGTCGAGTTCCGCGTAGCTCGTGCCGCACGCCGGGCAGGCGCGCAGCGTCGAGTACACGCTGACGCGGCCGATGCCGTCCGTGGGCGCATTGGCCATCATCGCCGCGCGCAATCCATCCATTTCGCTGAGCACGTGCACCACCCCCTTGCCGTGTTCGAGCGCGCGCGCGAGGGCTTCGCGCAACCCGGCTTCGGTTTCGGCGCGCACGTCCAGGCTGGCCACCGGCAGTTCGATGCTGTGTTCCTTGAAGCGATCGATGCGCGGGAAGTTCGTGGTCGCAAGAAAGTGGCCGTCAACGCGCAGGTGCGTGTAGCCGCGCCCTCGGGCCCAGTCGGCCAGTTCGGTGTAAACGCCCTTGCGGTTGACCACCAGCGGCGCGAGCAGGCCGATGTGCTGGTTTTGAAAGCGGCGCAGAATCTGCGCGACGATGCTGTCGGCCGTCTGCGGCTGTACCGGCGTGCCGTCGTGAACGCAATACTGCACGCCGAGCTTGACGTAGAGCAGCCGCAGGAAGTGCCAGATTTCGGTGGTGGTTCCCACCGTGCTCTTGCGCCCGCCGCGCGAGAGGCGCTGCTCGATCGCGACCGTAGGCGGAATGCCGTAAACCGCATCGACCTCGGGCCGGCCCGCCGGCTGAACGATGCTGCGCGCATAAGCGTTGAGCGATTCGAGATAACGGCGCTGGCCTTCGCTGAACAAAATATCGAAGGCCAGCGTTGATTTGCCCGAGCCGCTGACGCCGGTGACCACGCTGAATTTGCCGCGCGGGATGTCCACCGAAAGGTTCTTCAGGTTGTGCTCGCGCGCATGAACGATCTGGATTGCATCATGGCCCGGCGCGTCCACGGCATGGCCGGCCAGACGCTCACGCGCCACGTGGCGGCCTGGCCCGAGCGCCAGTTCGTAGTCGCGCAATGCCCGCGCCGTGTGCGATCCCTCAAGCGCGCGGACCTGCTCGGGCGTGCCCTGCGCGACGATGCGGCCACCGCCTTCGCCGCCTTCCGGGCCCAGGTCGATCAGCCAGTCGCTGGCGCGGATCACGTCGAGGTTGTGTTCGATCACCACGAGTGAATGACCGGCATCGAGGAGCTTGCGCAGCGCCCGCATCAGGCGCGCGATATCGTCGAAGTGCAACCCGGTGGTGGGCTCGTCGAACAGAAACAGCGCGCCCCTGGCGGCCAGCGGCTGTCTGCTCGCGCTGGCCGATTGGGCCGCTTGTGCCAGAAAACCGGCCAGCTTCAGGCGCTGCGCCTCGCCGCCCGAAAGCGTGGGCACGGGCTGGCCAAGCTTGACGTAATCAAGCCCAACGTCAACGATGGGCTGCAAAGCGCGCTGCACGTCACGGTCTTGCGCAAAGAGATCGAGCGCCTCGGCAACGGTGAGTTCAAGCACGTCGGCGACGGTGAGCGCGCGCCCTTCGCGCTCGACCTTGACTTCCAGAATTTCGGGCCGGTAGCGCCGGCCATCGCAGTCGGGGCAGCGCAAGTACACGTCGGAGAGGAACTGCATCTCCACATGCTCGAAGCCGGAGCCGCCGCACGTGGGGCAGCGCCCGTCGCCACTGTTGAAGCTGAACTTGGCGGCGGTGTAGCCGCGTTGCCGGGCCAGCGCGGCGGCGGCAAAAATCGCGCGGATGGCATCCCACGCGCCGACGTAGCTCGCCGGGTTGGAGCGCGCGGTCTTGCCGATGGGCGACTGATCGACGAAAACCACGTCCGACAGACGCTCCGCGCCAAGCAGCCGATCGTGCGCGCCGGCGCTCTCGGTGGGTTTGCCGAAGTGGCGCATCAGCGTAGGGGCGAGCACATCCTGCACCAATGTGGATTTGCCCGAGCCGCTGACGCCGGTGATGCACACCAGCCGCTGCAGCGGAATCTCGACGTCGATGCCCCGCAGATTGTGCTCACGCGCACCTTCGAGGATCAGGCGCGGCGTCGCGTCGTTGACCGGCCGCTTGAAGCCCATGCCGATCTGCTTGCGGCCGCCGAGGTAAGCGCCGGTGAGCGTGTCGGCCGCGCGCAGTTGTTCGGTGGTGCCGTCGAACACGATCCGGCCGCCGCGTGCGCCGGGGCCCGGCCCCATGTCGATCACGCGGTCGGCGGCGAACATCACGGCCGGGTCGTGCTCGACCACCACCAGCGTGTTGCCCGCGTCACGCAGGCGCCGCATCGCCTCGATGATGCGGTTCATGTCGCGCGGGTGCAAGCCGATGCTCGGTTCGTCGAGCACGAACAAGGTGTTCACCAGCGAAGTGCCCAGCGCCGTGGTCAGGTTGATGCGCTGCACCTCGCCGCCCGAAAGCGTGCGGCTCTGGCGATCGAGCGTGAGATAGCCGATGCCCACGTCATGCAGATAACGCAGGCGCGTGGTGATTTCCTCGAACAGCAGCTTGAGCGCCTGGCGTTCGCCGGCGTTCTCGCCAGCGCCGCCGTATCCGGAAGCGGAGTTTCGCGCGGACTCCGGATCTTCTCCCGCTTGCATTTGCATTTGCACTTGCGCATCAGAGGGCGCTTCCCCGCTTGCGCGAGAGCGCTCGGGTGAAGGCAGGAGCGCATCAAAAAACGCCCGCAGCCGCTCGATCGGCAGCAGCATCAAATCATGCAGACACAACCCCGGCAAGGCTTCGAGTTGCGCGCGCGACCACTTTGCGCCCACGGGCATGAAGCGTTTCGCGGGATCGAGCACCGCATCGGCATGCGCCTTGCTCCCCAGCCGCCACAGCAAACTTTCGGGCTTGAGCCGCGCGCCGCCGCAGGCCGGACAGGGCGTATAGCTGCGGTACTTGGACAGCAGCACGCGGATGTGCATCTTGTACGCCTTGCCCTCCAGGTAGCCGAAGAAGCGCCGCACGCCATACCATTGCTGATTCCAATTGCCTTTCCAGTTCGGCGAGCCTTCGATCACCCAATGTTGCTGCTCGGGCGTGAGCTTGGCCCAGGGCGTGTCGCGCGGAATGCCGGCGGTCTCGGCGTAGCGCATCAGGTCATCCTGGCATTCCTTCCACGCGGGCGTTTGCAGCGGCTTGATCGCACCGGCGCGCAGCGTGAGTTTGTCGTTGGGAATCACAAGGCCGAAATCGACGCCGATCACACGGCCAAAGCCCCGGCACGTCTCGCAGGCGCCCACCGCCGAGTTGAACGAAAACATCGAAGGGATCGGATCGGCATAGCGAATATCGCTCTCGGGACAATGCAGCCCGGTCGAAAAGCGCCACAGCGCCGGCTCAACGCCCTCCTCGTCCCCCAGCACGTACACCGTGAGCCGCCCGGCGCCGCGCTTGAGCGCCACTTCGATGGCCTCGATCGCGCGCGCGCGATCGACGCTGCCGATGCGAAAACGGTCGGCCACCACGTCGAAAACCTTGCGCGGGCCGGCCGGGGTCGCCACCTCGCGCTCGGCCTGCACACGCGTAAAACCGCTGGCCGAAAGCCATTGCGTCATTTCCTCGGCGCTCGTGCTGGCCGGCAGTTCGACCGGAAAAGTCAGCACCAGGCGCGGGTCGCCCGATGCGGATGCGGCCCCCGCGTTGCCCTCCGAGGGCGCCGCCTCGCCTTGGAGCGGCCCGGCGGCGAAGCTGCGCGCACGCGCCTGCAATTGGGCATAGATCGAATCGGGCGTATCGTGCCGCACCGGCAGCGCGGTCTCGCGGTCGAACAACCGGGCCGCGCGCGCATAGAGGAGCTTGAGGTGGTCATTGAGCTCCGTCATCGTGCCCACGGTGGAGCGCGAGGAACGCACCGGGTTGGTCTGGTCGATCGCAATGGCCGGCGGCACCCCTTCGACCTTGTCCACCGCCGGCCTGTCCATGCGGTCGAGGAACTGGCGCGCATAGGCGCTGAAAGTCTCGACGTAGCGGCGCTGTCCTTCGGCATAGAGCGTATCGAACACGAGGCTCGACTTGCCCGAACCGCTCGGCCCGGTAACCACCGTCATCTCGCCGGTGCGGATGTCGAGGTCGAGATTGCGAAGATTGTGCTGGCGCGCGCCGCGAATCCGGATGGAACCTTGTGTCATGGGATGCCGCAGAAGACAAGGCCAATATTCTAGAAAGCCACCGACTGGGGAAAACCAGTCCGTTGCATCTGCGGGCGGGCAGGCGTGTGAAAGTGGGCATAAAAGCCTTTGCGCTTTCTCCACTGGCAGACGGTCTGCTCAGAGGGCGTGATGCTGGGTGAGCCAGGCGGCCGTTCCGCTACGGGCTGCGATCTCGGTACGAACGGCAGGCGGGCAGGCGTGGTGCGCGCGCCTTGTGCCGGGGTATCGCATCACGGGATTCTGGCCGATTGGCGGGTCAATAAATTAGGCGCGGACTCAATGAAAGTGACCACACTTTCATCTCTGGCATTTTCCGTAAAAATTACAACCACTCTGTTTTCGACAACCGCATATGAAAAAACAGTGAGTATCTTTGATTTGAAACAATCACCCTTTTTGCAAGAGTTTTTGATGAATTTTGCGTTGCGAATGGCCGCTGCATCATCGCGATAGGAAAAAACCCATATCGCTATGCGAGACAAGCGTTGACGGCCATCGTCATGATGCGGCAATTCAAACTCAAACACCGATCCGGAAATATTGGAAGCAGAATGAACAATATTGAATCGAAGGCGTTTAGGAGCAAGCTTTCTGATGAATCGGGTTTCAATTGCAGCATCCTGCTTCAACCTCGAAGCATCACCATCAAGCAATTGCTCAATAATCGCACGGCGAGTAACTTCAATCGGCTCCGAATTTGGCAACGCCAAGGCGCCCCTGCAAAACAGAGTTAGTAAAAAAACAAACAGTGCTGCTCTCATGACACCGACAAAGCCTCCGGCCTCATCTTTTTTTCAGAGGAGGACGCCGAGCAGCCTCGTATGTAACCCACAGAGACCCGGATCTGCCTATTTCCAGAAGCTGCGCTTCACGAGAAGTTGCTTTAGGCTCTGCCAGTTTTATGATCAGATCGTTGAATCTGATGAAGCCTCGCGGCCCCATGACTTCAACACAGCCAATGGTTGCAAATAGTTCAGTTGAGTCGTCAGGCCCATCATGAATCAGGAAATTGTTATAAACCTGCCATGCTCCATTTTCATCCGAGCTGGCGCTGTGCACGGTGTAGCTCCCAATCCACGCCTTTATCACGTGCTTCTGATATTCGGCCAAACCAACAACTTTTGTTGTTTTTCCATCATTGCACAGAACCCCAAATCGCAACACATTGAATTTTTCCGATACGCTATTTCCGGCGGCATCATTTCCCGTTACGGTGCACGGATACGAAGGAATCAGAAACTGACCCAGATGGCTTCCATTCGGATACGCCCATGTTGGAAACTCCTTGCCGGGCGTTCCTCCAATTTCGATATTCACAGTGCGCATACGTTTTGCCCCATATAATCAAAAATATATACCTTGCACTGTATCACCTGCAGCCCTCAGAAGCAAGATCGAATAATTCCCGTCGTTTATCGATGTTGATCGTCATAGACCGAAAGACAAGTATGTAGATAAACCGCATCGCACAGCTATACTTTCGTATTACCAAAACAAACCGGAAACGGTCATAACTCTACAAAAGGTGTACTCCGGGGAAAACTCTGAATAACCCCGCGCAAATCGGCAAGCCCGAGCTGGGGATGCGGCGCAAAGCACAGCCAAGGCCGTCGCCATGCCGAGCATTTGCGGCACCGCAAGAAACGCCCCGAGTCAAAATCCGTCGGCCGCGAGAGTCCTTATCCGGAGCTTCCCTACAATGTTCCGGTGGACCTTCCCCTTTCTTCCGCCCCAACGACACGCAGGTCGATTCGCGAGTTGCCCGGTGAGCTAATCAGTCAGATCGCCGCCGGTGAAGTCGTCGAGCGCCCGGCCTCGGTGGTGCGCGAACTGCTCGATAACGCACTCGATGCCGGCGCACGCCAAATCACGGTGCGGCTGCTGGCCGGCGGCGTGCGGCTGATCGCGGTGGAAGACGACGGCCAGGGCATTGTGCAAGCCGAATTGCCATTGGCACTGCGCCGCCACGCCACCAGCAAGATTGCGAACCTGCACGATCTGGAGACGGTTCTGACCATGGGCTTTCGCGGCGAGGCGCTGGCCGCGATCAATTCCATTGCCGAGTTGCGGATCCACTCGCGCAGCGCCGACACGAAAGACGGCGGCGGCTGGATGCTCGATGGACGCAGCGGCGAGTTGCGGCCGGTGGCGCGCGCAACCGGCACGACGGTGGAAGTGCGCGAACTGTTTTTTGCGACACCGGCACGGCGCAAATTCCTCAAAACCGACGCGACCGAACTCGCGCACTGCATCGAGGCGGTGCGCCGCCATGCGCTCGCGCGGCCCGACGTCGGCTTTGTGATCTGGCACGAAGGCAAGCTCGTTCAACAATGGCGCCCCGCCGAAACGCCCGAAGCACGCCTGGCCGATACGCTCGGCCAGGAGTTCGTCGCGGGCAGCGCGGTGGTGGAACACACCGATCGCGCGGGCCCGGCGCCGATTCGCGTTCATGGCCGCGCCGGCCTTCCTGACGCGGCGCGCTCGCGCCCCGACCAGCAGTTTTTTTATGTCAATGGCCGCTTCGTGCGCGACAAGATGCTCGGCCACGCGGTGCGCAGCGCTTACGAAGATGTGCTGCACGGCCAGCGCCAGCCGGTTTATGTGCTGTATCTGGAGATCGATCCGTCGCACGTGGACGTCAACGTGCATCCCACGAAGATCGAAGTACGCTTTCGCAACGGACGCGAAGTGCATCAGGCCGTGCGGCGCGCCGTCGAGAACGCGCTCGCCGTCCCACGTGCCGGGCAGGACGCGGCGATGCCCAGCGCCGGCGGCGGTACGGCGAACGTGCCGGCCACTGCACCTCGCGGCGCGGCGCCCGGATCCTGGACACAGCCCCCAATCCACTTCGTCGCCGAGAAAGGCGGCTGGGGCGACTATTCCGCGCTGTGGCCTCAGCGGCCTACCGCGCCGCCGGCGCAAGAGCAACCAGACGACGCGATGGCGCGCCCTGTGCGCGAAGAAGCAGACCTGCCGCCGCCCGGCAACTGGCCGCTGGGCCGCGCGCTGGCGCAACTGCAAGGCATTTACATCCTGGCTGAAAACGCGCAGGGACTGGTCATCGTGGACATGCACGCGGCGCACGAGCGCATCGTTTACGAACGGCTCAAGAAACAGCTCGAAAACACGGCCATCGTGAGCCAGCCGCTGCTGATTCCCGCCACCTTCGCCGCGACGCCCCTGGAAATCGCAACCGCCGAGACTTGCACCGAAGTATTGGCCCAGCTCGGCTTGGAGATCACGCCCTTTTCCGCGCGTACGCTCGCGATCCGCGCCATACCCGGCATACTGGCCGACGGCGATCCAGTCGAACTGGCGCGCAGCGTGTTGGCCGAACTCACGCAGCACGACTCAAACACCGTGGTGCAGCGCGCACAAAACGAACTGCTCGCCACCATGGCCTGCCACGGCGCGGTGCGGGCCCACCGCCAACTCACGCTCCCCGAGATGAACGCGCTGCTGCGCCAGATGGAGGAAACCGAGCGAGCCGATCAATGCAACCACGGCCGGCCCACCTGGCGCCAACTCACGCTGCGCGAACTGGATACGCTGTTTCTGCGCGGGCGCTAAAGAAGCGTCCATACAAGCCTGTTCATCGCCTGGCCACGACAGGATCGTTCAGGGGCATTCCTGAAGAAAACTGCCCAAACTTGATGCAAAATCTTCTGAGACTACCCCAGGTTCGCCTCATAATGGAGGGTTGCCGTCGTCCTAGTGGACTACCACCTCTGTCAAAATCGGCGCCCGGTGCGCAATAATTGCACCATACTTAGGGAAAACACCATGCAAAAACAAACTCTGGATGGATTCCTCTCGCACGTTGCGGCGAACAATCCAGGTCAGCCTGAATTCATGCAGGCGGTCACCGAGGTCATGAACAGCCTCTGGCCTTTCATTGAAAAATACCCCCACTACGCCGATCATGGCCTGCTCGAACGATTGGTCGAGCCCGAGCGCGTCATCATGTTCCGCGTCACGTGGATCGACGACCACGGCAACGTGCGCGTCAACCGGGCCTTCCGCATCCAGCACAGCCTTGCAATCGGGCCGTACAAGGGTGGATTGCGCTTTCACCCCTCAGTCAACCTCTCGGTCCTCAAGTTCCTGGGCTTCGAGCAAACCCTGAAGAACGCGCTGACGACGCTGCCCATGGGCGGCGGCAAAGGCGGCTCCGATTTCGACCCCAAGGGCAAGAGCACCGCCGAGGTGATGCGTTTCTGCCAAGCCTTCGCAACCGAACTGTTCCGTCACGTCGGTTCCGACACCGACGTGCCCGCGGGTGACATCGGCGTTGGCGGACGCGAGGTCGGGTACATCGCAGGCATGGTCAAGAAGCTTTCCAACCGCGCCGACTGCGTATTCACCGGCAAGGGTCTTTCCTTCGGCGGCTCACTCATGCGCCCGGAGGCCACCGGCTATGGCACGGTCTATTTCGCGCAGGAAATGCTCAAGCGCATTGGCCGCGATTTCGACGGCCTGCGCGTCGCCGTTTCGGGCTCGGGCAACGTTGCCCAGTACGCCATCGAAAAGGCCATGGCGCTAGGCGCCAAGGTGGTCACTGTGTCCGATTCAGGCGGCACAGTCATCGATGAAGCAGGCTTCACGCCGAAAAAGCTCGCCGAGCTGATGGACGTGAAGAACAACGATTACGGCCGCGTTGCCGATTACGCGCAGCGCACCGGCACCGAATTCCATGCGGGCGTGCGCCCCTGGAAGGTTCCAGTCGACGTGGCCCTGCCCTGCGCGACGCAAAACGAACTCGACGGGGACGATGCCAGGACACTCGTCAAAAACGGCGTCCTGTGTGTGGCCGAGGGTGCCAACATGCCTTCGACGCTCGAAGCGGTCGAGGTCTTTGAAAAGGCCGGCGTGCTCTACGCGCCGGGCAAGGCGAGCAACGCGGGCGGCGTGGCGACCTCGGGCCTGGAGATGAGCCAGAACGCGATGCGCCTGACGTGGACACGCGAGGAAGTTGATGCGCGCCTGCTGCGAATCATGCAAGGCATACATACCGCCTGCATGGAGCACGGCGTCCAGGCCGACGGCAGCGTCAGCTACGTGACTGGCGCCAACATCGCGGGTTTCGTCAAAGTCGCCGACGCGATGATTGCGCAAGGTATCACCTAAATAAGCGCGCAAACGGATGGGGCGTGCGGTCGTGTTGCCAAAGGCAGGTAACGCGACCGCAGAGCCACTCCGTCAATAGCCAGCGGGCAATCGCGCCCGCACCCGAACAACTGCTCTCAGGTTCCGCGCACGAAGGGGTTGCTGCGCCGCTCTTGGCCGAAAGTGCTTTCCGGTCCGTGGCCGGGGATGAACACCGTTGCGTCACCCATTGGCCACAGGCGTGTGATGATGCTGTTGATCAACTGCTCGTGATTGCCGCCGGGCAGGTCGGTACGGCCGATGCTGCCCGCGAACAACACGTCGCCGACGAAT
>Ga0209628_10000848_pt1 | contig 19175 bp, 13 predicted proteins | sample TergutCu122P4_FD_187285 | JGI IMG/M metagenome (GOLD analysis project Ga0209628, IMG submission 187285) | Cubitermes ugandensis P4 segment gut microbial communities from Kakamega Forest, Kenya - Cu122 P4 (SPAdes) (version 2) | ecosystem: Host-associated > Arthropoda: Insects > Digestive system...
TTATTCAACGACCACCCTCCTTTTCAAATAGATGGCAATTTTGGCTATACCGCCGGTATCGCGGAAATGCTCATACAAAGCCATCAGGAAAACCTGATTACCTTGTTGCCGGCTATCCCCAAAGATTGGGATAAAGGTGAAGTCAAAGGACTAAAAGCGCGTGGCAATATCACCGTCGATATGAAATGGGAAAATAACCGCTTGGTATCCGCTACCCTTGTTGCCGCTAACGATTGCACCATTCAGGTAAAATACAACGACAAAACCCAAAAAGTATCCCTGAAAAAAGGCATCCCACTTCTTTTGAATATATGATGTATGAATGTAAAAATAGAGGAGAGTTGGAAGGAACAGTTGGCTGATGAATTTGAAAAACCGTATTTTCGGCAACTGACTGATTTTGTGCGTGTTGCATGTGAAAGGGGAAGGGTATATCCACCGGGTTCATTGATATTTAATGCTTTCAATCACTGTCCGTTTGACAGGGTGAAAGTGGTTTTATTGGGTCAAGACCCCTATCACGAACCGGGGCAGGCGCACGGGTTATGTTTTTCTGTCAGAGAAGGCGTCCCCTTTCCGCCCTCCTTAATCAATATCTTCAAGGAAGTACAGTCTGATATGGGGACAGCCATTCCAACAAATGGCGACCTGACCCGTTGGGCTGACCAGGGCGTACTGTTACTGAACGCTACGCTGACTGTAGGCGCACATTCAGCGGGTTCGCACCAGAACAAAGGATGGGAAATCTTTACGGACGCTGTCATCAGTCGCTTGGCAAACAGGCGCGAACATCTTGTTTACATCTTGTGGGGCGCTTATGCACAACGAAAAGGTGCGATGATAAATGAAAACTGTAACCTTGTGTTGCAGTCGCCCCACCCGTCCCCCCTCTCTGCCCACAGAGGATTTTTTGGAAACAAACATTTCAGCCAAACCAACGCTTACCTGCACCAAACCGGACAAACGCCCATTATATGGTAAAGTGCGAATTAGAAAATTGGTTTCAGGTTTAAGGGTTTAGGATTATTCACTATTTAAAACCCGGCTATTGCAATTAAAACAGAATAACCCTTAATGAAAAAATTAACAATTTCCGCAGACTCCCCCGTCCCCAAGGCGAACTGCTCGGTTCCTGTGGGGATGGTTGTGGCGGCGCTTGCTTTAAATACAAGCGCTTGTAGCGATGCTGAGAATTATCAAAGTGTGAAGCCAAATATCCTTTTGATTTTAGCTGATGACTTGGGGTTTTCGGATTTGGGGTGTTATGGCAGTGAAATCCAGACGCCTAACTTGGACAAATTGGCGCAACAAGGCGTCCGTTTCACCCGTTTTTATAACGCCGGACGAAGCTGTCCGACACGGGCATCCATGCTTACAGGTCTTTATCCGCATCAGGCCGGCATCGGACGGATGACTTTCGACCAGAAACTACCTGGTTATCGGGGAACGATGACACATAACGGCGTGACCATAGCAGAAGTGTTGAAAGAATCAGGCTATCAAACAGGTATGATAGGTAAGTGGCATGTTGCAGAGACGCCTTTGCGACCCGACCAGCGGGAGTGGTTGGCACATCACGTGTTCTACAAAGAGTTTGCTCCGAAAGAAAATTACCCGACATACCGCGGGTTTGATGATTTCTATGGAACAATTTACGGGGTTGTCAATTTTTTTGACCCATTCAGCTTAGTGAATGGCGAAGAACCGGTGCGCGAAGTGCCTAAAGACTACTACAGTACAATAGCGCTGTCGGATAGCGCTGTTGCGTATATCCATCGTTATACTGATAAGAAGCAACCATTTTTTATTTATCTATCCTATCATGCGCCTCACTGGCCACTTCATGCTTTAGAAGAAGATATAAAAAAATATGAGGATGTATACAAAGATGGATGGGAGGTGGTACGTAATGCCCGCTACGAAAGGATGAGGAAGTTAGGGATATTTAAATATCATACCAATTATTTATCCAACCGCCAATCTGCTTTAGAATGGGATGAGAATGTGCACAGGGAGTGGGATTCACGCGCTATGGCTGTTCATGCTGCCATGATTGACAGAATGGATCAAGGCATTGGAAAAGTATTGAAAGCGCTTGAAGCATCCGGTGAATTAAGTAATACGCTTATCCTGTTTTTTTCAGATAATGGATGTAGTCCTGAGGTGTGTCAAAATTTTGCGCCAGGTGAGAACGACCGCCCTGACATGCTGCGAGACGGTACACCTATCATTTATCCAAGGAACAAGGTGGTATTGCCCGGACCGGAAAATACTTTCGCATCTCTCGGACCCGAATGGGCCAATGTGTCGAATATGCCTTTTCGCTTCTGGAAAGCAAAAATGTATGAAGGTGGCATTTGTACACCGATGATAGCACACTGGCCAAAAGGAATCGGGATTAAGAAAGGCGCCATCGTGGATGCACCCTGTCATATCATTGATGTCATGGCGACATGCTTAGATATAGCGAAAGCCGTTTATCCGAAAGATTATAAAGGTCATTCTATCATTCCGTATGAAGGAATAAGTATCGCTCCACTACTGAAAAATGGCAAAAGGGAAGGACATAAAGTAATCGGTTTTGAACATTTCAGAGAAAAAGCGCTGATGAGCGACGACGGATGGAAACTTGTCCAACCTGCCGGAAGAAATGCCGATTGGGAGTTGTATGATTTAAAAAAAGACAGAACCGAAATGAGAAATGTTGCATCTGACAATCCCGAAAGACTAAAAAAAATGGTTGCATTATATGAAGCATGGGCCAATCGGACGATGGTTTATCCCATACCGGACTAATTATTAAACAGAATAACCTCTTATTAAGCAAGAAATGAAAAAATTAACAATTCCGGCCAGTTGCTCCGTCCCGATGGCGAGTAGCTCTGTCCCGGTAGTGATTTCTGCCAACTCCCCCGTCTCCGTGGCGACGACGGAGTATTATTTACTTACAAAGGAATATGTTTCGACTTCCCGGTTTGAAGGGAAGGAGATACTGAAAGTTGAGGCGGATGGGCTGACACAGTTAGCACAGAGGGCTTTTCGGGATGTGTCGTTCTGGCTGAGGACGAAACATCAGATGCAGGTAGCGCAAATACTGCAGGATGACGAGGCCAGCGAAAATGATAAGTTTGTGGCACTTACCTTCTTACGGAATGCCGAAGTGTCGGCTAAAGGGGTATTGCCCTTTTGCCAGGATACAGGGACGGCAATTATTTATGGAAAAAAAGGACAGCAGGTATGGACGGAAGGCAATGACGAAGAAGCCCTGTCGCGCGGCGTTTTCCTGACCTATACGGAGGAGAACCTGCGGTATTCACAAAATGCCCCGCTGACGATGTATGAGGAGAAAAACACCGGTTGTAACCTGCCGGCACAAATTGATTTGTATGCAACACAAGGCGATGAATATCAGTTTCTTTGCATCGCTAAGGGGGGCGGGTCGGCAAATAAAACGTTCCTTTTTCAGGAGACAAAAGCCTTGTTGAACCCCGACAGCCTTGTCCCGTTTTTAGTTGCCAAGATGAAGTTGCTGGGTACGTCTGCTTGTCCGCCGTATCATATCGCTTTTGTTATCGGCGGTTTGTCAGCCGACCTCAATCTGAAAACCGTTAAATTGGCAGCGGCGCATTATTACGACGACCTTCCCACCGCAGGCAATGAAAGTGGTCAGGCATTCAGGGATGTCGAATTAGAAGAGATAATCTTTAAGGAAGCCTGCAAAATGGGGATGGGCGCACAGTTTGGCGGCAAGTATTTTGCACACGACATACGTATCATCCGTTTGCCCCGTCATGGCGCCTCCTGTCCGGTCGGGATGGGTGTTTCCTGCTCGGCTGACAGGAATATCAAGGCAAAAATCAATAAGGAGGGTATCTGGATTGAAAGATTGGAACAAAATCCGGGACGTCTTATTCCGGATGAATGGCGTCAAACCAATGATAATAAAGCGATTCAAATTGATTTGAACCGACCCATAAAGGAAATTTTGAAAGAATTAGATCAATATCCGGTAGCAACCCGTTTGTCGTTGAACGGGACTATCGTTGTGGGACGCGACATAGCACATGCCAAGTTGAAAGAACGAATTGACAGGGGAGAGGGCTTGCCCCAATACCTCAAAGACCATCCGATCTACTATGCCGGCCCTGCAAAAACGCCTCAAGGGATGGCATCGGGTTCGTTTGGTCCGACAACAGCCGGACGTATGGATATGTATGTCGATTTGTTTCAGTCGCTGGACGGTAGCCTGATAATGATAGCTAAAGGTAACCGTAGCCCAAAAGTAACCGAAGCCTGCCAGAAATACGGCGGTTTTTATCTCGGAAGTATCGGGGGACCGGCTGCTATCTTAGCTTTAGAAAACATCAAGAAAGTGGAATGCCTCGACTACCCCGAATTAGGAATGGAGACTATCTGGAAAATAGAGGTAGAAAACTTCCCCGCCTTTATCTTAGTAGATAACAAAGGAAACGACTTCTTCACTCCCCCTTTGAAGGGGGCAGGGGGATGTTTTTAAAAAATATATTAATTATGTAAATTCTGTAACTATGTATCCAATAACAAAAAAAATTGCAGGCATTCTTATCGCTTTCTGTTGCCTGACAGACTGTTTGCCGAAGGCTGATAAGTCAATAGACCAACCTGTTACGGTTGCATGTTATTATTTCCCCAATTACCATACGGGCGAACCGCGTCACGAAGCGACCCAAGGCGTCGGATGGTCGGAATGGGAATTGGTCAAAGCTGCCAAACCCCGATTTGCCGGTCATGCGCAGCCTAAAATACCGCTTTGGGGGTATGGCGATGAGCGCGACCCCAAGGTGATGGCAAAAAAAATTGAAGCAGCGGCTGACCATGGCATCGATGTGTTTATCTTCGACTGGTATATGTATGAAGACGGCGCTTTCCTGAACCGCTGCTTAGATGATGGGTTTTTGCAGGCAAAAAACAGAAACCGCATCCGTTTTTCGCTTATGTGGGCAAACCATGACTGGGTTGACATCTTCCCGTACAAACGGGGAACAGAACAGCGGATAGTATATCCTGCAAAAGTATCGCCACAGCGGTATGAGGAGATATGCGACCATCTTATAAGGGATTATTTTACAAAACCCAATTACTGGTTGATAGACGGAAAAGCCTATTTCTCTATTTATGATGTACAAAAGTTTGTCGAAAACTTCGGCTCTATCGAAGCCACGAAGGAGGCGATGAACCGGCTACATAACAAAGCGATAGCAGCCGGACTGAAAGGTGTACACTGGAACCTTGTCGCTTGGGGCCGTCCTGTCCTTCCGGTCGAAAACCCGCCTGCCAATATAGCCGAATTGATTCGGCAGCTTGGGTTTGATTCGGCTACCTCTTACGTATGGATACATCATGCCGGGTTGCCGCAGGTGCAAACCGACTATAACAACGTCCGCGATGCCTATTTTAAACATTGGGACCAAGCCCGGTCATCATATAACGTTCCCTATTTTCCCAATGTGACGATGGGATGGGATTCAAGTCCGAGATGCTATCAGGGAGACGAATGGGGGAACTGGGGTTATCCCTTCACCTATACTTTGGGCAATAATACGCCTTCCAACTTCAAGGCAGCGTTGCAACTGACTAAAGAGCGGTTATTAACAGTTCCCGACGGGCCGCGAATCTTGAATATCAACTGTTGGAACGAATGGACTGAAGGCAGTTACTTGGAACCGGATACCGATAACGGTTACGCATACCTGAAAGCGATTAAAGAAATCTTTAAATCGTCGGACTACCTGCGGGTCTCTGATTTGCGCTGCGAAAATCTGACCGATCCCTTAGGTGTTGATAACACAGCGCCCCGACTGAGTTGGAAAATTTTGTCCGGCAGGAATGGCGCTCAACAAAAAGCCTATCAGTTACTAATGGCTACCGACAGCCAACTGTTAGAAGAAGGGAAGGCTGATTTGTGGAACACAGGCAAAGTGAAGTCGACCGCTTCGGTGATGGTACCCTATAAAGGTAAAGCCTTAAAAGCGGGTTCGACGGTTTATTGGAAAGTAGGGGTGTGGGACAAAAAAAGTCGGCAGCCGGTCTGGAGCGACATCGCCGTTTTTGGCATCGGTCTGCTGTCGTCATCCGACTGGAAAGGCGTTTATATTGGTTTACCTGCTGAGGTCGGCAATCCCGAATGTCCGTTGTTACATAAGCAATTTGAGGTTAGCGACTCATCGGTTGGGGCTAAGCTGCATATCAATTCATTAGGCTATCACGAAGTCTATCTCAATGGGGTCAAAATTGGAACAGAGGTACTGTCGCCTTCCGTCTCTCAATTTAACAAGCGGTCGTTAATTGTGACTCATGATGTAGCTTCTAACCTTCGTAAGGGTCGTAACGACTTGGTAATCATGTTGGGACGCGGGTGGTATCAGCCGGGTCTGCCGGGAGTAGCGTATGAAGGTCCGGTTGTGAAGGCGCAATTGGATATGCTTAACAAAGGGACTTGGGAGACGTTGATAGCCACCGATGCGACATGGAATGGCAGAGAAAGCGGAATGACAGGTATCGGTACGTGGCGTCCCAACCGGTTTGGTGGCGAGCGTGTGGAAGCCGACAGACTATTGCCTGATTTTACCGCCTCATCGATAGATGCTGTCGCTTGGGATAAGGCGATATTAATCAACATACCGGAACATGCCGTTTCGCCACGGATGACCGAACCCAACCGGATACAACAGGTTATACGTCCCGTACAGATCAGTCCGCTGGGGCAGGATAGTTGGTTGGTCGACATGGGTAAAGTTTTGACTGGATGGGTGAGGATTGCTTTTCCGGAATTAAAGAAAGGGCAAGAAATCGTTTTGGAGTATGGCGACCATATAGCCAACGGACAACCGGCACGACAGGGACAAATCGACCGTTACATCGCCTCCGGAAAAAGTGGGGAGGTGTTTCAGAATAAATTCAATTATCACGGATTCAGGTATATAAAAATATCGAATCTGCCCATTCAACCTGCATTAAAAGACATTTGCGGTTATCTTATTCATACCGATTATAAGGATGCCTCCTCGTTTCTGTGTTCCGACCCAGAAATGAACGCTGTTCACGACATGATTCAGTATGCGCTGCGCTGTCTCAGTCTGGGCGGGTATCTGATTGACTGTCCGCAGATCGAAAGGCTTGGTTATGGCGGCGATGGTAATGCCTCTACAAAAACCGCACAGACGATGTTCGACCTGTCGCCGTTGTATGCCAATTGGATGATGGCTTGGGCGGATTGTATCCGCGAGGACGGCGGCATGCCCCACACCGCGCCCAACCCGTACAATGCCGGTGGAGGTCCTTATTGGTGCGGGTTTATCATCACCGCTTCGTGGGATACCTATATCAATTACGGCGATTCTCGTCTCATAGAAAAATATTATCCGGTCATGCAACACTGGCTCGAATATGTGCAGAAATATTCGGTTGAGGGATTGTTAGATAAATGGCCCGATACCGATTACCGCAACTGGTATCTTGGCGACTGGGCTACCCCCCGCGGTGTCGACCAGACAGCAAAACCTTCGGTCGATATCGTCAATAACTGTTTTGTAAGCGTCTGTTACGCCACGATGGAAAAAATCGCTACTACACTCGGCAAGAAAACAGATGCAGCAGTTTATGCTCAGAAAAAGAAACAAATTCAGGCGATAGTGCATGAACGCTTTTTTGACAGTTCAAAAAACAACTACGCCACCGGCTCACAAATAGACCTTATTTATCCCATGTTGGCTTTGATTACCCCCAAAAACCTTCGCACCGCTGTTACGAATACCTTATTTGAGATGACAGAAAAAGAGAAAGGCGGGCATTTGTCAACCGGATTGGTAGGTATCCCTGTCCTGACAGAGTGGGCAATACAGAACCAAGCTGTGGATTGGGTATATAGTATGCTCAAAAAGAAAGATTATCCCGGCTACCTGTATATGTTAGAAAATGGCGCTACCGCAACCTGGGAGCATTGGAACGGCGACCGAAGCCGTATCCATAACTGTTACAACGGTATCGGTTCGTGGTTTTATCAGGCGATAGGAGGTATCCGTCCCGATGAAAAACATCCCGGATACCGGCGGGTGATCATCTCGCCGCAGATACCGGCAGGTATCAGTTGGGCGAAGGTAACGAAGGAAACGCCTTACGGAACGGTAACCGTTAATTGGGAAGTAAAAAGCGACAGTTTGTTCCTTCAACTGACCGTGCCCCCCGGATGTACCGCCCTGTTAGAACTGCCTGAAAACGTGAAGAATTATTCCCTAAACGGCAAGCATTTTCAGCGCCCCAAAGAATTATTAAGCGGCGAATATTTGATCATTTATCCGATAAAGAAATTCCCCCTTTGAAGGGGGTAGGGGGATGTTTTTTTACATATTATCTCAAAACTGACATGACACAGCAACAAGGAATAATTAAATAAACAGATGATTATGAACATATTAAAAGTACCTTACGTGCCGGCATTAGACCAGATGGCGTTGAAAGAGGTCGCAGAGCAGATGGAGACGAAGGCATTGCGGCAGAGTATAAACATCATCAACTGGCCGGAATTTCCGTATAAACCCATTGTGGCATTCAGTATTGCCAGGGGCGACAAGGAATTGTACCTCCATTATTATGCACGTGGAGTCCCATCGCCCTGCCCTCGCCCAATTACCACTGCCCGGAACACTTCGGTGAAATTTATTTATAGCTCTGTACTTTAAAAACCAAAATTAATTCGAGTCGTTTATGTGTTTGACCTCGATTATTTCTAATTCAAAGACTAAGGTGGAATAGCCGGGGACGATTAGTTTTTTGGTATAAGAATCAGTTGTGCCTTCTCTTCCGTAGCCTAACTCGTAAGGTATCCATACCTCCCATTTATCGCCCTTTACCATGTGTTGAAGCGCTGTCTTCCATCCGCTTACAACGCCACTGACTATGAAAGCAGTAGGGGGGCCATCATCAAATAATTGTTTATCAAAGGTGTCTCCTTTTGTTATGTTATAGAGTGGATAGTCTGCCGCAAACCACCCTTTGTAATAACATTTGACGGAACTTGTGTACCGGATAGTATCATTTCCTTCGCCGGCTTGCAGTACTTTATAGTAAATATGGCCTTCATTACCGGGAGATGCTAATTCTTTGTATGCCGGATTCGACTTGATGGCGTTAAGTGCATTGACATTATCAACCATCCATTTCTCCTGGTGGTTATCCTTCTCTTTGCTACATGATGTTATTAAGCATAAAACAACTGCTGACATCAGTAATAGAAATCCTGTTTCTCTCATAATTAAAAGTATTTGTATTTATAAAATCTCAGACATCCCCCTGACCCCTTTAAAGGGCGAATAATTTCTTCATGCTTACTTTTTCGGAGACGATGTCGTGTAACTGCTCTATCGGTACACGGTCTTGCGCCATCGTATCGCGATACCGGATGGTGACGCAGTTGTCGGTCAGCGTATCGTGGTCGATGGTGATGCAGTAAGGCGTGCCGATGGCATCGTGGCGGCGATACCGTTTGCCGATAGAATCTTTTTCGTCGTACTGACACCGGAAATCGTACCGTAACAGTTTCATTATCTCATCGGCTTTTTCGGGTAATCCGTCCTTTCGTACCAAAGGTAAGACAGCCAGCTTAACAGGCGCCAGCGCTGCCGGCAGTTTTAATACTACCCGTGTCTCGCCGTCATCTAAGGTCTCTTCCCAATAAGCGCCGGCTAACATACTGAGGAACATACGGTCGACGCCAATGGATGTCTCAATAACGTATGGAACGTAGCTTGTGTTCAGTTCGGGGTCGAAATATTGCATTTTCTTGCCGGAGTATTTTTCGTGCTGCGAAAGGTCGAAGTCCGTCCGGCTATGGATACCTTCTACCTCTTTGAAGCCGAAAGGCATCTCAAACTCAATATCGGTAGCTGCATTGGCATAGTGCGCCAATTTGTCATGGTCGTGGAAACGATATTTATGGTCGCCCAACCCTAACGCGCGATGCCAGCGCATACGGATATCTTTCCACTTAGCAAACCATTCCAGCTCTTCGCCCGGTCGGACAAAAAACTGCATCTCCATCTGTTCAAATTCGCGCATACGGAAAACGAACTGCCTTGCTACTATCTCATTACGGAAGGCTTTTCCTATCTGGGCGATACCGAAAGGTATTTTCATGCGTCCCGTCTTTTGCACATTGAGGAAGTTGACGAAGATACCCTGCGCCGTTTCGGGGCGCAGATAAATTTTCGAGGCGCCTTCGGCTGTCGAACCCATCTCGGTAGCGAACATCAGGTTGAACTGCCGGACATCCGTCCAGTTACGCGAACCGGAAACAGGGCATACAATCTCGCAATCGACGATGAGCTGACGCAACGCTTCCAAGTTATTATCGTTTAATGCCTGCGTGAAACGGGCATGAACCTCATCGCGCTTCGCCTGATTTTCAAGGACGCGGGCGTTTGTCGAGCGAAACTGCAACTCGTCGAAGGAAGCGCCGAAACGTTTGGCTGCTTTCTCAACCTCTTTGTCTATCTTTTCATCGATTTTGGCAAGGTGTTCTTCAATTAACACATCGGCGCGGTACCGTTTCTTGCTGTCTTTGTTATCAATCAAAGGGTCGTTGAAAGCATCGACATGCCCGGACGCCTTCCATATCGTCGGGTGCATAAAGATAGCCGAATCGATACCTACTATATTGTCGTTCAGTAAGGTCATGCTGTCCCACCAATACTTTTTTATGTTGTTTTTCAACTCGACGCCGTTCTGACCATAATCATAAACCGCCCCTAAGCCATCATAAATTTCGGACGAAGGAAACACAAAACCATATTCCTTGCAGTGAGAAACCAACTTTTTAAACACATCATCCTGTTGTGCCATAAGAGAAATCATTTTTAAGAGGCTGCAAAGATAGGGATTTTTTTAAAAATAATTGAGAATTTGTCCTTTTTTCTCTAAGGCAACCGCCGAAGATGCCCTTGCCCAAATCGATAACATCCCCCTGTATAGGGTGTCAAAAAATTGGAGTAGCCTTCAGTAAGAAAGAAAAAGGCATCAAGCAATGGCTATCAACATTATAACAACAGCATCCAACCTACTGACTACTCTTAAGCTCTAACAGTTGGATTTTCTTTTCCGCCCTTGTTTTTTCTTTTTTAAGCGAATCAATAGCGCCCAAAACAAGCGCTAACTCACAGGTGGCACGGATGGCTTTTTTATCGACGTCGGAGAGGTAAAGAGAGAAGGCACGCCCGCCGGTATAGGTTGCTTTGATACGTTCTTTCTCGTTGATTATCATCACAAAATCGGCAATCGACTTGCAATGGTCCCCTTTGTATGTGACCACTTCGGTTGTATTACCCAAATCCTGAAAGCGATAGTTAAGGCCTCCACTGTAAGGGATGGAAGGCGTATTCGCAAAAGCGCCATCATTGGTTGAAAAATGAAGGCCGGTATGGTTTATCGGCGACCTGCCAAAATAAACGCTTGCCATGTACATCTCGCCCGCTTCGTCGACGCCGCACCGGACATAGCTGCGCGCGATGTTTCGCTCAACCGTCATCGTACTCCAGATATATTTGCCGATGTCGTCATAAGTCTCATTTTTTTCAAAAACGAACCCTTTTTTCAAGTCGGAAAGAGAGGTGATAAGGATAGGAGTCAGACTGTCGCAATACGCAATATTACGCTCACATTCGCCGCGCTCCACCTGTCGCATAAGAACGAACGCCTGTTTACGTGCAGCCAGCTCGCGCGGAAACAGGATATGAATCGAATCAATAACGATTTTAGCCGTGATGAATTGCTGGTTTTCATACAAAGCCTTCGCCTCATCCAACCGTCTTTGGGCTTCTTTTCTTTCTTTGCCACAGCCGGTTATGAAAAATAATACAACAAAAACTCTTAGAACGAACTTGTACATAGCCTTCTTTTATTTAAATATTCGGTTGCAAAGTTAATAGTTTCTATTGAAATAAAAATCTAAATTGTATTATCTTTGCACGCTCAAATAGGCAAAAAAATGTATTATAGTACAGAAGAGATATTAACGCGACTGCAAAGCGAACCGTTTCTAATGATTTCGGACCTGGCAGACAGACTACATTTGGAAACATACCTGATAGGCGGTTATGTTCGTGATTTATTTCTGGGACGTCCATCGAAAGATATTGATATTGTGACGGTTGGGAGTGGTGTGACGTTAGCCAATGCGGTGGAGAAAGAGTTCGGTAAGGAAGCGACAATTTCCGTTTATAAAAATTTCGGGACAGCGCAGGTCTCCTACAAAGATTGGAACATAGAGTTTGTGGGCGCTCGTCGTGAATCCTACCATTGGGACAGCCGCAAACCGGTTGTAGAAGACGGTACCTTAGAAGACGACCAGAACCGGAGAGATTTCACTATCAATACCTTAGCCTTATGTCTGAATAAAGGCCGTTATGGCGAGTTAGTCGACCCTTTTGGAGGGATAGACGACTTGGACAACCTGCGTATTGTGACGCCATCCGACCCGGATGTGACGTTCAGCGATGATCCGTTACGCATGATGCGTGCCATTCGTTTTGCTTCCCAATTAGGTTTTTTTATTGACCCCGATACGTTTGACGCTATCCAGCGAAACAGGAAACGCATAGAAATCATCTCACAGGAAAGGATTGTCGACGAACTCAATAAAATTATTCTCTCACCGAAGCCTTCTATTGGTTTTGAGTTATTGGATAAGGTTGGTCTGCTTGAAATCATTTTGCCCGAACTGAGTGCTTTGAAGGGTGTTGAAACTAAAGAAGGCTATGGACACAAGGATAATTTTGCGCATACCTTGCTGGTTGTCGACAAGCTGAGCAAGACATCGGCGCATCTATGGCTTCTATGGAGCGCCTTGTTGCACGACATCGCCAAGCCGATAACGAAACGCTTTGATAAACAGCTTGGATGGACATTTCATAATCACAACTTCATTGGGGAAAAGATGATACCCCGCTTGTTTAAGAAAATGAAATTGCCCCAAAATGAAAAGATGCGCTATGTGCAAAAGATGGTTGCCTTACACATGCGCCCTATCAATTTAGCCGACGAGGAAGTGACCGATTCGGCGGTTCGACGATTACTCTTTGATGCAGGCGATGATATTGACGACCTGATGCGTCTTTGTGAAGCCGATATAACCAGTAAGAACCCCGACAAGGTGCGTCGTTTCCTCGAAAACTTCCGTATCGTCCGCGAGAAAATGGTCGAAATAGAAGAAAAAGACCGCATCCGAAACTTCCAGCCGCCGGTATCGGGCGAAACAATCATGGAAATATTTAGCCTTCCGCCCTCAAGACCTGTCGGTGAGATTAAGGAAGCTATCAAGAACGCGATACTTGATGGCATCATTCCTAATGAAAAGGAGGCGGCCATCCAATTCATGTATCAACAAGCTGCCCAAATGGGTATTTATCCCCTGTAACACACGCGGTTTTTTAAACACAGAGACATAGAGAACACAGCGTTTCACAGGGTATAAAATCATTAAATTGTCCATTCTGACCATGTTAAAAACTATGTAATAACCGCTAATCTGGTTAATATATGTAATAATATCTGCGCTTTTGGAAGAAAAAACTTAATGAAATATAAATCTTCTGTATGCCATGCAACGAAATTTGTAATGATTGCATCTTGTTAATAGAAAGTGGATCTAAACAAAAACACTTTTTTTGATACAAGACGTTCTTTTATTTGATGATTGATTAATAGAAAGCAGATTGATTTTTTTTAAGTCGTTAGTAGTTGAAATTCTTCTCCGGTGATTGAGTGAATCAATGAGAATTTTAATACAAAGTTATCAAACCGGAAAATTTGAAGTGAATAGTGAATAATAGTATTGGCAATTGACATGGGTGTATTAGTAAGTTCTAACGGCAAAAAGATTGAATAAAAGGTTATTAGTAAACAAAAGTATTAAAAATGGTGGACAAAATCCCGGCAACTAATAAAAAAAAAGTTGTCGGGATTTGTTTTTTTTTGGCTGCCTTTGCAACGGCAGGGGTTAAGAAAGCCAAGGAAAACATCCCCCTGCCCCCATTTCTTCCCTTCGGAAAGAGACACATTGATCGAATTTCATAGGAATGTTCAAAGGGGGACTAGGAGGAGTTGGGGGTTAATATAGGCGGGTGATGGTTTTTACGCCTTTTACGGCTTTCAGTTTTTTTGTTAATTGGGTTAGTGTGGCGGTATCTGAAATATTGATTTTGAATGTGCCTTGAAAGAGGCCATCGACTGAATCGATGTTTATCGAACGCAGGGAGACGTTGTTTTCTTTGCTGATGACCGATGTGATATTGGTAACAATGCTGATGTCGTCGTTGCCAACTATTTGTAAGCTAACGATATATCCGCTTGTGCCTTTTCCGCTCCATTTGGCTTGGATGAACCTGTAACCGAAGCGACTACGCATCTCTGAGGCGTTAGGGCAGTCCATCCGGTGTATTTTGATACCCTGTGTGGATACAAAGCCAAAGACGGGGTCGCCGTAAATAGGGTTACAACATTTGGCTAACTTATAATCAATGCCTGTCAGGTTTCTGTCTATCAACAAAATATCCTGTTGGTCGGAGATGTCTTTGGTTTCTATTTGGGCGACGTATGCTTCGGCGCTTCGTGTCTCCGGTTGTTCGGGTGGTTCTTTTTCTTTTTGTTCGAGTTCGATACATTCGTCGATAACTGTATTGACATCCAACTTCTCATCAGCTATGGCCGTATAAAAGTCGGTGACTGTTTTATAGCCTTTTTTCTTGATGTACCGCATAAAGACCGCTTCGTCGAGTTCTATTTTGCGATTTTTCAGCCTTCGCTGCAACTGTTCTTTAGCTAACGCTATTCTTTTGGAAAACTCTTCACGGAGCGCCTGTTTGATTTTGGAACGCGCTTTGGAGGTAGCGACAAACGATAGCCAGTCGCGCTTAGGCGTTTGGGTTGGCGAAGTGACGATTTCGATGGTGTCGCCGTTGGTGAGGATATGTTTGATAGGTACGTTTTTACCGTTTATTTTGCCCATAATACACCGGCTTCCTACCTCGGAATGGATAGCAAAGGCAAAGTCGAGGATGGTAGCGCCTTTCGACAGTTTTATCAGGTCGCCGGTGGGGGTAAACACATAAATCTCGTCCTGATATAGCTCCATTTTAAACTCCTTCATCAAGTCGAAATAGGTAGAACCTTGCACTTCGAGCGCCGCGCGTACATCGGCTAAAAACTCATCTAATCCATGTTCTTCTTTTTCGCCTTTATATTTCCAATGGGCAGCCAGTCCTTTCTCTGCTATTTCGTCCATTCGTTGGGAGCGAATCTGCACTTCTACCCATCGTTGTAACGGGCCTAATACGGTGATATGCAGACTTTCATAGCCGTTTTTTTTAGGGACGGATAACCAGTCGCGCAAACGGTTGGGATTGGGTTGGTACATATCGGTGATGACCGAAAAGGCTTGCCAGCAGTCGGAACGCTCTTTATCGGGAGGCGAATCGAGCACAACACGGATAGCAAAAAGGTCGTATATCCCCTCAAAATCAACCTTTTGTTTTTCTATCTTGTTGTTTATCGAATGGATAGACTTTGTCCTGCCTTTGATGTCAAACTGCAGCCCCTTCTCTTCCAATTTTTTCTTTACCGGTTCAATGAAACGGTCTATATAAACGTCACGCGACTGTTTAGTCTCGTTCAATTTGTCTCTAATAAAGTAATATTTAGTAGGATATAAATATTTGAGCGATAGATCTTCCAATTCGTTTTTTATCTGGTATAACCCCAAACGGTGCGCTAACGGTGCATAAAGATAGGAGGCTTCGGTCGCCAACCGGACCAGGTCTTTTTCATTCGCTAAATCTTTTCCCATCCGCATCAAGCTCAAGCGGTCAGCAATGATAATCAGGATAACACGTACATCTTCGGCAAATGAAAACAGCAGATGGTGAAAGTTTTCTGGGTTGACGGCTGTGTTTCGCGCATATAGATTAGAAGTTTTAAGTAGTCGTTCAATGATAGACGAAACATCTCTATCGAAGGTTTCTTCAATTTCTTTTAAAGAAAAGATTTTTTTCGACACCGACAGGTAGAGAAGAAGCGCTTGGATAGCAGTGCCTTTCAATCCTATCATCTTAATAGCTATCAAAGTGGCCTCTATGTTCTGTAATAACCCGTTGAGACCGGTTTGTCGACGGTCATAACATACGCTTAGATTGACAGACTTAAACAACCTGTGCAGTTTGCAAATTTCGTCTTTTTGCAGACACAGTTCCAACGCTTTCAGTAGTTCTCTATATTTAGAGAAAAAAAGTCTCTTTTCCTCTTGGGTAAAAAAGTCATGTATCGTATCAGTTTTCTTCATATAAAAGCCCGATTTTGACCGTAAAGGTAGTATTTTCCGTGATAAAAGAAAAAAATATTGAAAAATTCATTATCTTTGCGCCCAAAGAAAACATATATGGAAACACGTAGCATGATTTCGTTTGATTGGGCGTTGAAGCGCCTGCTCTGCCAAAAAGCCAATTTTGAGGTATTGGAGGGCTTTTTGAGCGAACTACTCCGCCGTAAAATCATCATCGATCACATCGGTGAGAGCGATGGAAACCAAACCGAAGAAGACGACAAATGGAACAGAGTGGATATTTTTGTTGAAGCCGATGACGGGGAATTAGTCATCATCGAACTGCAATACAACAGCGAAAAGGACTACTTTCAGCGAATGATTTACGGTGCGAGCAAAGCCTTGACGGAGCATATCCATGAAGGCCAGCCTTATCTGGCTGTTCGTAAAGTATATTCAATTAACATTGTGTATTTTGACCTTGGACAGGGCGACGATTATGTATATCATGGTATTACCAATTTTACAGGGCTACATACCCAAAATGAGTTATTACTTTCGGATGCGCAACAAAAAGTGTACGGTAAGACGATTGTGGGCGAATTATATCCTGAGTTTTATATTATCAAAGTGGGCAAGTTTAATGATGTAGCAAAAAATACGCTTGATGAATGGATTTACTATTTGAAAAACAACCGAATAAAAGATGAGTTTACTGCTCAAGGCATTGATCAGGCGCGTAAAGTTTTGGCTTATGACCGGCTTACCGAAGAAGAGAAAAAGCGTTATTGGCGTCACGTTGAAGAAAGACGCATCCGAGATGATGAGTTTAGTACGGCGTATCTCGAAGGCGAAATGAAAGGGCGGGCAGCAGAACGCATAGAGGTGCAGGAAAATATAGTTATCAAAAGCTATCAGGCAGGACTGTCGATAGAAACGATTTCAAGTATATCAGGTTTAACGCAGGAACAGATAGCTGACATCATCCAAAGATTTTTTAAAATATCATAATATGATAACACCAAGCGATTTAATACAAATTGAAGAGAGACAGTTGACGAAAGCTAAAATTGAAGAACAGTTGTTATTTTTCAAGAAGGGAGTTCCTTTTATAGCCATAAAATCAGTTGCATCGGTTGAAAAGGGCATCAGGCGACTGACAGCAGAACAACAGGGCGATTACATCCGGGCATGGGATGCGTATGTAAGTCAGGGGACAATAATTAACAAATTTATACCGGCATCGGGAGCGGCAAGCCGTATGTTTAAAGACTTAATGGCATTTCTATCTGCGCCCAATAATAAACCAGAGACAGCTTTTGAAAAAACTTTCTTCGACGGTATCACACATTTTGCATTTTTTGATATACTAAACGACTGTTGTATCAAGAACGAAGGGCGCTCTGTTTCTGAGCTGATAGACGAAGGACGATATAAAGACGTAGTAATCAATCTGATAGATAAAAATGGGTTGAATTACGGATTCCTTCCTAAAGGATTGATTTTGTTTCACAAGTATCCGGAGAGCGTGCGCACGGCTATTGAAGAACATTTAGTTGAAAGCGCACTCTATGCCAAAGACAAGGATAATAATGTGGCCATTCATTTTACGGTTTCTCCTGAGCATCTGCCCTTGTTTAAAGAATTGGTCTTTGAAAAGCAGCCTGTTTATGAGAATTTTTATAAAGTGCATTACGATATTTCCTTTAGTTTACAACAACCACATACTGACACAATTGCAGTAGACATGAATAATGAGTCGTTTCGTGATGACAACGGTCGGCTAGTTTTTCGTCCTGGGGGTCATGGAGCATTGATTGAAAATCTTAACAAGTTAGATGCCGATGTTGTCTTTGTGAAAAATATTGATAATGTTGCGACTGACGCTTTGAAAGAAGTAACCGTCCGTCTTAAGAAAACGCTTGCAGGCGTGCTGATAACGTTGCAAAAGCGGATATTCGACTATTTACGACTGATAAAAAGCGGCGGTTATACGCATAACCAAGTAGAAGAAATGATTTATTTCCTTCAAAATGAGCTGTGTATCAAGAATCCTGAGACAAAATATTTGGAAGATGCGGAACTGATTCTGTATATTAAGCAAAAATTAAACAGGCCGTTGCGGGTTTGTGGAATGGTCAAAAATACAGGCGAGCCGGGCGGAGGCCCGTTCCTTGCCGTTAATCCTGATGGAACGGTATCACCCCAGATATTAGAACAGGCACAGATAGACATGAGTGATCCGGAAGTTAAAAGGATTTTTAAGCAGAGTACCCATTTTAACCCCGTCGATTTGGTTTGTGGACTGAGGGATGTAAACGGAAAAAAATTCCATTTACCTGATTATGTGGATAAGAATGCCGTTTTTATTTCCGAAAAAAGCAAGGACGGTCGCGCTTTGAGAGCGTTAGAATGGCCCGGCTTATGGAACGGCGCTATGAGCGATTGGAATACCATCTTTGTAGAAGTACCTGTCGAAACATTCTGTCCTGTCAAAACAGTCAATGACCTTTTAAATTAATCATTAATTCTTCCCTCCAATCTTCGCCGTTTATTACAAGCAGCACGTTGAAACCACAAGCTTTGGCAGCTTGGATATTGAGGTCGCTGTCGTCAATAAATAGCGATTCGGCGGGGTCAATGCCTGCATCTTCTATCATCATCCGGTAGATTTTCAAGTCGGGTTTCGTACATTTCATTTTGTACGAAACGTAGATTTTATCAAAATAGTCGGACAGCGCCTTTCCGTTGGCTACAAACCCGGGCGTATTAGCCCAGTCTATGAGAATAGGGTTGTTATTTGTCAGCAACAAAACGCGGTACTTCTTTCTCA
>Ga0209628_10000849_pt1 | contig 19166 bp, 16 predicted proteins | sample TergutCu122P4_FD_187285 | JGI IMG/M metagenome (GOLD analysis project Ga0209628, IMG submission 187285) | Cubitermes ugandensis P4 segment gut microbial communities from Kakamega Forest, Kenya - Cu122 P4 (SPAdes) (version 2) | ecosystem: Host-associated > Arthropoda: Insects > Digestive system...
TCTGCATTGCTTTTGCTGCTTATGCTGTTTATAAGGAGTTAGAACGCATTTTATATCAAGAAAAATCCTCATTATCAATTAAAAAAGCAGCGGAAGTTACTCATAATATGTATCAAATCACTTATACACTTCCCGAATCAAAACAAACAAAATCAAAACTCTTAAAAATGGATCCACAACAGGAAGAACTATACCAAATTGTTCTCAGAAATTTTTAGGGTGTTGCAACGCTGAAAACAGGAGGATGGAGATACTTTTGGCGCCTTAATACACTGTAAAATAATAAATTTACCGGCAGGATTAGGGGAACCTGTGTATGATAAGTTTGACGCGCGATTGGCATATAGCATGCTCTCCATTAATGCATGTAAAGGATTTGAAATTGGAAAAGGTTTTGCCTCATCAAAAATGAAAGGCTCTGAATATAATGATATTCAAAATCCCGATTTCTCTTTTCAAAGCAATCATGATGGCGGCGTTCAAGCCGGTATTACAAACGGACAAGAGGTCTATTTCTCCGTAGCCTTTAAACCGATTCCCACTTTACAAATGAAACAAAATACTATTAATTTTTTAGGAGAACCCGTGGTGTATACGGGAAATAACCGTAATGATAAGTGTGTATCCCCAAGAGTTTTACCCATAGTTGAGGCCATGGCAGCATTAGTAACAGCAGATTTTATGTTACAAGTTGGATAATTTGTTTAAATAATCCAAATCAAAGTTGAATTTTATTATTTCAATTCAAGAACAGCCAACATCTCTTTCACTCTATGCAGGAAAGTATGATTAGCGAGTATTATCTCCTGCGCATTTTTTGCATTTTCCGATTTGTCGTTTTGGAGCGCATCTTCAATTAAATCAAACAATTCCTGTTCATTTTTATAGAGTCCCACTTCTCCGTTTGGAAAAAGGGAAGCGATATAGGGGTTATGGTCGCAAATTTGGTAGGCGCCGGCGCCTGAAGATTCAAACACTTTCGGGTTGGCGCCGTATTGCTGGGTCTCATGATGAATATTTAAAACAATTTTTGCACGGTTGTATAATTGATTTACCTCTTGAGGTAAAATATTTTTATTGGTAAAAACACCTCTCTTCTCACGCAAAAGCCATTTAATCGGATTTTTCTCAAACGGTTTATATTTTCCAATAATCAATATTTGATTATTCACGAACTTGTCTATTACTGCTTTCAGTAGTTTGATGCGTTTGTAGTAACGATATAATACTCCAACAAAAAGTATATCAATATCTTTCTTTATATTTATTGAATAATACTCATTTTCGTCGCAGGCTTGCGGCATAAAATAAGTCTTTTTACCTTGCTTGTTGAAATACTCTACATCTTCCATCTCATAGCAAAAAAAGGCATCTACATGATCAATATGTTTCTTTGCTTGCGGATAACGTGATAGAGCATCGTACATCCAAAGCATTACTTTTGATGTATTGCGAAAAAAATCAAGAGTTTCGGTAAACAAAATTTCGCCGTTAAAAATAAAAACCAAATCGGGTTGTTCGCATCTGAAAACATCAATAATATTACGATTAAATTTAGCATTTTGCTTTTGTTGTAGTTTGTTTCTATTCAATGAAAACTTGCGTTTCCATTTCATTATTCCTTTGAAAGGGTGTATAGGAGTATCATACCCTTCAACGCAAACTACCCAACCCAAGTTTTCAAAAGCAGTTTGTATGCTTTTGTTGAAATGGAAATAAGTGGGACCGATAATGAGGACTTTTGGCATATTATCTTTTAATCAAAAAATCATAAAAACTTGATTTTTCACTGTCATCGAAAGGTAATTTGTAAGTTAATTTATGCACCGGTGTTTCTTTGCAAATATTTTCAAAAATTTCCGAATCAAACGGATTTAGAAGTTGAACTTGTAGTAAATGATTTTTGTAGTTTGCATAAATAGGCACTTTTGACCATACTTTGCGACATGTGGCATTTTTATTGATTGCTATTGCAAATATTAAATGAAAGAAGAAATAATGAATAGCATGATTATTTATCTTCCAATAAGCAAACAGCATATCACGCACGCAACATAAAATCGGATTATTGGGTTGTGATGCAATGAACCAATTCGACGCTTTTATTTTTGACAGTGTTGTCATTGTAGCCCGAAAACAGAAAAAATCGGCATTTAAAATTTCAACAGGAATTTGCTCTGTTAGCAATACTGTAGAATCAATCCAAATTCCTCCATGTTGTATCAATAATACTGTACGGATTATATCCGAATAATGTGCGGGAGAAATTTGTCCTTTTTCGTATTTTTCCCGTATATAATCGGGAAGTATAATGTATTCATTTAAATTTTGCTGTGTGAGAACAACAATTTTATGGTTATGGCAGTAGATTTTCATTGATTCGATACATTTTTTCACGATCGGAGGTGCAGACTCCACTCCTTGCAACCAACAAGTCCAAATAGTTTTATTGTTTGATAAATGATTGTATTGTGTTGCGTTGTGTTGTAATGTAATGTGTTTATAATATTTACATAAATATAAATATGCTTGATATTCTCGAAAGTTTTCTTTCAGATTATTCCATTCAACAATATGCAATGCACCGGTAAAGGCGGTTTTTAGCACACAAAAAATACCTTTTTCGCGTAAGAGTTTTTTGTATTGCTCTACGGTTTTCATTACACTATTCGTTTGTTGATATAACAAAATGTAATAAGTAAATCCGACAAATGATTTTTATTTACACATACAAAATCGTCAAGATATTTTTCTATTCCTGCAAGTCCGTTATGAACTTCGCCCACAATCATATCGAATTGTTGCAACAAATTATGGTTGTATAAATCTTCAAAAACTATATATTCTGCACCTTCAATGTCAATTTTCAGAATTTTTTTCTCATTAATTTCTTGAAACATAGGTGCTAATATATTACTCGATTTTTTTACAGATGCTTTGACTGTTTTCTTACATTTTTGTGTCTGCATTTTGGTAGTCAAGTGAGATGACTCGTCAACACAAGACATAATACTTGTATAAGTATCTGTTTCACTTGTAAGTATATCTAACTCTTCGTCTGCATTCCACAAGCCAAAATTATAGGATTTAATTTTATTGGATAGAGATTTGTTTAAGGTAAAATTTTGTAATGCTTTCTCATAAACACCCTTATCTAATTCAAATCCGATTACTTTTACGCAGTTTGGATTATTAGCAAAAAACAGGCTGACATAACCCCTATTCATTCCCATGTCAAATACACAAAAATTATCATTTAATTGAGGAGGTAGCATATATACTTTATCAACTAAAATTTCAATAAAATTGCCATAATCATCACTACTAACCACCAGTATATCATCTTTTTTTAAATATACTAAATCTTTTTCCGAATCAAAAAAAACTACTTCTACACCTTGCTTATGTGAAGCCCGAAACAGATAATCCCATTTTGGGTTGTTTATTAGTTTTTCGTTTCTTCTAAAAAAAGTACGTTTTGCTTCTTCAACAAAAAGTACATTACTGCGCCATGCTAAACGTAAAGTATTTAATATTTTCATAATTATTTTCATTAACAAACCATATTATTCATAAACTTCAATTTTTACTCCATGCCAACCAAGCCGTTTCTCTTCGGGTGGCAATTTCATATAGTCGCCGTACAAATATTTCAGATATTTATCGGTATTATGCGGAGCAAAAAACCAATGATTTTCAAATTTAATTTCTTGCAAAGGGAAGATATCATTTGTATGTCTTTCACTATACCAAGGTGTTCCAAAACTTAAAATTAACAGATCATTAGAGATTACTTTAGCAATTATTCTTTCTATACCAACTAAAAAATACACAAGCGGAGCTAAACAAATGGCACAGAAATATAGCAATTTTCTCTTGGCAACAGTGTTACATGATACATGCCCATAATTATTTAGTGTTCTGAATACTCTTCCAAATAAGAAATCAATTTTTTTCTTGATACTTATTGAAACACCTTTTTCTGCAACAAAAATATCACAAAAAAGCCCTCTGTGTTTTTGAAATCGAAAAAAGCTCCAATCAAACAATGATTTCGTATCTTTCACTCGTGCATAATGATCAAATGCAAATTTATCCGTTGTCCAATCTTGAAAGATAAACTGTTCAGACAGTTCGTTTTGCAAAACTTTTCGTAATTTTTTATAATCTTTTCTTAATATGGTAATATCCAAATCATCATCCCAAGGAATAAATCCACCATGTCTAACTGCTCCCAGCAATGTACCAAAATCGAGCCAATAAGATATATTGTGTTTTCGACAAATTCTATCTACTTCAATCAGTATTTCCAGCATTCTCATTTGTGCTTTACGCAGCACAGTACCTTCGCCATTGTATTTGCTAAAATCTTCTTTCATAATTAAATTCAAGTTTTCGATGCAATTATTCTTATAAAAATTTCATCTTCACCATTAAAAGGAGCAAAACCTTTTTCCTCTGCAGCAAAATCAATAACAAATCCATTATTTATTAATTTGTTCAAAAAAAGTTCAAAGTTCAAAAATCTTCTATAATGTTCATTATAAATAAAAGCATTCGGTTGCTCCTCTATCGGTGTACCTTTTCTAAATATTTCATTTTTTTGTCCTCTAACTTCAATGCAAAACTTGCCATTTTTGTTCAAATTTTTAAAAGCCCACACAATAACTTGATTTTCTTGTTGCTCTGTAATAGAATGCATTGTAAAACGAGAATAGATGACATCAAACGCTCTTGTATTATCTAAATTTGTAAAATCATTACATTCAAAAACAATATTTTTTAGTTGTATATATCTACTTTTTAAAAAATTAATTTGATCTAAAACCTGGTCTATTGCAACAACTTCAAAATTTTCATTAGCAAAATAGATGGCATCACGTCCATTGCCACAACCTAATTCAATAATTGAAGAATGTTCTTTTATTATTTTTTCTCTAACATACCGAGCAAATAATGAGGGTTTTAATTCAACATTTTGTTGCGCATAATAGTTTTCCCAATATTCTTTATCAAACATAAGTTATTGCATTATTCCAATTTTTGCTGCAAATAAACAAAAAATTCAGAACTTTATAAAGCGCTGGCAAATATATCATTATTGTCCTTTTTTTTACTTATTTTGCATCATCTTTCAAAGTTCAAAATTATGAGTTACAAGTTACAAGTTACAAGTTACAAGTTACAAGTTACAAACGTGGCAATCTTAGGATCTCAAAGATAATTTTGATCTTTTTTATATTCAGCGCCTTGTATGTTTCGGTTCTGATACCTTAGATTTCGACACTTACGCCGTTATTATTTGTAAAAGAGTTATTTTGCTCAATCTCAAAAAATTGGAAGAAGACGGCTATGAATTTACCGGCTGCAAATGGTTTAAAAACGGAGTTGAACAAAAAGATAGCACTCTGGCTACAGATGCAAACATGAAACTTCCTCTCGATTTTCCGCAGGGAATCTATCTGATACGCAACGAAGAGCGGATTGTGAAGATTGTAATAGTTCAATAGTTTAAAAGTTTAACACTCCATTTTTATAGCGTATATTAAAATATTCAAAATTTATATATTTTTGCACTTTCAAATATACAGTTTATGGAAACATTAATAAAAACTTACCATAGTCGTTTAAAACAAACTGATAATAAGTTCGTTCGGTATTTGATGCATAAAATAAATTGGAATAATAGGCTTTTTGCTGTGGTGGGTGCTCGAGGCACAGGAAAGACCACTATGCTTTTACAGTATATCAAGCAAAATCTCAATCCTGATGAGGCATTTTATATGAGTTTAGATGACTTGTATTTTAGTACAAACCGTCTTGTAGATGTTGTTTATCAACTTCATCAAGAGGGTGTTACTCATTTTTTTGTGGACGAGGTTCACAAATATCCTTACGAAACCTGGGCTCAAGAGTTGAAAAACATTTATGACAGTTACCCCGATGTTAAAGTTGTTTTCTCCGGCTCTTCAATTTTGAATATTTACAAAGGAAATGCCGATTTGAGTCGTAGAGCAATTCATTATGAACTATTTGGATTATCCTTTCGGGAATTTTTGGAATTTGAAGGCATTCTGCAAACCCCACCGGTTACACTTGATGAATTATTAAGTAATCACACCTCAATAGCCAACGAAATTATACATAAAATAAAGATTTTACCACTTTTTCGCCAATACTTAAAAACAGGCTATTTTCCTTATTACAAGGAAGATTTGACATCCTATCAGATACGTTTACTCAATACTGTTAACGCTGTTATAGAAACCGATTTGCCTGCAGTGGATAAAATAGAATTTGTTACTGTGCATAAACTTAAGCGGTTATTGACTGTAATTGCCACTATGACTCCTTTTACACCCAATATGGCAAATTTAGGCAGACAGGTTGAAATGCAAAGGACAAATCTTCCAAAATCATTACTGTTACTTGAACGGGCAAGACTTTTGGGATTATTACGAGCAGTAGAAAAAAGTCCGGATGATTTAAGTAAACCTTCCAAAATCTTTTTAGGAAATCCCAACTTGGCTTTTGCGCTTGGAGAAAACAATTTGAATGAAGGCAATTTGCGCGAAACTTTCTTTTTCAATCAGTTAAATGCTGTGAGCAAAGCATGCGCTGCTGCAAAGGGCGATTTTTCAGTAAATAGAAAACATATTTTTGAGGTGGGAGGAAAAGGGGAAAAATTTACCCAAATTTCAGGAATTCCAAACTCCTATATTGCTGCAGATGATATTGAAATGGGATTTGGAAATAAAATTCCACTCTGGCTGTTTGGATTTTTGTATTAATTAGTTTGTGCCTGTTTTTTTTATTTATTTCGCATCATCTTTTTTCCCCTCTTAGCAGCAAAATGAAAAAGAAAAAAAATCTTACGCTCTTACGCTCTGACATTCTTACGATCTTGTTTATATTCAGTGCTCTGAGTGTTTCCGCACAAAAACCGCAACACGAATATTCCATTTATCTTGGCGGAGGATATGCTGCTTATATTATTCAGAATGGGGCTGGGTTCTTTCAAAGGAGATTCCAATCAGGGCAAGATTAAATTTAACATTTTGGCAATGTTTGCTTTCGAAGCAGGATTTAAATGGCAATTCGGCAAAAAACTTTTTCTATATACCGGTGCCTATTTCGACATTGGTTTTTATGATTACACTAAAAAAAGCAGGGTACCGTTCAGCAACTACACTACGCCGGAGCAACTTGCCGGCCTTGCCTTATTGGATATTGCCAAAAGGATGAATTTAACGGCGGTGGGGGTAAAACTGAGGGTGGCGTTTACGAGTGCTCAATCTCGCAATATGTACCCTTGCCGTTAGAAATAACAAATCGGATGACTACTTGAAAATAATTTATTTTATTACTCAAAAACTGATCACTCCAACACAACTAACATTAATTCTCTTTCATCTTTTTTTTCCTGTATTTCATTACACCAAAGCCGATTCCTCCAATCATAGTGGCATATATTACAAAAATGCAGGCATACGATACGGGTTCTGTTTTTTTCAGCGTATCCGGGGCAAATTCAAAACGGATATAGTGTTCTCCTGCGGGCACTTTGAGAGCACGTAAAGTATAGTTTACTCTAAAATGTTCCACGGGCTGATTGTCGATATAAGCATGCCAGCCGTAAGGATAATAGATTTCCGAAAAAACCACAATTCCATCTCTATCGGCGTGGGTTTGATATTCTAAAATATTAGGTTTGTACGATAGAAACTTCACGTGAGCAGAGGTATCTTTTCCGGGAACAAAATCTTTCACAAAATTTTCAAATTTTGAATCCAAAACCGCAGTAGTTTTCGGATCAATGAGATTTAGGGCATCACATTCCTCATTAGGCGTTTTTACAATCATTACAGAATCTATGTACCAGGCATTGCCCATTGCCTCTGGATTATATTGCGGAACAGGATTTTTATTTGCGTCGGGAACTATAAAATACTTCGTATTGAGCATATTAATTACTCTCATATTCATTTTAGAGATATGTTCTGAAATCAAATCCTGATATCTGCGCAACTTGGCAGCATGATACCCGCCGATAGATTTTAAATAATAGGATGTTCGGGATTCATTAAATGTATTGGTGGTGAGATTTAATACTCTAAAGTGAGGATCCGGATCTTGCAAAATATATTCTTCATAAGGTTGTTTTTTAAAGTAACTGGTTTCATATTTGGGAGAAACAAAATTATCATCATTCAGAAAACGTTTTGCTACTGTCCACATATCTGCCAGAATCAGTATTCCTAAAGCCAAAAGAAAATAAGGAAGTTTTATCTTTTCTTTTACAAACAGCCATAGGGTTCCTGCACCAAGTAAAATAAAAATAAAGGAGCGCCAGGCATCTGCTCGGAACATGGAGGCTCTCTCGGCAATAATAGCACTACCCAACCATTCTGGAAGTTGTGAAAAAACAGACTCATCGTTGGGAGAACTGAAATTATACAATAAGCCTCCGAACAGAGCAAAAAAGAGACAAATACCGGCAGTTATTCCGGCAGCAATGTAAATATTTTTAATCAGTCTTTCTTTTGTAATTATTTTATCCATTATCGTTTTAATAGCCAAAAAACCCAATAATGGCATGGTTACTTCGGCAACTACTAATATAGAAGAGACTGCCCGAAACTTATTGTACATCGGAAAGTAGTTAAAAAAGAGTTCGGTGAGCGGCATAAAATTTTTCCCCCACGAAAGAAGAATAGAGAAAATCGTCGCTACTAACAACGCCCACTTATAAGGGCCTTTTACAATAAAAAGTCCTAAAATAAAAAGGAAACAGACAATGGCTCCCACATAAACAGGTCCGGAAGTAAAAGGTTGTGTGCCCCAATAAGTAGGTACATTTTTACAAAAATCTGCTGCATTTTTACTTGAAACACCTTTGTCTATCAACTCCTGATAAACTTGTGAGTTAGTACCTACATTAAAATTGGAAGATGCCCCCATGAAATTGGGAATTAACAGGGTCATTGTTTCGCTAATGCCGTAGCTCCATTGTGTTGCATAATCCAAATCTAATCCTGCTGTTTTATTTTGTGCATCACTCTCTTTTCCCAGTTCGGAATGTCCGCCTCGCATAGTTTCTGTTACATATTCCCTATTTAACTGTACTGCTGTGAATTTGGCTCCCAATCCAACCCCAATAGCTGCGCCGAACAGTAACATTGCAATAAAAAAATCTTTAATTCTTTTTTCTTTGATATGAATAAAAAGTTCGGCAAAAAACAGACAGCCCAAAAGAAGAAAGAAATAGTACGACATTTGAGGGTGGGTAATAATTCCTGCCATACAATAAACCATCGTCAAAATGATGCCCCACAGGTACTTCTTATTAAAGATAAGAAAAAATCCGGCAATAACAGGCGCCATAAGCGCTATAGTATTGGCTTTAGTAACATGCCCCGCTTCAATAATAATAAAGAAGTAGGAAGAGAGCGCAATAGCCACTGCCCCTATAATACTTAGCCACACATTAACTCTAAAAGCTCTAAGTAATATAAAGAAACCTAAAAGATACAAAATAATAATTCTTAAAGTATCTTTAAAACCAAGGCTTATTACTTGATTAAGAGGTTTAATATAAACAGAAGATGAGATTTTACCACCTCCAATTTGATAAGCGGGCATTCCACAAAACATGGAACCTGTCCAAAATGAATAACTACCTTTGTCGTTATATGTTTTCCCTTCCTGATACATACCTTTCCAACTTAAAGTATCGCCGGCTTTTACTATTTTTCCATCTAAAACAGGTGAGCAATAGATAAGGGCAAACAAAATGAAAACCACAACGGCTATCAAATAGGGAAACCATCTTTTTAATAAATCCTTATTCATAATTTTACGTTTTTATATTAAAAATGCAAAATTAATATATTTCTTTGTATTTTCAATTTCATTGAAGATAAACAGCAGGGTAAAATGTTTTTTTAAAATCTGAAGAGGAAAAAGTATCTTCTTGAATACAATATTTATAATAAATCTCTGTTATGTAAATTCAAAAAATTGAATTATGAAAAAGTGGTTACTAATTCCTGTTATTTTTATAACTATTTCATTATCTGCACAAAATGATTTTGAAATGGCTAAAAATGTGGATATCTTCGTATCTATTTTGAAAGAATTAAACGCCAAATATGCAGATGAAATAAACCCTACAGATTTGGTAACTAAAGCCATTAATGGAATGTTAGAAAGTTTAGATCCTTACTCCGTATATTACCCCGAATCTCAAATTGAAGAGGCAAAACTAATGACCACGGGGCAATATGGAGGAATTGGTGCTGTGATTCAACAGTATGGTAAAAATGTAGTAATCTTTGAACCCTATGAAAATACACCTTCTCAAAAGGCAGGTCTTCGCGCAGGAGATATTATTTTGAAAATAAACGGACAAAATGTTCAAGAAAAAAACTCATCAGATATCAGTGCTATCCTTAAAGGTCAACCGGGAACCACATTAAATATTGAAATAGAACGCCCTACTGATGGAAAAAAGCATACTTTTTCTGTAAAAAGAGAAGATATTAAATTTCCACCCGTGCCCTATTCGGGAATGTTAAAAGAACAGATTGGGTACATTAAATTAGATCAATTTACTGAAAAAGCAAGTGCTGAGGTAAAAGAAGCATTTCTTAAACTTAAAGAACAAGGAATGAAGTATCTGATTTTAGATCTACGAAACAATGGCGGCGGATTGCTCCAGGAAGCTGTAAATATAATGAATATTTTTGTTGACCAGAATGTTATTATTGCCGAGACTAAAGGAAAAATTAAAGAACAAAATAACATTTTCAGAACAAGAAATGCTCCCATAGATAATATTATTCCTGTAGTAGTTTTAGTGAATGAAGCCAGCGCATCGGCATCGGAAATTGTAGCAGGAGCATTTCAAGACTTAGATAGAGGTGTTATTGTAGGTAAAAAAACATTTGGAAAAGGATTGGTGCAAAATATTCTGCCGCTAAGTTATAATACTTCCTTTAAAATCACCGTTTCAAAATATTACATTCCCAGTGGTCGCTGTGTGCAAAATGTAGATTACTTTAATCGTGATACTTTAGGCGTTGCCCCTCACATCCCGGATTCGCTTGCTACTCCCTACAAAACAAAAAAAGGCAGAACCGTATATGATAAAGGAGGAATTGAACCTGACGTCATTACCCCGGATTCTCTATCAAGTAATATACTTGTTGCCTTAGTATTAAACAACATTATTTTTGATTTTTGTAATGAATATGCCGCTACTCACGACACTATCCCTCCGGCAAATCGCTTTCATCTTACTGATATGGAATATAACCAATTTATAGATTTTGCAAAAAGAAAAAATTTCGAATACGTTACAGAAACCGAAGAACTGTTGAAAAATTTAAAAGAAACTGCACAAAATGAAAAATATTTTTCGTCTATTACCTCAATATATGATGAACTTACTCGAAAAATTGAAAATGAAAAAAGTAAAGATATTTACAAATTTAAGAATGAATTATCTGAATATATTGCGAATGAGATTGTTGCACGTTATTATTATCAAAGAGGAAGAATTGAGCACCAACTCTCTTCTGACCCTGATATAAAAATAGCTATGGAGATTCTTTTAAATACAAATTATTATAAATCAATATTATCTAAACACTAACAAGGGTCTATTTTTATAAACAATCATAAAAAACTACCCATTTTTATTAATCAAACCTTTATGAATTTATGAAAGCTGTCTTCATTTCTGCCTTTCAGGCTTTTTACGATGAAATTATTACCATCTTTGATATATTGGAGATTCGTGGATTTACTTATTGGAGTGAAACCCAGGGGCGCGGAACCTTTCAGGGAGACCCTCACTACGGAACTCACGCCTGGCCCATGCTAAACTGCTCTTTTCTTACTTTTCTGGAACATCAAAAAGTAGAAAAACTATTAGATGCTTTACAAAAATTGGATCAATCGGCAGAACAACAAGGAATTCGTGCTTTTGTAATGCCCTGCGAAAAAATGATGTAATGGTAAGTTGTATATGAATCAGGGAAAACTCATCATTTTTGCAGCACCTTCCGGATCCGGAAAAACTTCTATTGTGAAGTTTTTATTGGAACAACATCTGCCGTTGAAGTTTTCCGTTTCAGCCACAACACGCCCTAAACGCCCCAACGAACAAGAAAATGTGGATTATTTTTTTCTCACAAAAGAACAATTTCATAAGAAAATTACTGCCAGAGAATTTTTAGAATGGGAAGAGGTTTATACCAACACTTTTTATGGTACTTTGAAGTCAGAGGTGGATAAACTTCTAAAAAAAGGTGAAAATGTATTATTTGATGTGGATGTAGTAGGTGCCGTAAATATTAAAAAAATCTACGGAAACCAAGCGTTGGCAATATTTATTAAACCCCCTTCGGTAGATGCTTTGAGGGAACGCCTGAAAGACCGAGGCACAGAAACCGAAGAATCTTTAAAAAGAAGAATGGATAAGGCTGCTTATGAACTTTCTTTTGAACCTAATTTTGATATAACTATCGTTAATACCCACTTGATTGAAGCGCAAGATAAAGTAAAACAAATAGTTATTGATTTTATTAAATAAAAAGAGTAACCCTACTTTTTTTACCCATTCCAAATTACCAAATCAGCCCGCCTGCATTTTTCTTTCTGCGGCATTTGTGAATTGACCCGCTGTAAAATTTCCTCTTCGGTCAGTTGTGTATCTCTATTTTTAATTCTCTGAATTCTAATATCAAACGGTGCATCCACCACTATAATTTTATCAAAAAAACGTTCAAATCCCGCTTCAAAAACAATGGCACTTTCCAATATTACTATGCTTGACGTTTGTTCCGCACTCCATTCTTCGAATCTCTTCATTACCAAAGGATGAATAAAGGCTTCAATCTCTTTTTGATGTTTCTTATCTGAAAAAATAAAAGCCGCTAATTTTGAAAAATCTAATTGATTGTGAGAGAACAATAAATCTTCATATTGGTTTTTAAGGAAACGTAATACTTTTTCAGAAAAATAGAGTTTTTTAGCTTCTTCATCAGCATAAAAGACAGGAATTCCCCTATCTAAAAAATGCTTTGAGATATAGGTTTTTCCTGTTCCGATTCCACCGGTAAGGGCAATTTTAATCTTTTTTTGCGGATGCATTGGGATCCACAGCAACGGCTGCTTTTTCAATTTTAATTTTTATACCTTCAGCCACTTCAATAGTAAAAGTACCTTCCTGTACATCCGTAATTTGACCATGTACACCACCGATAGTAATTACTTTGTCTCCACGTTTTAGCGCATCCCGAAAGTTTTGTATCTGTTTTTGCTTCTTCTGCTGCGGACGAATCATAAAAAAATAGAACACCAAAATAATAGCGCCAATCATAAGTAACATACTTATTCCACTACCACCGGAAGACCCATCGGGGTTTGGTTTTGCAAATAATAAAAATTGTAGAAAATTCATAATATATTAATTTTAAGGGTTTTTAAATTTCTATGGAGTTACCACGTTGGCATAAACCGTGAGAATAGTTTGTGCCGGATAGGTGTTAGCCATAACTACTAAATAGCTGGTTACTTCTCCGCTTTTGTACGTTGAGTCGAAAGTTATGGTAATCTCGCCTTTTTCTCCCGGATTTACAGGTGCTTGAGGAGGGGTAGAAGTGGTACACCCGCAAGAGGCCTCTGTACTCGAAATAATCAGGCTTGACTTTCCCACATTTTTAAAATGGAATGTATAACTTAGCCGTTCTCCTTTAATTACTTTTCCAAAGTTGTAGGAAAGATTATCGAATTGAATTTCAGGCATGTCTGCTTTTTGTTTTTCGTTTATTCCATCAGCAGTAGCCGGGTTTTTTATATCTGAAGTTGAAAATGTCGAATTGTTTTTATTCCCGCAACTAAGAAGCAAAAGGGGAAAAACGACAAGCAGTAAGTTGTAAATACTAAATTTTTTTTTCATAAAACATATAATTTCAAGGTTTAAAAAATACCATTATATTTATAATTTTCAATTAATCAATCCTCTTCCCATTTTATTCAGCAACCCCTCATCTCTAAAATCTTTAACAATACTATCTAAAATGCCATTGATAAAAACGCCGCTTTTTCGGGAACTGTATAATTTTGCCAATTCAATATATTCATTTATGGTAACTTTAATTGGGATTGTTTGAAATTGAGTAAGTTCACACATTCCCATTTTCATCAGAATAGTATCAATTTCCATTACCCGTTCCGATTCCCAATTTTGCAGTTTATCATCTATTCGTTTTTGGTATTCAGCATTATACAATAATGTTTTTCTAAATAATTCTTTATAAAATGTTATTTCTTCATCATTGGTAAACAGCGGAAGAAGTTCAACCGGATGGGATTGATTTTCTTTAAATCTATTAATATTTTTATACGCAGCTAAAAGTGCATCATTATAATCATCAAACCAATGGAGATTTTTCTCTTCTAAAAACCAGTGCAAAAGTTCACTTTCTGCAAATATTTCAGTTAAAATACCCAGTACAAAACTTTTATCTTCTTTATAACTTCGCTCCGGAGCGCTCATATAAGAAACAAATAATTCGGAATGAGCAATTTCATAATATATTTGTGCTATAAAATCATATCTATCCGTCCAATTAATATGATGATTTTTACAAAATTGTCTAATAATGGTATTCTCTTCGATTTGTTTAATAACCTGATTATCAATAAATTTTGTATTAGGATGAAGGTCTTCAGGGGTGGGATGAATCTTATCTTTTAACTCTTCTAAGCGTAGGGTACGATAATGAACAATTTCCGGCAATAAAGAGATAAAGTAAACCGAAAGTACCTGACAATTTTGGATAGCCTGATCTAATTTCTTTTCACTTAAAAGATAATCTTCTTTCGGGTTTTTTTCTCTTGCGTAAAGCGCTTGCAATACTTTAATACGTAAATATCTTCTTGTTACCATACTTAGTAAAAATGAGGGCGAAAATAGGATTTTTTTTTTCTTTCTTCTCAACTGCCGAATTTTATCTACAGGACAAAATCATTAAAAATCCCTATTAACAGCCTATCAGCCGAATAGGGCAGTGAAGGAGGTTGCTTTTTACAAACAAAAAAATCGTACTCCATACTCTTTTTAATTATTTTTTTTCTACTTTCGCCCTTGATTTATTAACCAAAATATTATCTATGAACCCATAACTACCCCCGAACCATATCGGAAAAAAATAAAAACAAATAGCGTTTTGCGCTAAATCCAGCTTCTGAAACCTGAGAAATTTCAAAGTTAATCCAAAAATTAAGCAGTAATGCGGACTTATTATTTGAATTAACAGATAATCTCAGGGTCTCAGAAGCGGATGATAAGTCCGCTTTTTTGTTTTCCACCCCCCAAACAATTAATCACTAACCACTAATCACTAACCACTAACCACTAATCACTAATCATTAATCACTAATCATTAATCATTACTTTAAACCCCCCATTTTTATGAAACCAAAATTTATTCTTTTATTCTGTATTGCCGTGCCGTTGTTTTGCATGGCACAGGGACAGTTAGTTCGAACCTACAGTTACGACGCTGCAGGGAACCGGATTCTCCGTGCAACCATTGACATAACCCCTCGCGACCCATCGCCCCCATCGCCGGCCCCGCCGAAGGATTCGTTACAGGCGAACAAGGGAACGAGTGGACAGGTGGACAAGGGAACGAGTGGAGAAGTTAAGAGTGAAGAGTTAAGAGTTAAGAGTTATGAGTTAAAAGTTATGAGTGAAGAGTTGCAAGGTACTACTTCAGCGTCTCAGGAGTCCTCAATGTCCGCCGATTTAGCCCCGAACTACTTTGTAGAAACCGTTGCTCAAACGGAGATTAAAATCTATCCTAATCCCACTACCGAGAAGATTACGCTGGAGATTTCCGGGTGGAAGAGCCTGCAAACGGGAAGATTTTCTCTCTACACCCTTACCGGACAGTTGTTGCAAGAGCAGCCGGTGAGTTCCGCTACCACCACGGTCTCTTTGGCAGGCTTTCCCACAGGGGTTTACATGCTGAAAGTGCGGATGAATGATATTACGGAGGAGTGGAAAATTATTAAACAATAACAAAAAATAAATTAACATGAAAAAACGTATACAAAATAAATCAATCCGATGTGGCATAATAATATTATTTTTGCACATCCTATCCGTAAATATGCTTCAGGCACAAAACACAAGTTATCCTGTGGGCGCCATCCCCGGCACAATAGATGTCTCTCCGGCGGGGGCGGCCACCTACACCATTCCCATAGAGGTAGTGCCGGGTACGCAGGGGATGCAACCCAATCTCTCCATTGTGTACAACAGCATGAGCGGCATGGGAATGCTGGGCATGAAATGGAATCTGGCGGGAATATCTACTATTACCCGATGCGGGCAAACACCTTATTTTGATAACGGAAACTCAACTTCAATACAATTCAATGTTAGTGATAGATTTACGCTTGACGGAAATAGACTGGTCTTAATCGGTTCACAATCGGAGAGACAATATGCTCCTGAAATAGAGAATTTTACGCGTATTTTCCCTGTAAGTTCAAATGGTACCGACTATATTGCCTATTCTGATGATGGAACTATAACGAAATATGGCAGTACGGAAAATTCCAGGCAACAGTTGGGCTCCAGCCTTAATTCCATAATAAGTTGGTTTGTTGACACTATTCGGGATGTTAACGGTAATTCTATGATTTTTAATTATTCACATTATGAAGATGAAGTTTTAATTAATAGAATTTACTACACAAAGAATTCTAATGGAATACAATCTTATGCCAGAGTAGATTTTGGTTATACCACGATGCCGGACACTTTGGGAAAAAATATTTATTTTGTAAATGGGTATGGTATAAGGCAAACCCAATTACTACAAACCATTCAAATTATTTGCAATAATACAGTTGTAAGCCAATACCAGTTTAAATATGTACACGAGACGCGGTCGGGAGAAAAAACCCCACATTTGAAAGATATCATTTTAAGCGGTGAAGGAGCAAAGCAAAATTTGGATACTACTACTATTGCCTGGGGGGATAAGAGTGATATTCAGACGGGTTATACTCCATTGACTAATGTGCCCGATGGTTACCTGATTACCGGAGATTTTAATGGAGATGGGTATATGGATTATGTGGTTTACGGGCAAAATGAGGGTATTGAAAATAAGTGGAAATGGTATGCCGGAACTGAAATAGGAGGGTTTTTACCGAAAGATTCGGGCACCCATAAATCTGTTACTTCTGAAGGTTACTGTTATTTTTATAAAGCAGATATGAATGGAGATAGCTGCGATGAATTGATCATTGCTAATGCTATTGATGCAGAATGGAGGCATTACATATTTAATATATTCTCTTTAAAAAATGGTGTAAATCTGTTAGATACTGTAATTGTTAAATACCTTAATCAAGTGTTATTTGGCGATTTTGACGGCGATGGACATACCGATATCTTATTTGCAAAAAGAGATTTACAAAATAATAGTTCCTTTCAGTTTTACATAGGCAATAGTTCTGTTCATAACAATTTGTCTTTACCCTCTTTAGATCTTCCCTGCAAGGTAAGGGTGGGAGATTTTAACGGCGATGAAAAAACTGAAATTGAAATAAATTATAATAATAATGACTTATATACTTGTTATTTTAATAATGGGACCAATCAGTTTTATTATAGCACTTATCCCGGAGAAACTGCTAACTATTTTTACGAAAGATATTCCGGCGATTTTAACGGCGATGGAATTACCGACCTGTTAACTTATGAACAACAGGGATATGGACTTTTGTGGAAGCTTTTTTTTGGAAAAGGAGATGGTACCTATACCAACCCCACAGCTCTTTATAAGCTTAATATACTCTTTGATATGTTGATCACCGGAGAAATATTTCCAAAATATAAAATAATGATTGCCGATATAAATGGGGATGGGAAAGATGATATTATTCAGCTTACTAAAGATTTAACAATTTTTTATTCTATAGGTTGCATTAATAATTATAATTATGCATATAAGCCTGAATACCAATCTATCTTTGTAAACATTACGACACTTCTTCCTAAACATTTCCAGATATCAGATTTCAATAATGACGGTATTTCAGATCTTATACTGAGAGAAAAACGGAAAGATCCAATAAAAATTTATTACTTGTATCTAAATAAACAATACGATTTTCCTAAAGAGATTGCCGATGGAATGGGAAAAGTACTTAAATTCATTTTTAAACCTAAATACTTTATTGCAAAAGATGAAAATGATGCCAAAAAATATTTTTACCATATTTTAGATAATTTGCAAGTTTCTAATGGAGTGAACGGCGGAGTTAATTTATTTCAATATAAGTATAATAAGCCGGCTTTTAGTTCGCTGAAAAAAGCATTTTTGGGGTTCATGGAATTTGTTTGTATTAATAATGCAGAAAACAAAAAGGATTCTTTGTTCTTTGAGGTAGATAAATCACATTTCTTGCTCAAACCCGTATCGCAGGTAACCTATTATAATAATTCAAAAACTTATGAAACAGGCTACAATTTTACTGTTGAGGGTTTGAACTATCAATGTTGCATGCCCTATTCTAAGGAAACTACTATAAAAGATATGCTTTCAGATACTAAAGTTGTAGCTACAACTGCCTTATATGATAATGAGGGTCGTGTAAAAACAACCAACACTAAAACCTATAACTCATGCAGTTCTACCACATGGCTTCTCTCCGAAACAAAAACTTACACCTACGACTCTATTCCCCTCAACAACAATCCTTATCAGAAAAAAACCGTACCCGCACAAGTTGTTACCACGCAACAGTACGGCAATGGCAGCCCGCTCATTATTGATACACTTACCTATGGCTACTATCCGGCTTCGGAGAAAGGACGCCTGGCCTGGGAAAGAAAAGGAAACAAAGACGGTGTTATCACTACTTCTTATGGCGACTATAAACCCGCCGGCGTCTACGGCAGCAAAACCGTTTCAGCGGCAGGCTGCGATTCAAGAACGGAAACTTATGAATATGACGCTACGCAGCGCCTTGTTACCAAGATAACCAACCCGTTAGGGCATATCTCCAAATTTACTTACGATGCCAAAACGGGAAACAAACTCTCGGAAACCGACCCCAATAATCTGACCACT
>Ga0209628_10000850_pt1 | contig 19150 bp, 13 predicted proteins | sample TergutCu122P4_FD_187285 | JGI IMG/M metagenome (GOLD analysis project Ga0209628, IMG submission 187285) | Cubitermes ugandensis P4 segment gut microbial communities from Kakamega Forest, Kenya - Cu122 P4 (SPAdes) (version 2) | ecosystem: Host-associated > Arthropoda: Insects > Digestive system...
GATGTCGTCGGGCATCACCATTCCCAAGTCGCCATGAATGGCGTCGGCAGCATGTAGAAACAGCGAGGGCGTTCCTGTGGAATTGAGTGTGGCAACTATTTTGCGTCCAATAATGGCGCTTTTTCCTATTCCCGATACCACAAGACGCCCTTTGCTTTCATAAATCAACTTCACACATTCGGCAAAATCTTGGTCAACCAGAGCAGGTAATTGCTTCAGGGTTTCTATTTCATCGGAAATAACCTTTTTTAATACCGTTATGATTTGTTGATTTGTTTTCATTGTTATTCAAATGTAGGATACATAAAATCTGTTGGCGGAACCAATGTTTCTTTGATTGTTCTTGGATTAATCCAGCGCATCAGGTTGAGCAAACTTCCGGCTTTGTCGTTGGTTCCCGAAGCGCGGGCGCCTCCGAAAGGTTGTTGTCCTACAACGGCTCCGGTCGGTTTGTCGTTGTAATAGATGTTTCCGGCTGAGTAGCGCAATGCGTCTGCCATGTATAACAGGGCTTTACGGTCTGTTGCCCATATTGCTCCTGTTAAGGCATAAGGCGATGTTTCGTCGCACAGTTTTAAAGCAGCGTCTAATTCTTTGTCTTCATAGACATAAATGGTGAGGATGGGTCCGAAGATTTCTTCTTCCATGCTGATATAGTGTGGATTGGTTGTCAATATCACTGTTGGTTCGATATAATAGCCTTTCGATTTGTCGCCTTTTCCGCCGAAAATGACTTCTGCATCTTTTGCTGCTTGTGCATCGTTGATGTAGCGCATACAGTTGTCAAAAGAGGCTTCGTCTATTACGGCATTGACAAAGTTTGTAAATTCGCGAACATCTCCTATTTTGATACGTGCAAGCATATCGCCAACACATTTTTTCACATCGTTCCAAATACTTTTCGGAATATACGCGCGTGATGCTGCTGAGCATTTTTGTCCCTGATATTCGAAAGCGCCGCGTACAATGGCTGTAGAGAGCGCTTTGATGTCGGCTGATGCGTGTGCAAAGATAAAGTCTTTTCCGCCTGTTTCACCGACAATTTTGGGATATGATTTGTATTTTCCGTCGTTGATATTAGCTCCGATGGTTTTCCAAAAACCGTTAAATACACCTGTAGAGCCTGTAAAATGGATGCCGGCTAACATCGGATGATTTAAGGCAATACCTCCGATAACAGAGCCGCTTCCGGGTAAAAAGTTTACTACTCCTGCCGGCAATCCTGCTTCCATAAATACTTTCATCAGATAGTAATTAGACAGTAGGGATGTTGTAGATGGTTTCCATATCATCGTATTTCCCATTAATGCCGGAGACATATTCAAGTTCGATGCTATGGCAGTAAAGTTAAACGGTGTAACAGTCAGTATAAAACCTTCCAAAGGTCTGTATTCCATTCTGTTGATGATACCTTGATCGGAAATGGGCTGGTCGGAATAGATTTGGGAAACGAAATGGGCATTGAAACGCAAAAAGTCAATTGTTTCGCACGATGAGTCTATTTCGGCTTGGAAAGCGTTTTTACTTTGTCCAAGCATGGTTGCCGCATTGATGATGTAGCGGTATTTGGTTTCGAGAAGGTGGGCTGCTTTCAAAGTAATGGCTACACGGTCTTGCCAGTGCATTTCCGACCATTCTTTGTGTGCTTCCAAGGCGGAGTCAATTGCCATTTTCACCTCTTTTTCACCCACTTTATGATAGGTCGCTAAAACATGCTGATGGTCATGGGGCATTACTACTTTTCCGAGATTTCCTGTCCTTACTTCTTTTCCTCCGATAATAAGCGGAATGTCAATAACTTCGGATTGCATTTTGTCTAATGCTGCTTTTAAAAGTTTTCTTTCTTCACTGCCCGCCTGATATAATTTTACGGGTAAATTTGCGGGTTTTGTGTAACTGAAAATGTTGTTATTCATATAATTATATTAATTAAAATTTGCGGGTAAAGATACGTTCATTTTTTCATATTATCTAATGAAAAAGGAAAAATCATTGTTTTACCTATGATACTAAGAAAGGATGATATTCCCCCTTTTTTCCTATTGGTGAAGTATTACGGATGGTATAAACTGTTTCGATGGCTGTACGGGCGTCTTCAATGCCAAAGCCGCCTCCACTGAGTATATGTTGGTAACTTTTTGTATGCAGGTCGGTAAATCCTGCGCTAAATTCGATGGATTGGTCTTTGTCAATGGTAATGGAGCGATACATCCGTTGTCCTTTTTCTTTGATGAAATCGGGAATGTCGTTATAGTCAATGCTCATAAACCATTTTACGCGAGCGTGTTTCAGGATAAGAAGTCCTGCCGCTTTATGCGGCTGGCTCAAATGAACGATGTTTTCTTTCACCTCTCCGAAAATATACGAAAGCATATCGAAAAAGTGAATCCCGATATTGGTTACTACGCCGCCCGATTTGTCTATGGTTCCTTTCCATGAACGGTCGTACCATTTTCCGCGACTTGTAACGTAGGTCAGTTCAACATCGTAAATTTTATCATTTCCCTTGTTGTGGATTTGGTTATAAAGACTTATGATGTTGTCGTGGAGGCGCGATTGGAGGATGTTGTAAATTTTCTTTCCGGTTTCTTGTTCGATGATTTTTAGGGCGTCCAAGTTCCACGGGTTGAGTACTAAGGGTTTTTCACAGATGGCATCGGCCTGATTGCGTAATGTCAATCGTATATGGCTGTCGTGCAGATAATTGGGCGAGCAGATGCTAATGTAGTCAATTTTATTGCCGCTTCGGCGCAGTTTGTCAATATTACGGTCGAAACGTTCCGGCTCAATAAAAAAATCGGCTTCGGGGAAATAACTGTCAATGATACCCACCGAATCACAGGGGTCAAGCGCAGAAATAAGTTTGTTTCCGGTCTCTTTTATTGCTTTTAAATGACGTGGCGCCACATATCCCGCTGCTCCTATTAATGCAAAGTTTGCCATGATGTTTAAATTTTGATGACTTTGTTTTGCTTTAACAAATATTGTGCCTTACTTTCCGGACATACTGCTTTTCCTTCTTTATCAAAATGTAAACGATGTCCGTATTCGCTCATCCATCCTGTTTGACGCGCCGGATTGCCCACTACCAAAGCATAATCGGGTACTGATTTTGTTACCACTGCACCCGCTCCTACAAAGGCAAAACGTCCAATTTCACATCCGCAAATGATGGTGGCATTGGCGCCTATGGTCGCTCCTTTTTTGACAAGGGTTTTTTGAAATTGATTTTTACGGTTCAGTGCGCTTCGGGGATTGACGACATTAGTGAAAACCATTGACGGTCCGAGAAATACATCATCTTCGCACAAAACTCCCGTATAAATGGAAACGTTATTTTGTACTTTTACATTTTTCCCCAGAACAACTTCCGGTGCTATCACGACGTTTTGCCCGATGTTACAGTTTTCGCCGATAATACTGTTCGGCATGATATGGCAAAAATGCCAAATCTTGACGCCAGAAGCAATTTGACATCCCTCGTCAATAACCGCCGTTTCGTGTGCAAAATAATCTTTCATTTCGTTTAAAATATTATTTTTCAACAAATTCTAATACCGATTGAATGATGTAGTTCTGTTGTTCTTCGTCTAATTCGGTGTGCATGGGCAATGAAATAACTCTTTGGCACAAATATTCTGATACGGGAAAATCGCCTGTTTGATAGCGCGGATCAAGATATGCTTTCTGCTGGTGAAGCGGCACCGGATAATAAATCATAGCGGGAATGTTTTTCGACTGCAAGTAATCTTGTAATCCGTTTCTATCCACATCTTTTGTGATCAATGTATATTGATGAAAAACATGGTCAGTAAAAGACGCAGTAACCGGCGTTTTTAGTTTGGAACATTCGAAAAAACCTTTGTTGTATTGTTTTGCTGCTTTTAAACGTGCCCGATTGTATTCGTCCAAATGTTTCAGTTTTATCTTTAAAACAGCTGCCTGAATGCTGTCTAAGCGAGAATTAACGCCAATGTAATCGTGATAATAACGTACTTTCATACCGTGATTTACAACACATCTCAACATTTCAGCAAGCGTGTCGTTGTTAGTAAAAATAGCGCCTCCGTCTCCAAAACATCCAAGGTTTTTCGACGGAAAAAACGAAGTGCAACCTATGTCGCCCATAACGCCCGCTTTCTTGGTCGTTCCGTCTGAAAAAGTATAAGTTGCTCCGATTGCTTGGGCATTGTCTTCTATTATGTATAGATTGTGTTTTTTTGCAATTATCAATATGGCTTCCATATCGGCACACTGTCCGAACAGATGTACGGGAACGATGGCTTTTGTCTTGGGCGTAATCGCCTTTTCAATGGCTTCGGGATTGATGCAGAAAGTATCGGGAAAAACATCCACTACAACCGGCACAAGTCGCAACAAGGCAATGACTTCCGCTGTGGCTATAAATGTAAACGAGGTGGTAATCACTTCATCGCCGGGCTGCAAATCCAATGCCATCATGGCACACTGCAACGCATCGGTTCCGTTGGCACAAGGAATCACGTGCTTTACACCCAAATATTGTTCTAAATCGGTTTGAAATTCTTTTACAACAGGTCCGTTAATGAAAGCAGTGTTGTCAATAACTTTTTTAATCTCCGCGTCAACTTCAGTCTTGATTTTCAGATATTGACCTTGTAAATCAACCATTTTAATGGGGTTCATTTTATTATCTTTTCGTTTTAACTATATCTCTAAAAGGAACGTGCAAAGATAGTGTTTTGTTTTTTATGGTGTTGTTTTTTTTTATTCTGATTTTTCCTGATTAAGTAGAAAATCGTACCTTTGCCGAATAATTATCTGAAATTATAAATTAATCAATATGTATATAATGGGAAAAATGAAATGTAAACTATGGCTAACGTTATTATCTGTTTTGATTATTTCGTGTGAAAATAACACTGAAATAAAACATCCAAAACCTGATTTGTCTAAAACTGATTTTATTTATTTAAACGGAAACTTTTTTGAATTGAAAAACGAAAAGTTTTTTCCTGTAATGCTCAATTATTGTGTCTCTTTCAGAAACATTGATGACGATTTGGTCGTTTCTCCATATAAAAATTATGAAGCACACGATGAATTCGAATACGATACGAAAGAAGAAACCGAAGAACAACTGAGAGGACATTTTCAGTTAATTAAAGAGATGGGATTCAACTCTTTGCGAGTAACTTTCGATCGCGGATATGAAAGAGACAGCATGTTTTTTTATTCGGAATTTTCAACAGTAGAGGACTACGAAAAAATACTTGACGGATTTGAAGATTTTATCAATATTGCTACGGAAAAAGATTTGAGGATCATGTTTTTACTAAAACCACCGATGAATGAAGCAATGGAAAATTTTACAATTAAGGTTTTAAATAGATTTAGCAACAATCCGACAATTTTTGCATACGACTTTTTTAACGAGCCTTTATATTTCGACCCGGAACCCAAGCGAGGAAAAGAATCAGCAAAAGAACTTCAACAGAAATGGGCAACAATGATGCGGCAAAATGCACCGAACCAATTGTTTACAATAGGTTTTTCGGAACCTATAGAAGTCTTTACATGGGATCCGTCTATCTCGCCTGTTGATTTTGTTTGCTTTCACACCTATCACCCGCTAAGGGTAAAAAGTGAAATTTACTGGTACAGTAAATATATCAACAAACCGCTGATGATTGGAGAGATAGCATTGCCTGCCGACAACGATTCCATTACCTACTTAGAGCAGGGAATTTTTGCCAAAGAAATAAGCGAATATGCGATTGACTGCGGAATAGCCGGTTTCGGATGGTGGGATTTTCAGGAGGATTTAGCTCAAATACGCTCCTTTGAAGCAGTTTATACCGGAATATTAAATCACGAAGGAACTACTACAACAGCAGACGGCAAACATACCATCATCGGAACAGTAAAACCTGTTGCCGAAGAGATAAAAAAAATCTCGGAATACCAATCCAAAAACATAAAAGAAAGACCGGTAAATTATTTCAACAACTTAGCATACAATAACTTTGTTATAAAAGGACAAGTGATAGATAAAAAAACGAGAAAACCAATCGAAGGCGCTGTAATTCGCGGCTGGACTGAGTGGTGGCATATTGCTTGGAATACCTATTCCGACGAAAATGGGCACTTTACTTTATATAGCAATCATGAGTTTGTTCGTTTTACGATTTCCGCTCCGGGTATGACAACAGAAATCATTAATAAACCATTGAAATATAATAAAATAACAGGTGGAGATTTCGATATTAATAATCCGCCTAACAAAGAATTGGAATACCACAGTATTTGTTTCAAACCTTTATTAAAAGACTCAGCCACCTCTGTTTTTGACTTTGAACCGACAAAGTTTAATCAGGCGAAGTTTGAAGGAAATTTAGGCATTATTAAATTGAAACGTTTTAAATAGCAACAATTATAATCAATTTAGATGCCATGGTTTTCAGCAGCATACTATTTGTACTTTTTTTCTTGCCGGCGTTTATATTCGCTTATTACATCGTTCCGAAAAAACTGAAAAACATTGTCATACTGTTAGGAAGCATTATTTTTTACAGTTGGGGAGCGCCAAAGTTTATCTTTGTAATTTTGGGGACTACTTTCTTAGATTTCCATTTGGTAAAATGGATGTCGCAAATGAAAACACCACTTCATCGCAGACTGATGCTTGCATTATCGGTCTTAATAAACCTTGGACTTCTTTGCTATTTCAAATACTCCAACTTTTTCATCGAAAATGTCAACGCCGTTTTATCGTTATTAGGAAGTGAACAGCATATTCACTGGACAAAATTGATTTTACCCATCGGAATATCGTTTTATACCTTTGAAACAATAACATACGTAGTTGATGTTTACCGGAAAATACATAAACCGTTAGATAACTTTTGGAGTTATCAACTCTATATTATCCTGTTTCCCAAATTAATAGCAGGACCTATTATTCGTTACCACGATTTAGCCGACCAAATTGACGACCGCTCGCAACACGAAACCATTGACAACATTTTGATAGGTTTTTATCGCTTTGCGATAGGATTAGCGAAGAAAGTACTCATTGCCAATCAAATGGGATTATATGCAGACGGGATTTTCGCCATGAGTTACGCCGACTTGGGAACTTTCACTGCCTGGATGGGAATTATAGCCTATACCTTTCAAATTTATTTCGATTTTTCGGGCTATTCCGATATGGCAATAGGAATCGCCAAAATGATTGGATTTCGTTTTCCGGAAAATTTCAATAATCCATACATTTCACAAAGCATTACCGAATTTTGGCGGCGCTGGCACATCACCCTTGGGGCATGGATGAAAAACTATCTCTATATCCCGTTGGGCGGCAATCGTGTAAACAGTAAATCAAGGCTCTATTTTAATTTATGGTTGGTATTTTTAGCCTCCGGCTTGTGGCATGGCGCTTCGTGGAGTTTTATACTTTGGGGCGCCTATCACGGACTCTTTTTAGTGGTGGAAAGAGGATTTTTATTAAAAATATATGAAAAAATAGGACGATTGCCCAGTATGATTATCACCTTCTTTTTTGTGATGATTGGATGGGTATTTTTCAGAGTAGAACATATAAAAGATGCTTTTGCCTATATTAAACGTCTGTTTGTTTTTGGAAAAGGAACAACTTCGGATTTAATAGACTCCGAATTTTATTGTTACCTGTTCATTGCCATCTTTTTTGCATTCATCACCTGTTTAAAATTCGGATTAAAATGGCAAAACGCCATCTACTTCGACAACTATACCAACAAAAAACACATAACAGTTTTTATCTTAACACTCCTGTTACTCGTACTCTCAATCAGTTCTATTGCTGCCTTAGGATTTAACCCTTTTATTTATTTTAGATTTTAAAGTTATGAAAAGGAAAAAGAACCCAACCCTCATTACACTTTTGGTTTTTTTAACCACACTGTTTGTGTTTCAGTTTACACAATATCAATTCAAATGGATAAAATTAAACCCTTTAAACGGTTATTATTTAGATGCAACGAAAATCAAATTTACATGGAAGGATTGGTTTTCAACAACGTATCAAGAAAAACAGGATAAATATCTGAACGACCACTTTGGATTTAGAACTTCCTTTGTTCAAATAAATCACCAACTTCGTTTCAGCCTTTTTAATAAAGTAAAAACAGCATGGGTTACGGTTGGAAAAGAAAATTATCTTTACGAATTTAACTATATCAAAGCAGTTTACGGCGTTGATTTTATAGGATATGACAGTATAGCCACACGAATGCAAAAACTCAAATCGGTGCAAGAATCCTTTAGAAAATTAGATAAAAATCTTATCGTTGTGCTGGCGCTTGGGAAAGGGTCGTTTTATCCCGAATATATTCCTGATAACTATTATGAGCGGAGTGAACCGACTAATCTTGAAATTTATAGAAAATATATCGCCGAATATGACATTGAACACATTGATTTTCACCGCTATTTCATCAATCTCAAAGAGAAAGCCCAATATCCGCTCTATCCGCAATATGGAATACACTGGAGCCATTATACCATGTGCCTTGTGTTGGACTCATTAGTGAACTATATCGAAAAAGTTCGCAACATTGAAATGCCCCACGTATATTGGGATACCATTATCATGGCACAACCGCGCTATCCCGATAACGACATCTCTAAAGCGATGAACCTGCTTTTTCCGCCGAAATCTTTCCCGATGGCATATCCAGACCTGAAATTTGAATCGAGTGCAGGAAAAACAAAACCTGCTGTTCTATCCATTGCCGACAGTTTTTACGGAGGTATTTTTGAAATCGGATTAGACAGTTTATTTACAAACCATCAATTTTGGTATTATAACAGAGATATATATCCGAATTGCAAATACAAATGGCTTTGCACTTATGAAGTGAACTATTTTGAAGAAATCTTTAAAAACGATGTCATTATACTTCTCGGCACAGATGCCACTTTACCGGAGTTCGGATGGGGGTTTATTGAGAAGATGTATGACTATTTTAATAATGAATTGTGATTAATTGAATAATTGGATTTTTCTCTGTGCATTCTCCCCCTCTGGGGGAGTTAGAGGGGGCTAATTAAACACCACCTTCCCCGTATAACTCCTCCTCCCATTGCTCAGCGTTACTACATACACTCCTTGTGCTTTGTGGTCTAACTTGAGGCTTACTTTTTCGGGGCTGTCGTTGTCAATTTCGATTTGCTGGATGAGTTTGCCGGAGGCGTCGTAAACCGACAAGACCAAAAAACGCTCATACAGAAACTCATCAGGCATGGTGATGCTGCAAGCGCCGGTGGTGGGATTGGGAAAGACCAACAATTGATTACCGTCGCCCGGCTCCTCCTCGTCAATGTCCACGCCGCCTACGATGTTAAACTCTTTCCATACTTCGGCTTTTTTGTAGAGAGGGACAGATTTGGAGGGGACGTAGAGGGTGATGGCGCTAAGTTCCAAATTTCCGAAAGTCAAAGGATTAATAGAATATGGGACAGGGTTAAGATTTGTAATAGTTGCAAGGTTATTGCAATCGTAAAAAACACCATCTTCAAACTCTATTATGCTATTTGGAAGGGTAATTGAAACAATATCATAGCATTTAACAAAAGCACCATTTTCTATATTCTTAACACTATTTGGAATAACGATTGATTTAAGGTTGACACAATAGAGAAAAGATGTCATTCCAATTCTTGTAACACTGTTAGGAATGACAATTGATTGAAACCCTGAATGAGCAAAAGCGTTTTTTCCAATGTTTAATACACCATTCTCTATAATTACAGTATTAATAATATAACCATACCATGGAGCAGGTGTATTACCAGGAGAAGGCAAACCATAATCCGGCATTTCGCCTCTGCCACTAATGGTGAGTGTTCCATTTTCGAAGTGCCATGTGAGTGGACCGGTTGTGCCGCCTTGTGCAAAGACGCTTGATATGCTAAACAGCATGATAATAACTGAATAACTGAATAACTGAGTAACTGAATAACTGGATAACTGAATAACTGATTTTTTCATGATTTTTTATTTAATGATTAATTTTTGATAATATGATTTTGATTCGGTTTCGACTTTGATAAAGTAAAAGCCTTTGGGGTATGAAAGGACATCAAGGATATGAGAAATACCACTAACGGGTTGCGACAGGATTGTTCTGCCAAAAATGTCGTAAAGTTTGATATGGTTTAGAAACACATCCTTATCGTTGCTATGAAGTTGAATGGTAACGGTACTGTTTGTAGGATTTGGAAAAACTGAAATGAAATTTTCAGGGATATCTGTTTCAAAAGAAAGTTCTAATGTTTTTTCTTCCTGTGTAGTTTTTAAAAGATAACTACTGCCTCCGGTTGGTAATTTAGGCGAAGACCATGAAAGTTCGTTGCAATCGGGTGGAGCGATATATAAATAAACAAGAGATTTGGGTCCTGCGCTTGCGATAAAGCCCGCAAGTATAGTTATCAACTTTTGAGAGGTAAATTCAGCCCAACCTCCGGAATGTACGGTTGTATTGGAAACTGTTAGAGACCTTCTGCCTTTATATTCTTTGTATTGACCATTAAGAACTGTTTCGCCGGATACAATTACATCATCTTTGATTTTGTTTAACAAGATGGGATTAGGGACAGGATTATTATAGTAAATATAACCAGACTCATACACATCCGCCCCTGCTGCAGAAACCCGAATATCATAAATTTCCGGAATAAAAGTCGGTATGGTTCCATGTCCGACAAAACCATATCTTGTAGTGCAGGGAATAGCAACGAATTTTCCGTTTATATCGGTATGGGTATAGTACGCGTCGCCGCGCCAATAAGTAGTATCTTTTGTTATTCCGTTTACTGTTATAGTACATGTATCCGCTCCAAAATAGGTTGCCACTCTTATCACCGCATCTTTGATTGGGTTTCCGTATTGATCTTTCACAATGCGTTCTATTTTCATGTTGTTGGGGGCTTTGTATCCGAAGCGGTTGTAGTAAAGTTTGTTTTCGTCGAAGGTGGGGCTGTAGTCCACGGGGCAGGGATTGGATGGTTGCGGCAGCGCCGGGTAGTTTCGGAAGACGTTTACTGCTGGTTTTTCGGCTGTCGGCGAGGGGGCGTGATTTCGTCGTAATAATCCGAAAAAGTTTTCTTTATACATATTAAAAGGATAGGAAGATGAAGGGAAATACCAACTTACATCTTGATATTGCCACCAACTGTATCCGCTGGCGCCGCAGTTGCACGAAGTCTCTAACGAATATTCGGCGAATGTTTTTTGATTGGCAAGGGTGCCATGTATTAATATGGTATTTTCGTCGGTGGCAGAAAAACCGGTCTCTCCTATCATCCACGGTACTATGGTAGCCTGATTAAACCAGTATAGTTCGTTGAGGGTTCTTTTTCTCATTAACTCCTGAACGGTAGAAGTAGTTCGGTCTTCAAAGGGTTTAAAGGCAGGGTAATAATGCAAGGAATGGAAATCAACTTTTAAAACAGAAGGGTCGAAGTTAAACGCATCTGCAATTCCGCAAGTCCCAATGGTTATCAGCGTATTCGGGTCGTTGGATTTGACAATGTCGTACCATGTTGAGACTATCTCACAGGCTTCCTGTTTGCTTCTATAAGGCTCGGAAAAGCGATAACAGGGTTCGTTGAATAAATCGTATGCAAAGAGGGCATCTTTGTGAGGTGTATTGTTAAGATGTGCCGAGACGACACCAAGATAGGCGTTCCATTGAGCGCGTTCTGCCTCATCATATTTTGCAGAACCTCCTCCTATAAGAAAAATTACTTTAAGACCTGCTGCATCGGCTAATTCTAACAGTTTATCATAAAATGGAAAAATAATACCCATAGAGAATTGATTAACAGGCAAATAAATTCTGCCTCCTCCTTGTGTGTTATGTTGGCGAAAACAATATACCAAACACTTTTGTGTAGTATCATATTCAGGGCAAATACCTACAATTCTCAATGTATTAAATCCCATACCAGCAATGTAATTAAATTCATCCTGAATTTGCTGGGTACAACTTGCCAAATCGGTACATTCATAGTAATTATTAATATTGTAAGAATGATGAGAAGAAAAATAGTAAGTACCGTTCTTATGCACCCAGTCAACTCCATAGTTTAATGCCTTAGGATAAAATCTTTCATTTCCTACATAAAAAGTTTTGCCTTTTAGAGTTACTTTTTGTGCCATGACTGACGATATACAAAACAGATGCAAAAATAGGAAAAATATTGGCACAAGACTTTTAGGCACAAGACTTTTAGACACAAGACTTTTAGACACAAGACTTTTAGACACAAGACTTTTAGACACAAGACTTTTAGAAGTGCCTTCGCGCTTTCGTGCCTTCGTGCTTTCGCGCTTTTTCTGTTACTTGTTACTAATTCCGTTCTCATAACTACCGCCCTTTCAATTCGTCAATTTGTTTCTGCAAATCCAAGATATATAGCGTCAGTTCTTCTATTTTCAACAGCAGTTTACCCTGCATATCACCCAAGTCAATTCCGTTTTCCTTCACTTCTTTGGCGGAGGGTATTTCGGGCAGATGATGATTTTCTTTGACAAACTGCTCCAATTCCGACAGGGGACGAAGTTTGTAGTCGGGATAAAAAACATGGTCGTACCAGTGATTACCAACACAGTTCATCGAAATTTCAATCTTTTCCGCAAATATCTTTTTGGTACTTAAAACGCCGTTGCCGTAAACTACAAAGACCTCATTCTCTACGTCCAAACTGTTTTTATTGGTTACCACAAGCACCTTTGCTAAATCTCTGTTTACCTGTGTGAAATTCACATAACTCCAATCGTTTGCTGTGCTATTAGCAACAACCAAACTGTTTGACCGAATACTCCCATTAACCCGAAATTTACTTAGTACATCTGCTGTCATACCAATCCCAACATTGCCGTTAGGCGAAATAACTAATCCGCCGCCGACACCTTCAATAAAAAAATCAGATGGTTCTTGTTGCTTAAAAGTTACTTCTTTCGCAGAATTGGAATAGATGCTGAATCCGTTGCCAAATCCTGTTGCAGGAGTAGTGAATTGAAGCAGTTTCATTCCCAATATGCTTGGACCAAACAAACCCGTTGAGTCTATATTTCCATCCGTCTCACCACCGCCACCTCCGACACATTCGTCATAATCTGCCTGATAGTGTATGTGCAACGAAGCCGAAGGATTTGTAAGCCCAATCCCCAGACGGGAATGATTTGTGCTCAACCGCATACGCTCTATATTTCTCGTTTTAAAAATTAACGGCGCACAGTTGGTTGGACCTATAAAATTGGAAGTTGTAATACCGGTATTTCCCGTAGTACCCCAAGAATTAGAAATAACTTGAGCATAACTCCCTATTGCTGTAAAGGTTAATAAACCTGAGATTAATAAAATTTTCTTCACCTTTTTTGTTATTTTAGTTTAACATTGAAACATTTTTCCCCATAAATTAAGTTTTTTGCAAAATTACAAAATATTTATGATATGATACAAGAAACAACAGGGCAAACGCATTAAAAATCGGTTACATGTATTGTAAAATGATGATAATGAAAATTTAAAATCCGTATACCCTTATTGACCTCCCCTTACCCCTCCAAAGGAGGGGAATCCGGTACCATTAGTAACAGGGAATAATACAAATATATCTCCCTTATTCTCTTATTAAATGAATTGAAAATAAGGGAATAAGGTTGCTTCATGGTTTTAATTCATTGCGCTACTAAGGTTAGTAAATTCCCCTCCTACGGAGGGGCAGGGGGTAGTTAATTAGATGAAATAAGGTTTTTTGCATGAAAAACACATATTGTTTTTTTTATAATTAATAATACGTTTGCCCTGTATATAAAACTATCAACTTCAAAAACAACTTAGTTTGTCCGTCCAACCTGATTAATCTGTGCTTTAAAAAAGTGTATCAATAATTGTTTAAAAAAATCGTACCTTTGCAGTATAAATTTTGTGTATTGATGGGACTTACACCAAACAAAACAGACTGTTCGATTGTAGTATCCGTTTATAACGAAGAAGAATGTCTCATGATTTTCTACGAATCTTTGTCGGAAACGTTGGATGCTTTACAGATGAACTGTGAAATCATTTTTGTAAACGACGGCAGCGCAGACAACAGTTTGCAGATATTGAAAGATATTGCCGAAACGGACAGCAGAGTTAAAATTATCAATTTTTCAAGAAACTTCGGACACGAAGCGGCAATGCTTGCCGGCATAGACCATGCCCGTGGAGAAGCGGTCATTTGTATGGACAGTGATTTGCAACATCCGCCAAACATCATTCCCGAAATGCTTCAGAAAAAAACAGAAGGATTCGATGTCATCAATATGGTCAGAACCGGCAGAAAAGACGCCGGATTGATTCAAAGGATGAACTCAGCACTTTTTTACAAATTCATAAACTGTATATCCTCCGTAAAACTTTCCGAAAATGCCTCCGATTTTTTTCTTATTTCTCAAAAAGTCTGCAAAGTTTTACGAAGCGACTACCGAGAACGCACCCGCTTTTTGCGCGGAATCATTCAATTAGTTGGCTTCAAAAAAACTACTGTCGAGTACATTGCGCCCAAACGTGCTGCCGGAAAAAGCAAATATTCATTTTTTAAACTTTTAAAACTTTCGTTTACGGCTATTTCTTCATTCTCTAAACTTCCTTTACAACTGGGAATTTTTACAGGATTGATTTTTAGCACGATCAGTTTGGGTTTGATAGTGTTCTCTTTGGTAATGTGGATATTAGACAAAACCATTCCAGGATATACAACATTAATCATATTTATGAGCGCTTTTGCAGGAATTCAACTTTTTGTAACAGGATTGATAGGACAATATATCAGTTATGTATTTGATGAGGTAAAAGGACGTCCTACATATATTGTGGACACTGTTTATGAGTTTGATAATAATAATGAACAACAATAATTATGAAAATATTTAAAGAAATAAGCGAAAAATTTCAGGCAAATAACATTCAATTCAATACAGATAAAAAAGAGTTTTTTTCTTCAGTTGCTTTTTTGTTTGTCATATATTTTATAGCGATGATTAGCATTATTCGTGCCAACTTTTTTTATATTGACGATTTACGCAGGAGTGTTGACGGCTATGAATTAGGAGGGGTTTTTTCCCGACACATTTCAAATTTTTTAGGTTATTTTATACATGCGGGAGATTACATAAAAGATATTTCTCCACTACCACAATTAGTGGCTTGCTTATTTTTATCACTTGCAGGATATACATTAGTGAAAATAATATGTGATAAACCCAATAAATTGCTATTAATAGCAAGTTTGCCAATAGGATTGTCCCCATATTTTTTAGAATGTTTGACCTATAAATTTGATGCGCCTTATATGGCATTATCTATTTTGGCGAGTGTTTTCCCTTTTCATTTTATGCAGAAAAATCGCTGGCTATTTTCTATCATCTGTGTCATATCAACATTAGTAATGACCATGACTTATCAAGCAGCATCCGGAATTTTCATCATGATAACACTCTATGTCTTTTTTACAAATCTGAATTATAAAAAAACCACTATTAAAAATAATTTTTTATTCTTAGGTATCGCATTTATAAGTTATTGTATAGCAATAATCATGTTTCGATTATTCTTTATGCAACCCATTGATTTTGGATATGTATCAACAAATGTAGCAACATTTGGAAATAGTATGACAGTCTTTCTGCAAAACTTACAATCATACGTTGTTATCCTATATGACGATTTTAATCTTAAATGGAAAATATTATCAGCATCTATAATTCTTTTATTCTACATAAAATCAATACTTTTATCAAAGACAAATAAATTTCTTTCTTTTTTCTTAACGACATTTTTTCTGGCTTTCTTTTTTATTTCAATTTTCGGATTGTATTTATTACTTGAAGTTTCTTATTTCGGAGCAAGAGCCATGTATGGTTTTGGTATCTTTCTTGCCATTTTATCTATAGACATTTGCTATTCATTAAAAAAAATATTTGCAGTGCCTGTTATTGCTTTGATATGGTGTTTTTTTGTGTTTTGTTTCTCTTATGGCAACGCTTTAGCAGATCAAAAAAGATACAATGATTTCAGAACGGAATTACTACTAAAAGACCTTTCTGTTTTATTACCCGAAAAAGCAGAAACTACTTATTCCATCAAACTAATCAACAGCATACGCTTTTCCCCTATGGTAAGACACACTGCAAAGGATAATCCGATGATATGGAAATTAGTTCCTGTAGGTTTAGGAGGAGGATGGCCATTTGGCTATATGAATTTAACCCAATACTATCATTTTCAATTACTAAGAGATTATGATATCATTGACGAGGAAATGCCGGTTGTTTTAGATACATATTATCACACAATCAAGATAAAAGACAATAACATTGCAGTAATTCTAAAATCTCACAATCCTTATTAAAGTCGGGATAATTTGATAAGTGTTATTTATATATAATGAAGAAAATTGCCGAGTTTATAAAACAATACGTATTATCAACATCTCTCTTTCTGCTATTTGGTGTTTTACTAAAGATAGGGGAAACAGTTTATTTTATTACATCAGGGCAAACGATTCCTTTTACTGTTTTTGTAAAAAGCGTTCTCGTTTTGACGATTGTATATTGTTTTTATTCCATATTGATGTTGCCGATTTATACAGTTTTCAATTTCATCAATAAAATATTTGCGAGAATATTTATATCCATTGTTTTTTCATTGCTTCTACTATTAGAAGCAGGGCTAACAGTTTATCTATTTAATACGTGGACTTTAATAGGTGCCGAATTAATCATTCGACCTATCTCAGAAGTTGTTGCAACGATAACAACGGTTGTTTATATTTGGATTCCCATATTGGGAATTATTGCTGCCCCATTGTGTTTTTATCTTGTTCTATCATTTTTAAATAGAAAAACATGGATTGATAAGATAACTCTACCCATCGTCATTATAACCATAATATTTTCCACATTAATAACTTTCATGCCAAAATTATATCACAATGCAAGTAGTCCAACAATAGAAAACTATATACAAAATAAAAGTGTTTATTGCTTTCAATCTATAAAAAAGCATTTTATATCAGAATATAAAAGCGGCAATATTGTTTTTGAAGAAGAACGAATAAAAGAGTTTTTACAAGAAAATCCGGGAAGAAAAATCATTAATAAAAAATATCCGTTTGAACGGGAATACGAGAGTCATAATGTTTTAGCACCTTATTTTAAACCCGATACCATAAAACCGAACATTGTCATCATTGTTTTGGAGTCGTTGGGTAGAGAATGGAGCCATCCCAACCCAAACGGATTATCTTTTACCCCGTTTTTTGATTCATTGGCATATACAGGTCTATACTGGAAAAACTGTATTTCAACAACAAGAAGAAGTTTTGGTATTGTTCCGTCCATAACGGGTTCGCTACCTTTTGGAGTGAAAGGATTCCAGTTTGGCGCTATGCCCGAACACCATTCGCTTATAAAGATTTTAAAGAGTAATCATTACAAAACCAATGCTTTTTATGCCGGCACTTTTAATTTTGATGCCATCAATGACTATCTATTAATACAAGACATTGATTATATGTCTGAGGTTTTTTATAAAGATTATGAAAAAAACCAAACAGTACATAATGGAATTCCATATTGGGGCTATCACGATAGCATCATGTTTGCAAAGGCGTTGCAAGACCCGAATATATTAAACAATACAACTCCACTGTTCAATCTTTTTGTTACAACCTCCGGTCATCAGGACGCAGATAAAAACAATCCCTATTTTCAAAGAGCATACAAATTAGCCAATCAACTTATTTCGTCAGCGCCAAAAGAAAAACAGGAAGCATATTTAAGACGAATGAACAGCGGTGTTCCCATTCTCTATCAGGATTTATGTTTTAGAGAATTTTTTGAACAGTATAAAAAGAGAAAAGATTTTAAAAACACAATCTTTGTCCTTACAGGCGACCATGCAAGCGGAATGATGGTCAAAAATGATTTATCTGCATTTCATGTTCCGTTGATTATTTGGTCGCCGCTGTTATTGAAAAGTAAGACTTTCCCTGCCGTAGTATCACACAACGATTTTGTTCCTTCCATAGAGGCGTTATTAAGAGAGTATTATAACATTGAATCCCCAAAATATATTCACTGGCTTGGAAACAGTTTGGATACTTCATCGCATTTCCATTCTAAAATAAAAACAGTGATGTTTGACTATTCGGACGGATATAAAGATTTGATTTACAACAATTATTATTACAACGGCAAACTGTATGAAATTATAAATGAAAATGTAGAGTTACAAGAAATCCAAAACGAATCTTTATCTAAATTCATGCACAATAAATTGGATTTGTATAGATACATTCATCAATACACCTATCTAAATAACAAATTAACGACTCAACCTTTGTTAAATAAAGAAAATTATCAAACTATCAAAGATGTTTTTATTCAAGATTCTATAAATATACTTTTTGAGACTGCGCCAAACTGGGCAGATATTATTATCTATCCCGATGAAAATATTGATGGCGAATGGAAAAAAATTAAAATATCCATTATAGCAGATATCATGTTTCTTGCCATACCCGAAAACAATGAGCATTACGAATTAATTATCGAATGTAAAGGCACAAACATGAAAAATGCCGATTACTACCAGGACGATATCACTTCGTTTATCATGGTGGAAAATTTAGAAACGGACAAATGGTATCCCTTACACATTGAAAAACAGTTTTTTGTAGAAGGCGCTTCCGATATAAAAATAAAAATGTACTTTTGCATTGGAAGTAATAAACCGAAAAATCATACAGCGCTGAAAAATATCAGGTTTTTAATTGAGGGGGTTCATTAATATACCACTCATAAACGCTTTTTACCCCTTCTATCAGTTCGGTTTTATGCTTCCAACCTAATTTGTGAATTTTTGAAACGTCTAACCATTTTCGTGGTGTTCCATCGGGTTTGGAAGTATCATATACAATTTTTCCGGTAAAACAGGTTACTTTCCTGACTATCTCAACCAATTCACTAATGGCAATATCTTCCCCCGTTCCTATATTTACCGGCTCATCGCTTTCATAATGCTGCATGAGAAACAACAGAGCGTCGGCAAGGTCGTCCACATATAAAAACTCA
>Ga0209628_10000851_pt1 | contig 19137 bp, 17 predicted proteins | sample TergutCu122P4_FD_187285 | JGI IMG/M metagenome (GOLD analysis project Ga0209628, IMG submission 187285) | Cubitermes ugandensis P4 segment gut microbial communities from Kakamega Forest, Kenya - Cu122 P4 (SPAdes) (version 2) | ecosystem: Host-associated > Arthropoda: Insects > Digestive system...
GTTTGAAATTTTTTTCAACAGGGGGGGCATGCAGCTTCAAGTGAATGTATGCGACGCCGAGACATTAAAAAAAGCGCAGGCAAACCCGAAAGAATACGCTTCGCTGATTGTGCGCGTCGGCGGTTACAGCGACTATTTTGTAAATATCTCGAAAGCTTTGCAGGACGAAATTATTATAAGATCGTCGCAGAGGGTGTGATTTTGTTTTATTATATTTCCACATCCCCGAACGCAAGATCAAACAATTCTTTTATTCTCTCTTGTTCGCCCGAAAAATATAAATATCCGAAAAGACATTCCATACCCGTAGCGCGCCTGTATTCCGTTGCAGACGCGCTTTTTGGCGCATGGCATTTCGCGTTTTTGCCGCGTTTATATATTTTTATTTCGGTTTCAGTCAAAACCGGAAGGATATGATCTAATGCGATTGATTGTTGCGATGCCTGCACAAATAACTGCGCTTTTGTTTGGAGCTGTTTCTTCGAAAAAATGTTCCCGTTCTTTACTAATTTTTCGCGCGCTGCAAGCTCGATCACTTTGTCCCCGAAATGTGCCAGTACAAGCGGCGAATATTCGTTTAATCCTATTTTTATGTACGAACCTCTCTTTTCTTATCGTTGCCGTCATGACTGGCTGGCTTTATAAAGTTATATTTATGCGCGGCTATTGCCACATATTTTATAACAATCAGCATGATAATAATTTCAACGGGCAAAAGCGCGATATTTTTAAACACTCTTGTAATTGTGATAATTTCGGCGAGAGAGCCGATATAACCTTTGAGCAGGGCAGTATTGATAAAGACATTGCATACTAAATTTACGAAAAATTTTGCGGCGACGATCCAGATAACAAAATATTCGGACTTATAATTTTTCCTGTATAAAAATACTGCGTATATCGCGCCTGCCAGTCCCGCGTTCAAATCAAAGCGCGGGTCAAACGCGAATCCTGACGGGAACAATAAAAAAGTGAGCGCGCTTGTGATAAACCCTGCGGCGAATGTGACAACGGGTCCGAATAAATACGCGATGGTCGAAAGAAAAACAAACCCGAACCGTATTTCCAACCCCATAGTCAGCGGTATCTTGGTCACCCCGTTGCCGATAATCGTAAGCGCGATCAATACCGCCGTCAAAGAAAGCGTCCGCACATTTTTAAAATTCGCCGTCATTTCTGATATGCCCAGCACATCTAAAATTTTTTTAATAACAATCCCCCCTGAAAACATATATTTTTTTGATATGCTATATTATACATAAAAAATATGATATTGTCAATGTAAGATATATTTTAGATTTAACAATATTTAAAAAATATTTTCAAAAATCGGCAGTTCGTTTTGTTTTTGTTTTTCGAGCGCGGCGATGAGTTTTCGACGCGCCGTTATATAATCGGCGTAATATCCCGCGAAAAAATATTCTTTTAAAGAGTATATCGCCGAATCGATTCTCTCGTAATCCGTATATCGTGAAACAAGATTGATCCGCAAAGCGTTTTGTTCCCATTTTGACGCAAGTTTGTTGATTTCTGTTTTCTGTTTTTCAATATCTTTTTCGTCCAAATTGTTTATATAGCCGAATTCAGACGGCAGCGCGAATGTCAAGTCCAGCATTTCCGTGGAAACCGAATTGACATAATAAGCGTCCGCCGCTATTATAACTATAAGAATCAGCATCAAAACCGCCGATATGATAACTGCACGCATAAAAATCCTTTTCTTAAATTTTTTTCTTATTTTTATCTTATTTTTGTTTTATTTTTGTTTTATGACAGGCTGTATAAATATTTTATCGGTATTATCCACGAGCATTAAAAAAATATCGCCGAGAGAGTTAAATCCCTGACTGCTTAAAGTTTTAAGGACCCATTCGCTTGTTTTTCCCGATTCGGCAATCGATTGCACGTTCAATTCGCCGTTTATTACAACGGGGTGAGTTATGCCGTTATTTGTGTAGGGCAAATTTAATTGCCGGACTGTGGGGTTTTTATATTCAGGTTTGGGAATAACCGATAATTTGCCGTTGGATTCGAGGATCGCGTAGTCAACTTCCGTGATGTCCGAATAGCCTTTTAATCTGATTTCGCTGATCAATTCGTTTATCGTGAATCTCACGGTTTTCAGGTTCTCCTGTTTGATTTCGCCTTTTGCGATTAAGATACACGGCTGAGGCCCTAAAATCGCTTTCATGGTTTTATTTTTTGTGCTTATATAAGTCGTTATAACTTCTGCGGCAAGCAGGGTTATGATCGGGATTATTATATAAACCAACGGAATATCGGTTTCCATGACGGGATATGCGACAAGTTCGGATATAAGCAGGGTGATGACAAATTCCGAAATCTGGATCTCGCCGATTTGACGTTTACCCATGATTTTTATGGCGATCATAAGAAAAGCATACACGATGACCGTGCGTATGAGTATCGTTGACATTTTTTATTCGCACCTTATATAAAATATAAATTTACAAAAATAATAATTTTTATTATTCCCAAATTTTGAAAATATATTATAAAAAATTTATATTTGACGGAAAGAAAAAAATATGGTAGAATAAAAACCATGTTGTATTTTTTTTGCAGGGTAATGTATGAATATAAAAAACATAAAATTAAAACACGGATTATTTTTAGCTCCTCTCGCGGGGATATCGGACAACGCCTTTCGCCAGGTATGCAGGGAATTGGGCGCGGAATATGTCGCGAGTGAAATGATTTCGGCAAAAGCGATCGCGTTTAATAACAAAAAAACGATCAATCTCGTGAAAATAGAAGATTGTGAATTCCCCGCCGCGGTCCAGTTATTCGGCAGCGACGAAATAAGCATGGCATACGCCGCCGATTATGTGTGCGAAAATTCTAAACCGTCCGCGATTGATATAAATATGGGCTGTCCCATGCCGAAAATCATCGGCGGGGGCGACGGCTGCGGTTTGATGCGCGAGCCTGCTCTTGCCGGGAAAATCATGCGGGCGGTTGTGAAGTCGGCGGATCAATATGATATTCCCGTAACTGTAAAAATCAGGAGCGGCTGGAACAATACAGAAAAAAACGCCGTAGAAATCGCGAAAATCGCGGAAGATTCGGGGATTTCCGCAATCTTCATACATGGCAGGACAAGGGATCAAATGTATGCGCCGCCGGTTGACTTGGATATGATCCGCGACGTGAAAAACGCCGTAAAAATCCCGGTGGTCGGAAACGGGGATATATTTACGGCCGCCAATGCTGCAAACATGCAAGAATATACAAACTGCGACGGGGTCATGGTCGGCAGGGGATCGTTCGGCAACCCGTGGATTTTCGGCGAGATCACGGCAGGGTTTGAAAACAGGGCCTATATCCCGCCGACAGGTTCCGAAAAAATAAAAATAATCAAAAAACATTTGGATTTAATGATTTTTTATAAAGGCGAGCGGACTGCATTATTGGAATCGCGAAAGCATTTGTCATGGTATTTAAAAGGCTATAAAGGCTCTGCGTTGGCGAGGGATCAGATAAACCGTTCGTCGGATTACAACGAAATGATGGATATTGTCGCGGGGGTTATCATTGGAAGTGGAAAGTGAAATGATATTGTTTTGGACGATTCAAATTTTAGGGGGCGTCGGACTGGTTTTTTATGTTGCTTCTTTTCAAATGAAAACCAAAGAAAAACTGCTGGCAATGCAGGTGAGCTCAAATATATTTTTTACGGTTCAGTACGCGCTGTCGACGGCCTGGACAGGCGCGGTCCAGACTTTGTTGGGAGTGGCCCGGGGGATCGTGTTCTATTTTTTTAAGAAACGCGGTCTGGGCCCAAATAAAATCGCGCTTGTCATATTTGAAATCGCGATAATTCTGGGGACGGTTCTTACCTGGGAAAATATGATGAGCTCTTTGCCCCTTATCGGCATGACCGCAAATTTATACGGGCAATGGCAGGACGATATGAAAACCGTGAGGATATGCGCCGTTATTTCCGCGGTTCTGTGGTCGGTATACGCTTGTTACGCGGGGGTTTATATGTCGATGCTGACTGAAATATTTAAAATCATATCAAGTTTGATCGGGCTTTGGAGATTCAGGAAAACAAATAATATGCAAATATAAAATATTACAGAGGAGAAAATATTAATGCTTTACAGGCAAAATCAAAAAAACGGCGACAGTCTGTCACAGCTTGGGTTCGGCTGCATGAGATTCCCCAAAAAAGCAGGAAGAATAGACATTCCGCGTTCGGCGGAGCTGATTCATTCGGCAATTGAAAAAGGCGTGAATTATTTCGATACGGCGTATATTTATGGCGGGAGCGAAGTTGCGTTGGGTCAGATATTATCCGGCGGTTGGCGCGAAAAAGTCAAGATCGCGACAAAAATGCCGCTGTTCTTGGCGCGGTCGGGAAAAGATTTCGACAAATATTTTTCACAACAGTTAGAACGCCTCAAAACGGATCATATCGAATATTATCAGTTGCACATGCTTACGGATTTTGAGCAATTCGATAAATTGCGCGGGCAGGGGATCGAGGATTGGATAAAAAAAGAAAAAGACGGCGGACGCATAAAAAATATAGGTTTTTCTTTTCACGGCACATATGGCGCGTTCGTGAAAGTCGTCGACGCGTATGACTGGGATTTCTGCATGATACAATACAGTTATTTGGACGAACATAATCAGGCGGGAACGGCGGGCTTGAAATACGCCGGCTCAAAAGGCCTGCCGGTTATCATTATGGAGCCTCTCAGGGGCGGCACGCTCGCGACAAAACTTCCCGAAACGGCGTTACGTGAATTTAACGCAGTCAATAAAGACCGCGCTCCCGCGGATTGGGCGCTGCGATGGGTCTGGAACCGCCCCGAAGCGACTGTCGTTTTGTCCGGAATGAACAGCGAAACGCAGATAGGGCAGAATACCAAAACAGCCTGCGAGGCAGCGGCCGGAGGCATGAGCGAAAAAGAATTGAACGCCGTCGCAAAAGTCGCCGAAATTATGAGAGCCAATATAAAAATAAACTGCACCGCCTGCGGATACTGCATGCCGTGCCCGGCGGGGGTCGATATACCGGGGACTTTCGGCAGTTACGGCAGCAAAGGCAATTTAAAGCGCGCGGAAATCATCATGAATTATGTCAGGGGCGAAGGGATGCTATCGGCAAACCCGGGATTTGCGTCGCGGTGCATAAAATGCGGCAAATGCGAAAGACATTGCCCGCAGGAAATACAAATCATGGATAACTTAAAAGAAGCGTCAAAATATTTGGAGCCGTTTTGGGTCAGGGGAGCGTTGGGAATAGCGCGGACATTCACCGGGGCAAACAGAAAAAAGGCGAAGAAAAAATAAAAGTTATCGGATTTTATTTATTTTATATTATTTTATATTTATATATTGTGAAATTTTACAAAGTGTTCGGGTTTAATATGACGTGATGTTGTCCGGTTTTAAATGATAACAAATTAACGCCGCGATGGCAGTCGGGCAATTCATGGAAAATAAATGGATGATACGCCACAGTCAATTCACAAGAGACAAATGGTTTCTAAATTTTGAAAAACATGTAACGGACGACGGATTGAAAAATTTTATTCTGGATCATATTTCCGGCCCGCGTTGTGTGGGCAGGGGTTGCAGGGGCAGAGAAAATATGACGGCGCGTTTATGTGGGGTTTTACGGGCGACAGCTTTGTTTTTTCAGAAACGCAAGGCTCCGATTTTGAATATGAAGCCGATTTGATGATCGAAACCGGGCAGGCGGCAATGCTGGCGTTCAGGGCGGACCAAAATTTATCGAATAAGTATTTCGCCAATATTGATATGTCCGGCGTTGTGAAGCTGATAAAACCGAGAACCGAAATCTGCGTGGCGAAAGCGGATATAAAACGCGGCGTGAAATATCATATGAAAGTATGCGCAAACGGATCGAACATCAAAGTATATCTTGACGGCGAATTGAAAATTGATGCCGATGATGATTCAAACAGGAGCGGTTATTTCGGCGTGGGCGTATTCAACGCAAAAGCGTTATTCCAGAATGTAAACGCGGATATCAAATTTATTGATTTTATACTTTAAACCCGTAATAAAATTTATCTTGACAAAAAAAGAATATTATGTTATAATCAAGTCAGTTATACGACTGACGGAAGCGGAATGAACCGCGTGAAGTGTAACATGATTTCAGCGTAGTTGTGATTTCAACGTAGTTGTGATTTCAACGTAGTTGAAATATATAGCCGACCGTCTGGGCAGTAGGGGCGATTATGAATCGCCCGTGAAACATCCCGGATTCTCGGCTATTGTTGTTTTTATGGATCAATTGGATCAATTAGATCAATCATAGGAGAAAAATTTTATGAAAAATATCGCCGTTTTCGTTTCGGGCGGGGGCACAAATCTTCAAGCGGTCATCGACGGGATAAAATCAAATAAAATCACGAACGGGCAAATCTCTCTTGTTTTGTCAAGCAAAGACGACGCGTACGCGCTGACGAGGGCAAAAAATCATAATATCCCCGTCGAAATCGTCAGACGCAAAGAATATCCCGACGAAAAAGAATTTTCGGAAAAGATTCTCGAAAAAATGAAACTTTATAAGATTGACTTGATTATTCTTGCGGGATTTGCGTCGGTTCTATCGGAAGAATTTATAAGATTATACGAAAATAAAATTATGAATGTTCACCCGGCATTGATTCCCGCGTTTTGCGGCAAAGGATTTTATGGATTGAAAGTCCATGAACAGGTTTTGGAACGCGGGGTTAAACTAAGCGGCGCGACGGTGCATTTCTGCAACGAAATCACAGACGGCGGCCCGATTATTTTACAGAAAGCGATCGAAGTCAAAGACGACGACACGCCGGAAATATTACAAAAACGAATCATGATAGAGTGCGAGCAGATTATATATGTCGAAGCGGTAAATTTATTCTGCAACGACAGGATTGATGTGAAAAATAATAAAGTTTATATAAGAAAGCCGGAGGTGTAAATGATAAAATGGGCGAAATAAATTTGCGGGAATATCTTAAAAGCACAGTTTATCCCGGCAGGGGAATAATGATTGGGCAAAGCGCGGACGGCGAAAATATTGTCGCGGCGTATTTTATAATGGGCAGAAGCGAAAACAGCAGGAACAGAATTTTTGAAAAAACCGCGGACGGAATAAGAACCAAAGCGTTTGACGAATCTAAATTAAAAGACCCCTCGCTTGTCATATATTCGCCTATAAGAAAATATAAAAATAATCTTATCATCACAAACGGCGACCAGACCGATACTATATATGATTTTTTATCAGACGGCAAATCATTTGAGGACGCACTGCGCACGCGCACGTTTGAACCCGACCCGCCGATATTGACCCCGCGAATATCGGGAATGATAACGATATGGGACGATAAATTTAATTATAAATTATCTATCCTGAAAAGCGATAACGGCAACGAAAAACACGCTATAAGATATTTTTACGAATACGAAACGCCCGAACCCGGCAAAGGTCATTTTATACACACCTACAAGCATAACGCCGACGTCCCCCCGTCGTTTGAGGGCGAGCCGAAAAAAGTTGATATATGTGATAATATCGAAGAATTCGCGGATATAATATGGGGTTGTCTGGACGAAAACTTTAAAGTGTCGCTGTATGTGACGTATATCAATTTTAAAGAGAGACAAATAAAAGAAAAGATTATAAATAAAAATACATAAATTTTGTAGGGGAGAAAAGAGAGATATGGTGGAGAAAATAAAAGAATTGACCCTTAAATACGGGTGCAATCCGAATCAAAAACCCGCGAAAATTTACGCGGAGGAGGGTTTGCCTATAAATATATTAAACGGCAACCCCGGTTATATTAATTTGCTTGACGCGTTAAACGGCTGGCAGTTGGTGAAAGAACTCTCCGAAGCCACGGGACTGCCCTCTGCGGCGTCATTCAAGCACGTCAGCCCTGCGGGAGCGGCTGTCGGGACGGCGTTTTCGGACGAACTCGCGAAAGCGTATTTTGTGGACGATCTTGACGTCCCCCTGTCGCCGCTCGCGTATGCGTACGCAAGGGCAAGAGGAGCGGACAGAGTGGCGTCATACGGCGATTTTGTTGCTCTCAGTGAAACAGTTGATTTAGCGACGGCGAAAATTTTATCAAGAGAAGTGTCGGACGGGATTATCGCCCCTGGCTATGACTCCGAAGCATTGGAAATATTAAAAGACAAACCCAAAGGAAAAGGAACGTATCTTATTATAAAAATCGACAAAAATTATATCCCGCCCGCACTTGAACGTAAAACTTTATACGGAATAACATTTGAGCAGGGACGCAACGATTGCAAAATCGACGCTTCGCTGTTGACGAATATAGTTAGCGAAAATAAAGATTTGCCTGAATCAGCAGTCAGGGATTTGCTCGTGGCATTGATAACGTTAAAATATACCCAGTCAAATTCTGTATGTTACGCGAAAGATGGTCAAGCGATAGGCGTAGGCGCGGGACAGCAGGCGCGGCTATATTGCACGCGCCTTGCGGGAAGTAAAGCCGATACGTGGTTTTTACGCCAGCACCCCGCGATTTTGGAATTGGAATTTGCGAACGGAATTAAAAACCCTGAAAAAAACAATATAATCGACCAGTTGTTACAGGACGAAGCATGTGAATATTTCAAAAACGAATTAAACTGGAAAAGCGCTTTGGCAAAAAAACCGTATATATTGACACAAGCCGATAAAATACTATGGCTTTCTAAAATGCAAAACGTATCTCTTGCGTCCGACGCGTTTTTCCCGTTTGGCGACAATATCGAAAGGGCGTATAAAAGCGGGGTAAAATATATCGCGTCGCCAAGCGGTTCGATACGCGACGACAATGTGATCGATACCTGCAACAAATATAACATGACGCTTGCTTTTATTGGTTTGAGGCTGTTTCACCATTAAATAAAATAAGGAGGAGATAGTTATGAAAATATTAGTAGTCGGCGGCGGCGGCCGCGAACACGCCATCATAAAAAAATTGTCCGAAACCCGTAAACAGCCCGAATTATTCGCAGTTCCCGGCAACGGCGGTATCGCGAAAATCGCGAAATGTTTTCCGGGCGTCAAAACTACGGACATAGAAAATATATTAAAGATCGTCGAACAGGAAAAGTTTGATCTGGTGTTTGTCGCAAGCGACGACCCTTTGGCAAAAGGCCTTGTCGACGAACTTGAAAAAATCGGTATTCGGACGTTTGGGCCGACAAAAAACGCTGCGGAGATCGAATGGAGCAAAGTTTTTTCAAAAGGCCTGATGAAAAAATATAATATCCCGACCGCCGCTTACGAAGCGTTCGACAGTTTTGAAAACGCTGTAAATTACGTCAACAACGGAATAAAATTCCCGGTTTGGATAAAATCCGACGGGTTGGCTTTGGGGAAAGGAGCAATTCGAGCTGTGGACACACAAGAAGCTTATAATATATTAAAATCTATCATGCGGGATAAAGTATTCGGAGATTCCGGAGACAGCGTTATAATCGAAGAGGAAATGATCGGGCAGGAAATAACAATTCTCGCGTTCTGCGACGGAAAGACAGTCAAGCCTATGGTTTCGTCGCAGGATCACAAGCGCGCGTTTGACAACGACGAAGGCGAAAATACCGGCGGCATGGGGACGTTCTCGCCGTCGAGAATTTATACGGACGAAGTCGCGGACGAGTGCATGAAAAATATATATCTGCCCACAATCGCGGCAATGCAAAAAGAGGGCAGAAAATATAAAGGCGTTTTATATTTCGGCTTAATGTTGACTGCCGACGGCGTAAAAGTCATAGAATATAACGCGCGGTTCGGCGACCCTGAGGCGCAAGTCGTTCTGCCGAGATTAAAAACCGACTTTCTTGATATAATCAATGCCGTAATCGACGAAAGGCTTGATGAAATCGATATAGAATGGTATGACAACGCGGCGGTCTGCGTAGTTCTGGCGTCGGGCGGTTATCCTGTGAAATACGCGACTGGATATGAAATAACAGGTATCGAAGAAGTCGAGAAAATCGACGGGTTTACGGTATATCACGCGGGGACGAAACTTGACGAAAACGGAAAATTTATAACATCTGGCGGGAGGGTTCTGGGGGTTACGGCAGTCGATAAAGATTTGCCGTCGGCGATAAAAAAAGTTTATAGTGAGATTGATAAGATAAGTTTTAAAGATATGTTTTACAGGAGAGATATTGGGGTGAAATAGTTTGGAAAATGATACAAAACATTTATATCATTACTACGAAAAAACCTGCGAGCCGTTTCGCACGATCACATCGCTGCCGTTTGAGGAAGCGGTCGTAATACTCCGCGAATGGCGCGAGAACAATCCGAAATCGGCAAGTCCGGCAAATATCGAATGGTTCTTGAACCGCCGTTATGAAATGGAAAAGATAGTCCGCGATAAATTTATTTCTATCGGCGGCAAGCCTATCAGAACCGCGCCTGTCTATTTTACGTTAGGCGCGAATAAGGGCATGACAACATGGTATAACAATCCGGCTTGTATAAAAATTCCGGTCAATGAATTTGATCCTGACACAGTATCGTTTACATACGGCGACACGTTTCCGGTGTTCAATGCCAATCTCAATACAGGCGAGGAATGGTGGGGACAGGTTTACAGATATGACGGGATATTCGAATTAATAGACAAATACGGTTATCCCGAAGATACGGAGTATGATTTGAAAAACAGGATATTCCCGAAAGATAAACCAATCAATCATTATTTGAAATATATCGAGGCGCACGTTTGGAGCGATGAAGTTTTGGATAAATACCGTTCATAAAGAGGTTAAAAAGTACATGAAAAAAATCGCGGTAATCGGAGGCGGGGCGGCGGGACTTATGGCGGCGGGCGAAGCGGCGAAGTCCGGCGCGGACGTCACATTGTTTGAAAAAAACGAAAAACTCGGCAAAAAACTCGCAATAACGGGAAAAGGCCGCTGCAACGTCACGAATCTGTGCGGCATAAATGAGTTTTTATCAAACGTCGCGACAAATCCTAAATTTTTATATTCTGCGCTGAATTATTTCACCCCGCAGGACTGCGTTGACTTTTTTGAAAATCTCGGCTGTAAATTAAAAGTCGAGCGCGGCAAAAGGGTTTTTCCCGTTTCTGACAATGCGTTTGATATTGTCGACGCGCTGAAAAAATTTGTAAAAATAAATCATGTTAAAGTAAGATTCGCTAAAGTAGATAAAATTCTGGCCGATAATATAAAGATAACCGGATTGGTCGCGGACGGGAAAAAATATGATTTTGACGCTGTAATAATTTGCACCGGCGGAATATCCTACCCCGGCACGGGTTCGACCGGCGACGGATATAAATTCGCGCGTCAGGCGGGGCATAATATTATAGACTTGAAACCGTCGCTCGCGCCTGTTGAGATAAAAGAAAAATTTTGCGCCGATTTGATGGGGTTGTCTTTAAAAAATATAAAATTCTATGTTTACGAATATGTAGGGGACGTCGCCTTCGACGTCCCGCGGGCGACCGAGGGCGGTCGCCCCTACAAAAAGATTTTTGAGGAAACGGGGGAAATGCTTTTCACGCATTTCGGGATTTCGGGGCCGCTGGTTCTCAGCGCGTCGTCGCATATCCGTGACGCGGGGACGACCGCATACGCGAGCGGAGTTCATGATTGCCGTCCGCAAAAAGAATATAAATTAAAAATAGATTTAAAACCCGCATTGAACGAAGAACAGTTAGATAAACGGATACTTTCTGATTTTGAAAAATATAAAAACAAAATGTTCAAAAATTCGCTTGATGATCTTTTGCCGAAAAAGCTGATCCCGGTTTTTATCGAAATATTGGAAGATCATATCAATCCCGAAAAGAAAATAAACGAAATCACGAAAAACGAAAGAACGGAGATTGTCAAATTATTAAAAAATTTTGATATGACTTTTAAGAAATTCAGGCCGGTAGAAGAAGCTGTTATAACATGCGGGGGAGTTGACACAAAAGAAATATTATCAAATAAAATGGAATCAAAATTAATAAAGGAACTGTATTTTGCGGGTGAGATAATTGACGTTGACGCTTATACCGGGGGATTTAATTTGCAAATCGCGTTTTCTACGGGTAAACTTGCCGGTAAAAGCGCGGCGGAAACGTGATTTTCATGTCAAAATTTACATTAAATTAACAAATCTCTTATGGAATACTACTTTTAATATATGGCTAAATACTATATTATTATAAAATGGCAGTATAAAATAGCATAATTGTCGCGATTATTCAAATAAGGATGCGGAATATCAAAATGAGTTCATGTTTTCACGGTAAAAACGGCAAAAACGGCGGGAAATTTATTTCTTTTGCCATAGACGGACCCTCGGGCGCGGGGAAAAGTTCCCTTGCCAAAAACCTTGCGGAAAAATTCGGGTTTTGGTATCTCGACACCGGGGCTTTATACAGGGCCCTCGGCGTATATATCTATGAATCCGGCATAGAAAGCCATGAAAAAGAAAAAATCATAGCCTGCGTCGAAAACGAAGATATCAAAATAGAAGCCGTCTATAAAAACGGCGAACAGAAAACTTTTCTGAACGGCGCGGATGTATCCGTGAAAATCAGGGAACATCATATATCAAAATACGCGTCCGACGTTTCAAAAATACCGGAAGTGCGGAAATTTCTGAGGCCTGCCCAGCAGAAAGCCGCCGAAAAAGACAATATCGTGATGGACGGCAGGGATATCGGGACGGTCATTCTGCCCAATGCGGACGTAAAAATTTTTTTGACGGCGTCGCCCGAAGAAAGGGCTAAAAGAAGGTTCGGCGAACTGACGGAAAAAAAGCAGGAAGTCAATTACAGCGATATTCTCCGCGATATAAACGATAGGGACAGGCAGGATTCGGAAAGGGACGAAGCGCCCCTTGCGCCTGCGGAAGACGCGGTTCTGCTCGATAATTCGGACTGCTCATGCCCGGAAGAAAGCCTCGAAAGGGCCGTAAAAATAATAAAGGAAAAATTGCCCGATGTCTGTATTTGGTAGTTTGCAGAAAACTTTCGTAGCCGATTTTTTCAGGAAACTGTTCAGGGTTACGATTATAAATCCCGAAAATGAGCCTTCGGAGGAAAATGCAAAATCATATGTGGCGTGCATCAATCATGCGTCGGCCTGGGACCCGATTATTATAGGGGCCTGTATGCACCGCCCGTTGAGATATATGGCGAAAGCCGAACTGTTTAAAATCCCGCTGCTGGGCTGTCTGGTGAAACTTTTCGGGGCTTATCCCGTAAAGAGGGACGCGGCTGACGTTTTGTCCGTAAGAACCAGTATAAATTTGCTCGAAAACGGCGAAGTGGTCGGGATATACCCGGAGGGACACAGGGCGAAAAAAATCCCCCCTTCGCGTGAAGTTCCCCTGAAAAACGGGGCCGCGATGGTCGCGATGAGGGCCAAAGCCGGAATATTGCCCGTGACGGTGATAACAAAAGGATATAAAATCAGAATGTTTCGCAAAACGATCGTTGTTTTCGGGGAATACATTCCGTTTGAAAAACTCGAAGAATTCGCGAAAGACTGCGGGGATATCGGCAATATGGATTTATATAAGAAAATAATGGATAAAGTGTACGGTGAAATTTTGGAAAACTACAAAAAATACGACACTTTGAATAAAAAACAAAAATAATAGTTAAGAAAGCAGGGCTTATGTTGAAAACAAAAAAAATATTATTCGCGCTGTTTATGATCGTATTGGCGCTGTTTATATTTTCCTGCGCGAAAGATACGGCGGACAATACGGAAAAAGTCGACAATAATAACGCCGCAGACGACAATAATAATGATTCGGCGGATGCGAATGACGAAATATCCGAAACGGACGCCAAAGCCAGCAAATGGGTTCGGGAACCGCATAATCTGCCGGAAATGGAGTTTGGCGGCAGGGATTTCAGGATCATCACGGTCAACGTCACCGAACAAATACGATTTTACGAGCATTTTACATCCGACGAACAGAACGGCGAGCCGATCAACGACGCCCTGTACGCGCGCAAGCTGCATACCGAAGAAAATTTCAATACAAAATTAAAAACGACGCTGGTCGCCACCCCGTCGGAAACCGCGAGAAAAAGCATACTTGCGGGGGACAACCAATTCGATCTGATCGTGGACACGATATTTAATTTGAGAAATCTCGCGAGCAAAAAAATGCTTGCCGATTTATATAATACCCCGTACATAAAAGACAATCTGGACAAGCCGTGGTGGGACCGGGCCTTGAAAAGAGACCTGTCGATATTCGGCAAATTATATTTTAACGCGGGCGATATGGTCATGAAAGACAAACTGAGAATCGCCGTTATGTATTTCAATAAAGATATGTTCAAAACAATGGGACTGGATTACCCGTATCAGTATGTGTACGACGGAACGTGGACGGTAGACAAATTAATAGAAATCACCAAAGGCGTAAACGCGGATCTGAACGGCGACGGAAAAATGGATCAGTTCGACCAATGGGGCCTTATGTCCGAATGGGAAAACGGGCTGCATATGTTGATTGCGGCGGGGGAAAGAAACGTGACCCTCAACAGCGAAGGGATTCCCGAAATAACCATAAACACCCCGAAAGCCATTGAAGTGATCCAAAAAGTTTTGGCGTTATGCACGGATAAAGTGACGATGTTCCATGCGGATACAATAAAAGATTCCGGGAATATATGGTATAAAGCGAGCGAATATTTTCAGGAAAACAGATTTTTGATGCGCACGAGCGTATTTGAACCCATTGTCAGGGATCTGCGCGCCATGCCGACGGATTTCGGGATCGTTCCCTATGCCAAATACGACGACAGACAGGAAAATTATTATTCAAATGTCAAGGGGGACGGGCTTTTTATAGCGATCCCCGATAATACGGACACGGAATTCGCAGGATATATAACAGAGGCTATGGCATATGAATCGAGCGCGACTTTGATGCCCGCATTCTATGATTTGTGCCTTACTTCGAAGATTCTGAGGGACAATGAATCAGAGGGAATGCTCGATATTATATTCAGCAGCCAGGTGTATGATATAGGCTATATATATAATATCAGCGTACTGCCGAATATATTATATACTTTGATCAGTTCGGGAAAAAGCGATTTTGTTTCGCAGTTTGATAAACAACAGGGCGCGATCGAAAAGGCGCTTCAAAAATTCATAAATGAATACAGCGAAGATTAAATCATAATAATCATAATCATTTAGATATTTATATTTTAATTTTATAAGAAGGCAAAATACGCATGTAAAACGGGAGATTGAATTTATGTTAAATATTAAAATAAAAAGAATACTGTTCGCGCTGTTTATAATCGCAGTTTTGCTGCTTATGGCTTCATGCGCGAAAGATAGCAATACCGCAAATACGAATAACGACGATAAAAAGAACGATAATATCGCCGACAGTTCTTTGGAAGATGTAAATACGCCTAAAACAGACGAAAAGGCCGACAAGTGGGCGCAGGAAGCGATCAATCTGCCGGAAACAGACTTTGGCGGCAGGGAATTTACTGTTTTCACGGTGGAAGTCACTGATGCCAACAGGATGTACGACAAGTTTTCATCAGATGAACAGACGGGGGAACCCATCAACGACGCTTTATATACGCGCAGGCTTCACGTCGAAGAACAGTTTAATATAAAAATGAACGCGATCATGAATTCCGCCCCTGCCGATACCGCAAAAAAAAGCATACTCGCGGGGGACAATAAATATGACCTGATCGTCGATATCATAGGGCGCACGAAAAATCTGGCGAGCCAGCATTTGCTCGCGGATTTATATGCGGCGCCGTATATAAAAGACGATATAAATAAACCGTGGTGGGATCAGGCGGTTATAAGAGACCTGGCGATAAACGGCAAGTTGTATTTTCAGGCGGGCAATATTGTTTTGAGGGACAAACTGAGATTATCCTGTCTGTATTTTAACAAAGACTTATGCAAAAAATTAGATATAGATTATCCGTATCAATATGTATATGACGGGACATGGACGATAGACAAACTCATGGAAATCACAAAAGGCGTAAATAAAGATTTGGACGGCAACGGCATCATGGACCAGAACGATCAGTGGGGGTTTATGTCGCAGTATGAGTTCGCATTGCACCTGTTTATGTCGTCGGGGGAAAAAACGGTGACTTTGAACAAGGACGGGGCGCCGGAAGTGACGATGAACACGCCCAGGGCATTGGACGTCATACAAAAAGCGTTGGAAGTCTGCGCGGCCCCTGAGAATATGTTCATGGCGGACACGATAAAAGGCGCGTCGGATTTATGGAAACAGGCGAGCGCGTATTTCCAGGAAAACAGATTTTTGATGCGGGCGAGTTTGTTTGAGCCGATCCCGAGGGATTTGAGGGCTATGGAGACGGATTTCGGGGTTTTGCCGACATGCAAGTTCAACGAACAGCAGGAGAATTATTATACTTACGCCGAATCCAACGGGATCGTCATAGGGCTCCCCATGAACGCCGACCTTGATTTTGCGGGGCTTATCACGGAAGCTTTGGCTTACGAATCCGGAACGACTTTGATGCCCGCGTTTTATGACCTGTGCCTGACGTCGAAAGTCCTGAGGGACGACGAATCCGAAGGTATGCTCGATATTATATTTAACAACAGGGTTTATGATATAGGCTATATTTACGGGATAGGCACGCTGCCGACTATATTAAATACTTTGTCAAGCGGGAGAAAGACCGATTTTGTTTCGGCGTTCGACAAGGCGCAGGGCTCTATCGAAAAAGCCCTTGACAAATTTATAGAAACCTACGATCAGGATTAAAAATTAAAAAATTAAAATCATAAAAGGCAGAATATTTAAAATGACAGAAATCATTACGGCGGAAAGTTGCGGGTTTTGTTTCGGGGTCAGAAAAGCCGTCGACATGCTCCTATGCGAAATCGGGTTAAGCAAAAATAATAACGCGCAGATTTATCTTTTGGGCAAAATCATACATAACGATGCATTTATCGGCGAATTGAAATCAAACGGCGTGATCGTCATAGAAGACGGGAATATAGAAAGCGGTTTTGATTGGATCGGTTTTAAAGAAAATTCGACTGTCGTCATAAGGGCCCACGGGATACCCAAGCTGACGTTTGAGAACCTTTTGAATATAAAAGACGGCAAAAACCTGAAAATCGTCGACGCGACATGCGAGTGCGTAAAAAAAATGCACGCGATCGCTTCCGAAAACACAGACGGGGATACGGCGACTTTGATTTTCGGAGATAAAGGCCATCCCGAAATCGTCGGGCTTAAAAGTTATGTGAAAGGGAATGTCAGCGTCTATAAAAACTTTGAAGAGCTCGAAAGCGGATTTGAAAAAGTAAAACAGGAATTCATTCGCAAAAATTCAAAAAAATTAATTATATTGGTTCAAACGACGCATAATATAGAAGACTACAAAAAATGTAAAGACTATATTACAAATAGGACGGCAGGATTAAAAACGGAAAACGGCGGCGGCGCAGAAACGCTTTTTTTCGACACGATATGCGGGGCCACTCAGAAAAGACAGGCAGAGGCTGAAAAATTATCCAAAACAAGCGATATCATGATCGTAGTGGGCGGACAAAACAGCTCGAACACGAAAAAACTTTACGAGATATGCAAAAAAAACTGCGCGAATTCTTTTATTGTCGAAACTTCAGAGCAAATGCCTTTAAATATATTTAGAGACCTGTTAAGGGAATTATCGTTTAACAAAACAAGAAAGGATCATAAAACTCTGAGAGTTAGTATAACCGCGGGGGCTTCGACTCCTGACGGTATTATCATGGAGGTAAAAAAAATTATGACAGACAATATAAACAATGGCGAAAATACGGAAATGGAAAGCGCTGAGAATATGGAGAAAAGGGTTATTGGCCCGGCAGATGTAAACGGGGGAAAAAACGACAGCGAAAAAAGTTTTGAAGAATTGCTAAATGAAACATTCGCAACTTTAAATAGAGGAGATAGAGTTAAGGGTATCGTGTCATATGTGTCAGACGGCGAAATACATGTCGACCTGAAAGGCAAATACACCGGAGTGCTTACTTTTGACGAGGTTACGGAAGATAATTCGGCCAATCTGAGGGATATGTTCAAAGTCGGGGAAGAAATCGACACGCAGATCATAAAAATAAACGATCAGGACGGGACGGCGCTGCTGTCGAAGAAAAGAATCGATTCTACTGAAAACTGGGACAATCTTATCAAGTTTTACGAAGAAGGCACCGTTATTGAAGGCAAAGTCGTTCAAGTCGTAAACGGCGGGGTTATCGTTCTCATAGATTCCATAAAAGTTTTTGTCCCCGCGTCGCACGCGGACGTTTCAAAAGACACCGACCTGAACACGCTGATCGGCAAAAAAGTCAAAGTCAAAATTATTGACGTGAATACCGTGAAACGCAGGGCGATCGCCTCTATCAGGTCAGCTTCGGCAGACGCGAGAAAAGCGACCGAAGAAAAAATCTGGGGCGGGATCGAACTCAACAAGAAATATGAAGGCACGGTAAAATCGATCGCGAATTACGGCGTATTCGTAGACATCGGCGGGATCGACGGGATGATTCACATAACCGAGCTTTCGTGGAGCAGGATCAAGCATCCGTCGGAAGTTCTCGGCATCGGCGACAAGATACAGGTTTATATAAAAGATTTCGACGCCGAAAAGAGGCGAATATCCCTGGGGTATAGGGACGAGAACGAAAATCCGTGGATAAAATTCACCGCAGAGACGAAAGTCGGGGATGTAGTCGACGCGAAAATTTTAAATATGATGCCTTTCGGAGCCTTTGCCGAAATCGTTCCGGGAGTTGACGGCCTTATACACATATCGCAGATCGTGAACAAAAAGATTTCAAAGCCTTCTGAAATTTTGAATGTCGGGGATATCGTACAGGTCAAGATAACAGAAATTAATCCCGAAGCGAAAAAAATATCGCTGTCAATGCGCGCGCTCATAGAACCCGAACCCGAACCCGAACCGGAACCGGAAGCTGAAACTGAAACTGAAGCGAACGAATCGAGTGAAAAAAATGCTGAAAGCGCTGAAATCGCTGAGCCCGAAGCGGCTGAGGAAAAACCGGAAGAAACGGTTGAAACGGAACCTGCCGAGAAACTCA
>Ga0209628_10000852_pt1 | contig 19136 bp, 13 predicted proteins | sample TergutCu122P4_FD_187285 | JGI IMG/M metagenome (GOLD analysis project Ga0209628, IMG submission 187285) | Cubitermes ugandensis P4 segment gut microbial communities from Kakamega Forest, Kenya - Cu122 P4 (SPAdes) (version 2) | ecosystem: Host-associated > Arthropoda: Insects > Digestive system...
CCATGCAGTTGGGATTGGTCTGCGCGTTGGTGCCGGGCGCGACGCCGAAGTAGCCCGCCTCGGGGTTGATGGCGTACAGGCGCCCGTCCTGGCCGGGTTTGATCCAGGCGATGTCGTCGCCGATGGTGGTGACCTGCCAGCCTTCCAGCCCCTTGGGCGGGATGAGCATGGCAAAGTTGGTTTTGCCGCAGGCGCTGGGAAAAGCCGCGGCGACGTGGTATTTGCGGCCTTGCGGCGTGGTTACCCCCAGGATCAGCATGTGCTCGGCCAGCCAGCCTTCATCGCGCGCCATGTTGGAGGCAATGCGCAGCGCAAAGCACTTTTTGCCCAGCAGGGCGTTGCCGCCGTAGCCCGAGCCGTAGCTCCAGATTTCGCGCGTCTCGGGGTAGTGAACGATGTATTTGGTTTTGTTGCACGGCCAGGATACGTCTTGCTGGCCGGGTTGCAGCGGCGCGCCAACCGTATGCACACAGGGCACGAACGCGCCGTCGGCGCCGAGCACGTCATACACGGCTTGGCCCATGCGGGTCATGATGCGCATGTTGACGGCCACGTAGGCGCTGTCGGAAAGCTCCACGCCGATGTGCGCGATGGGCGATCCCAGCGGCCCCATGCTGAACGGGATGACGTACATCGTGCGGCCCCGCATGCAGCCGTCGAACAGCGGTTGCAAGGTAGCGCGCATTTCGGCCGGGGCCATCCAGTGGTTGGTGGGGCCGGCGTCTTCTTTTTTGGCCGAGCAGATGAATGTGCGGTCTTCCACCCGCGCCACGTCGGACGGGTCCGAGCAGGCCAAGAAAGAATTGGGCCGCTTGGCCGGGTTCAGGCGTTTGAAGGTGCCCGCTTCGACCAGCCGCTGGCATAGGCTGTCGTACTCCTGCTGACTGCCGTCGCACCAATGGATGCGCTCGGGCTTGCACAGGGCGGCCATCTGGGCGACCCAAGCGATCAATCTGGCGTTTTTTACATAGGCCGGCGCTTGCACGTCCGGGACTTTCGCTTCGGCAATGTCAGTGGTACTCATCTCAACACACTCTCTCCTAGGTTTGAAACCGTTTTTTCAAGCGAACCTGAAGTCATGACCAAACCCGCTTGAAAAAAACGGCTTGAACACGGGGCGCTCAATGCTAAGTCCTTATTGAGCATTGCTCCAATGAAGAAGCAGAATCGGGATAACTTTTCATTTTAGGGCAACACTGGATGTCAGCTGGCACGGCAAATTTTCAGCATATTGGTGCCGCCCGGCGCGCCCATCGGCTCGCCGCAGGTAATGGCGTATACGTCGCCGGTCTGCACGATGCCGCGCTCCTTGAGCTGGGCCTCGGCCTGCGCCAGTGCGGCGTCGCGGTCGGTTTCGGCGTCGATCAGCAGCGGATGCACGTTGCGGTACAACGCCATTCTGCGCTGCGTGGCCAGGCGGGTGGTCAACGCGTACATGGGAATATGCGCGCGGTGGCGGCTCATCCACAGCGGGGTCGAACCTGAATCGGTCAGCGCGACGATGGCCTTGGCCCCCAGGTGGTAGGCGGTAAACAGCGCGCCCATGGCAATCGCCTGGTCGATGCGGACAAAGGCCTGTTCGCTGAAGTCGGCATCGAGCTGCGGGTCTTCGGCAGCCTCGGCGGCCGCGCAAACGCGGCTCATTTCCTGCACGGTTTGCAGCGGGTAGCGGCCCGAGGCGGTTTCGGCGCTGAGCATCACGGCGTCGGTACCGTCAAGCACGGCATTGGCCACGTCGCTGACCTCGGCGCGCGTGGGCACCGGGTTGCTGATCATCGACTCCATCATCTGGGTGGCGGTGATGACCAGCCGGTCCATCTGGCGCGCCATGCGGATCATCTTTTTTTGCAGCGCGGGCACGGCGGCGTTGCCGACTTCGACCGCCAGGTCGCCGCGCGCCACCATGATGCCGTCGCTGGCGCGCAGGATTTCGGCCAGATGCGGGATCGCCTCGGCGCGCTCGATCTTGGCGATCATCCCCGGCGGGCGGTTGCCGCCGGCGGCCACGGCGCACAGTTGGCGCGCCAGTTCCATGTCGGCGGCGTTTTTGGGAAAGCTCACCGCCACATAGTCGGCCTGAAAGTGCATCGCGGTTTTGATGTCTTCCATGTCCTTGGCGGTCAAGGCGGCCGCGCTCAGGCCGCCCCCTTCCTTGTTGATGCCTTTGTTGTTGGACAGCTCGCCGCCCACGCGCACCACGGTATGCGCCGCCTGATCCTTGACGGCTTGCACTTCCAGCACGATCAGGCCGTCGTTGAGCAGCAGCCGGTCGCCGGCCTTGACTTCGTTGGGCAGATTTTTGTAATCCAGTCCGACGGCGTGGATGTCGCCCGGCTCGGTACGCGCCGCATCCAGCACGAAGGCCGCGCCCGGCTCCAGCCAGACCTTGCCTTGCGCGAATTTGCCGATGCGAATCTTGGGGCCTTGCAGGTCGGCCATGATGGCCACTTCGCGCCCCGCGCGGCGCGAAGCTTCGCGCACCATGGCGGCGCGCTCGATATGGTCTTGCGCACTGCCGTGGCTAAAGTTCAAACGCACGACTGAAACGCCATGCCGGATCATCTGCTCAATCAGTTCAACGGTACTGGAGACCGGACCGAGCGTGGCGACGATCTTGGCGGCGTGACGGGAAAGCAAAGGAGAGTTCACGGGATCGGCTCTTGGATAGGAACGATTGTGACAAAGAAAAGCCGTGCCATCAGCCCAGCACGTGCGCCAGGGTCAGCAAAACCAAAAGCAGCAGCCACAGCGCGACGCCGCGCCAAAGCAGGCCGGCGACTTGAACAAAGTGGCGCGTATCCAGTTCCGCGCCGGATAAACCGGAGGCGTCCGCGGCAGGCGGCGCGTCCGGTTCCAAATCAGGAGGATAAGGCGGATACACCGGAGCGTCGGCGCCGGTCTGGGCTGGCGCGGGCTGGGCCTGTGGCGCGCCCGGCGCCGCGGCGTGATTGTCGATGTCCAAACGTATGCCCAGCGCCCCGGCGGCGGCGGCCAGCAAAATGGCGTCATTGCCTTGGCCGGCACCGCCGCCGGCGTTATCCCTGGCGTCATCGGTGTCGCGCCGCCGCCAGGCCGCGATGGCGTCCTCGAAATTGCCGACGACGGCCAGCGTCAGCGCGGTAACGCGCACGGGCAACCAGTCGATAACACGCCAAGCCGCTTGAGCCGCCGCCAGCAGCGCGGGACTGGCCGGTTGCCGCGAGTCAGCCTTGTTTTGCCAGTAGCGCGCGGCAAATTCGGCGCAGCGGTACAACACCGCCCCCGCCGGCCCAAGCCCCACGGACGCGAACAGACAAAACCAGAACAACACGCCGAACACCCAGCGGTGCGCTGACAACATGGCCCGCACAATCACCGCGCGCACGATCGCATCCCGTGCCATGTCTTGCCGCGCGCCGTCACCGGAAACCGGGCCGGGATAACCCGTGTCGGCCTCATCCCAGTGCGCCAGCAGCGCCCGCGCCTGCTCCGGGTCGCCGGCCGCCAAAGCGTCCCGAATCGCGGTGTAGCGATAGCTGAATTGCCTGAAGCCGAGCGTGAAATACAACACCGCCACCGCCCACGCCAATTGACCGAACCCGCCGGTGATCCGCATGCACAGCCAGTCGATCAGCACGGCGGCCAGGGCCGGCGCGGCAACCGCCAGGCTCCACGCCAGCCAGGCATCCCGCCGCCCGCTCGCATCCATGCGCCCGGCCACGGCATCGATCCAACTGCCCAGCCACATGAGGGCGGCATGACTGGATTCGACGTGCCGAATCTGGTCAAGCAGAAACGCAATGATGATGGCGGCAACGATCATGCCTGGATTTTGCACCGGCTCAAGCGTGGGCTTGAGCGGCGGCCTGGGTGTAGTCGCGGATCAGGGTCAACAACTCCTCTTCCGAATAGGGCTTGCCCAGATAGCGGTCCACGCCCAGTTCGCGCGCATGCTGGCGGTGTTTTTCGGCGATGCGCGAGGTAATGATGATGACCGGCAAATCGCGCCACTGTTGGTCGGCGCGGATGTTGCGCACGAAGTCAAAGCCATCCATGCGCGGCATTTCGATGTCGGAGAGGATGACGGCGGGGCGCTCCTTGCGCAACTGCTCCAGCCCTTGCAGACCGTCGGCGGCCAGCGCCACACGGTAGCCCTCGCGCTGCAACAGGCGCTGAACGACCCGGCGCACGGTAATCGAATCATCGACCACCAGCACCAGCGGCGCTTCCGTCCGCGCCGCGGAGGCCGCACTGGCCGTGCCCTGCCCCTGCGCCGCCGGCTGCCCGGCGCCGCTCATCAACGCCTTGGCCTGATCGCCGTAAACGTTGGCCAAGGCAACCGGGTTGTAGATCAGCGAGACTTCGCCCGATGCCAGCGCGGTAATGGCCACCAGCCCCGGCAGGCGCGACAATTGCGGCCCCAGCGCCTTGACCACCACCTCCTGATTGCCCAGCACTTCGTCCACGTGCAGCGCCACGCGCTGCCCGGCGGAGTGGAAAACAATAACGGGCGCGGTGCGCGCAGTCAATTCCTGGCTGCGCGGCGAGCCTTGCAACAGCGCGCCGCCCCAGAAAAATGACAGCATGCCGCCGCCGTGGTAATAGGCGCCGGTGTCATAGGCTTGCTGCAAATCGGCCTGGCTGACCCGGCGCACGATTTCGACCAGGTTGGAAGGCACGCCGATGGTGAGCTCGCCCATGCGCAGCATGACCACCTGGGTGACGGCGGTGGTCAGCGGCAGCACCAGCTTGAAGGCGGACCCGCTGCCGGCCTGGGTATGAATTTCGATGCGGCCGCCCAGCGCCTGCACCTCGGTGCGCACCACGTCCATGCCCACGCCGCGTCCGGCCAAACCGCTGACCTGGCTGACCGTGGACAGGCCCGAAGCAAATACCAAATTGGCGATTTGGTCGTCCGACAGCGGCTGCTGCGGGTCAACCAGCCCCTTTTGCTCGGCCTGCCGGCGAATGTGTTGCAGATCCAGCCCATTGCCATCGTCGCGGAATTCAATCGACACGTTATTGCTGGCCTGCCGCACCTCGATGGTAATCAGGCCGGTGGCGTCTTTGTGCCGCTCGGCCCGCAGCGGCGCGGCTTCGATTCCATGCACCACGCTGTTGCGCAGCAAGTGCTCGAACGCCCCGGCCATGCGCTCCAAAATGCCGCGATCGACTTCGATCGCGCCGCCGACGATATCCAGCCGCACCTGTTTGCCTTGTTCCTTGGCGGTTTGCCGCACGACCCGGTACAAGCGCTCGGCGATGCTCTCGAACTCCACCATGCGGGTGCGCAGCAAGCCATGCTGCAACTCGCGCGCCTGACGCCCCTGCGCGACCAGGTCATCTTCGCCCGAGGCCACCGCGCGCTGCAATACGCGCTGCACCATGGCCACGTCGTTGACCGATTCGGCCATCATGCGCGTGAGCTCCTGCATCCGGGTAAAGCGATCGAACTCCAGCGGATCAAAATCGTGCGGCTCATCCTTGGTCCGCGCCATGCGCGACTGCATCTGCGTTTCGGCTTGCAGTTCCACGTCGCGCAACTGCGTGCGCAAACGGCTCAGGTTGCCCGACAAGTCGGTCAGCGCGGAACGCAATTGCCCTACCCCGGTTTCCAGCCGCGAACGCGCGCTTATCACCTCGCCGGCCTGATTGACCAGACGGTCGAGCAGCTGCGTTTTGACGCGCACCACCTGACTGGCGGGGTTGTACGCCTGGTGCAGCAGCGGCGCGGGCGGCGCGATTTCACCGGGCCGCCCGGGCCCGGGGTGCGCCGGCTCTGCCGGCGCGGTTGGCCGCTCGCCGGCCTGCGCGGCCGTATCCGGCAAAGCCGGCAGCGGCGCCGCGACCGGCGCGCCCGCTGGCACGGACGTTGTGATGGACACGACCACGGGCAGCACGGCCGGGGACGATTCGACGGCGCCGTGCGCCAAAGGCGCCGTGCCCCCGGCCTGCTCCTGTTGCCGCCGATCAACCCGCAGACGGTCAAAAGCGACCGTGATCTCATCCACGTGATCCAGGATCGGTTCCAGATCAGCATGGGCGGCATGCTCCGTGCCGATGGCTTCGATGGCCGACTCGGCGCGGTGCGCCATCTCGCCCAGCCGCAGCGCACCGGCCAAACGCGCACTGCCCTTGAGCGTGTGCAGCAAGCGCTTGACCTGCTTGAGCGCCTCGTCGTCATGACCGGGATTGGCCGCCCATGCGCGCAAGCTGCCTTGCAGCCGCGGCAGCAATTCCTGTGCTTCTTCGGCGAACACCGGAAACAAATCCGGGTCCACCGCATCGGTGGCGTCGATGTTGTCGGCTACCGCGTGCCGCGGCGCATCCTTGACCGTAACCGCTCCCGGCGCGCCCGCCTGGAGCGGCGCCTGAACTGGAGCCTCCACGGCGGCGGGGGTAAACGCTTGAACCGCTGTCCCCAGCCTAGGAGCGCTTTTTAATTGGATGGAGGTTACGACTGAAGCAGGCGCCGGCCGCTCCATCGCCTTGATGGCATTGACGCCATCGAGCAGCGCCTGATTAGGCTCGGGCAAAGACCCCGCCGCGAACTGGCGCAGCGCACGCGCTATCTCCGCCGCCGCATCGCCCAACGTGCCCAACTGAGCGGGCCGCCCGCCGGCTTGCCCGTGCAGGCGAATCAGGGCATGTTCAACCGCCCGCGCCAGCTCCGACAACGCCGTGCAGCCCACCGTGGCGGAACTGCCGGCCAGCGAATGGGCGCGCGCAATGGCCAGCTCGGGCACGGACTGATCGGGCGCGTGCTCCCAGCGTGCCAGCTCGCCGCTTAAGTCGCGCGACCAGCCTTGCGCTTCTTCCAGGTAAACCTCGTAAAGCTCGGCGCTGATACGCAGATCGCCGATTTGTTTGCTGGCGGCGGGCGGCGGCTCTTGCGCGGCCTGGGCCGGCACCGGATCGGCGCCGGCAGGGGCGGCCACCTCGGCCTGCCGCTCGGGTTCAGCCGCGGGGACTTCTTGCGTCCGCGCCGCGGGCTGTTCCACGGCTGGGCCCGCATCAGCCGCCAGCACGGGCTCCGCATCGGCTTGAACACGTTCAGGCTGGCTCGCGGCGGAGCCCGCGTCTTCATCGGCATCAGACCAATGGCCCACATCCGGCGCGTTCAACTCCGGCGGCATCGGCTCGGCCGGCGACAAACTCAGATCGGGAAACGGGTGGACATCGAACCCCGGCGCCGGTACGGGCGCTACGGGTTCGTCTGTTTCCGGCGACTCCAGGAGCCTATCAGACGCGCCGTCCAAATCGAGCGGCAAGCAGCGGCCGTGCAAGCGCAACGCATCGGCCGCCTGCCGGAACGGCGCGGCCGACCAATGCGCGGCGGTCCGGGCCGCGATGTCGTCCACCCAACGGTTGAGCGCATGCAAGGCTTGCGCCGACAGGCCGCGCAAATCGGCGGCGACCGGTTTTTGCTCAGCCAGCCAGGTATTGAGCACCTGCTCCATGGCCCAAGCCGCTTCGCCGAACTCAAACAGTTCCACCATGCGCGAACTGCCCTTGAGCGTGTGGAAAGCCCGCCGCAGAATGATTTTTTGTTCGATGTCTCCGGGCGTGACGGCCAACGATGCAATGGCCGACTGGCCGCCGGCAATGACTTCGCGCGCTTCGTCCAAAAAGATGCCCAGCAAATCGTCATCCTCGTGCCGCGAATCTTGACCGGGCGCGGCATCCGCGACCGACGCCGTGGGCACCGTACCGAGCAGTACGTTAACGGCTTGCAAGGCAGCGGCCAAGCCTGCCGCGTCTTGCTGATGGGTCGCCTCGACCGCCCGGCGGGTAGCCGCCGCCAGCGCCAGTTTGTCTTCCAGCGCGGCTTGCTCGATGATCCGGCCAAGCTGGCCTTGCAGCGCGGGCGTGGCCGCGGTCAAAACCCGCGGCGCGGGCGAGACGGCAATGGCTGGGCCTGAAAGCGGTTCTTGCTCGCCGGACAACTGGGGCTTCGCCACGGCAGCAGGTTCCTCCGGTTCAGCCAGATCAAAATCCAGCGCAATCTTGTCCGCCTCGTCGGGCAACGCAGCGGGCACGGCAAGCAAAGGCGCTGGCGCGGCAAGCTCCTCCGGTTCGGCCAAATCAAAATCCAGCGCAATCTTGTCCGCTTCGCCGGGCAACGCAGCGGGCACGGCAAGCAAAGGCGCCGCCGCGGCAAGCCCCTCCGGTTCGGTCAGATCAAAATCCAGCGCAATCTTGTCCGCTTCGCCGGGCAACGCAGCGGGTGCGACGGCAGGCAAAGATGCCGCCGTGGCAAGCTCTTCTCGTTCGGTCAAATCAAAAGCCAGTGCAATCTTGTCTGCCTCGCCGGGCAACGCAGCGGGCGCAGCACGCCCCTCCGGTTCGGCTAAGTCAAAATCCAGCGCAATCTTGTCTGCTTCACCGGGCAACGGACTGGGTGCCACGGCAGGCAAAGATGCCGCCGTGGCGCGCTCCTCCGGTTCGGTCAAGTCAAAATCCAGTGCGATTTTGCCGGTTTGGTCCGGCAATACAACAGGTACCTCGGGCAGGGGCGCGGACTGGACAGCCGGCGCGGCCTGTTCCTTGGCGGCGCTCTGCGTCTGTAGCGCCGTCCGGTCATGGGCGCCGCCGCGCGCCATCGGCGTCTTGAGTTCACCGCTGTCGGTATCAAAGACAAACAGCTTGCGCGCCAAGGCCGGCTGATAGCCCAGCATATCCACCAGAAAGCCCAGCGACCCCAGGCTGTTGCCGAGTTTGTCGAACACGCCGCTGGCCTGCCCGCTGCCGCCGGTCATCAAGCCTTGCACCTGCTCGCGCATGCGCGCCACCGCTTGCACCGCTTGATCGAGTCCCAGCACCGACAGCACGCCGCGCATTTGAGTCAGCAGATCCGGCACTTGCGCCAGCGGGCCCTGATCCGCCGGTTCGCGGAAGAACTGATCCAGCCGCCCTTCCACCTCGCCCATCGTCACGCGCAATTCGCCCACCACCGTGCCCATGGTTTGGCGATCACTGACTTGGCGGTAAAGCGCCTCCATCCACGGCTCAAGCGCCAGTACCGCCCCGCCCTCGCGCACGGTTCGCAGGCGCTGAGCCAATTGCCGCATCCGCGACCCGACCAAGGCGTCAGCGGGGTGAAAGTCGGCGAACGACGCCTCCAGAAACAAAATCGCCGTGGCGGTTTCCATCGCCAATTCGGGACTGGGCGGATGGTTGGCGCGGGCAACTTGCGCCATCACCGCCTTGAGCTCATCGGCCAGCGGTTGCGCCTCGGGCAACAGCCTGGCCAGCAATTCGGTGACCAAGCCCAACTGATCGCTGCACGCCTGCAAGCGCCGCATATCGCCGCCGGCCAGCGCGGACCAGTTGTCCTTGATCGCGTCGATAGGCCGCCGCGCCTGCGTCAGTATCGCCGGGTCATACAGGCCGAACATCGGTTGGCTGTAATCGACCGGGGTGTAACCGGTCAATTCCCAAGCGGCACGCACCGCCGCCAGCGCGGGCAGCCTGGCGACGTTATCGGGCGCGCGCGCCTGCGCGCAAAAGAACAGCAGGTCATGCGCCAGCCGCTCGGACACCATGCCATCGCCCTTGGCCAGCGTAATGTATTGCAGCAACACACGGGCAATCGCGCGCTTGACATACAGATCCGGCGGCAGGCACTGCCCGCCCAGCGCCTCGAAAAAACCGGCCGCCAATGTCCAGAATGCCGCCGGATGGTCCGGATGATTGGGGTTTTCGCCGGCCGCCAGGCTCAAGCTGATCGCGCTCAAATCGGCGGCGGCGCCGGCATCGTCATCGCGCATGGTGCGCAGGATGCGGCGATCCAGGCGTTGCCGCACCTCGACCGAGTAGCTCAGCCGCTCCACCGCGCGGGGCAGTTGCGGTGTGCGCCATTGCCAAGGCCAATCCCACAAATCGGCGGGATGGATGCGATCCGCCCCGGCCAGCTCCTGCACTTGGCGATATTGCGCAAACAGCCCCAGCGCCGGCCGCGGCTGGCCGTTCAACTGGCTTTCCAGATATTCGATCAGCGCAAAGCCGGCCGTTTCCTGCACCGCGATGGACTTTTGATCTATCTCCTGCGGCTTGGCCACGAACCGCTGCACCGCGCCTTCCATGCCGCTGACCATGCGGGCGGCGATGGTCTGGCCGACCATGCTGAGCGCGCCTTCGGCCTGGTGCAACTGCTGGCGCGCCACGCGCAGCGGGTTGGCATCGACCGATTCCAGGTCCACCCCGCGCGCGGTCTGCACTTGGCGCGCATAATGCTTGAGCGCCTTGGCCGCCGCCTGGATGGATTTACGTGTCTCGTCAAGTACCCAGGCCAGCGGGCCCAAATCGGTTGTGCCGCTCTCCAGGTCGTCGTACTGGGCAGTCATATTGATCCTAGGCAATCTTGAACCGCGCCACCGATTGCCGCAGTTCGTCGGCGATGCGCGCCAATTCGCGCACCTGACTGGCGGTGGAACGGGTGCTCTCGCCGGCCTGCTCGGTCACCGCGAAGATATGCTGGATACTGCCGGCCACCGCATTGGCCTTTTGAGCTTCCTGCACGGTGGCCGCCGAAATCTGCTCGATGATTTGCGCCAGCCGGCGTGACACGCGATCGATTTCGGCCAGCGCCGTACCCGCGTTGTCCGACAGGCGCGTGCCCTCGACCACGCCGCGGGTGGAACGCTCCATGGCCGCGATCGCGTCCTGTGTGTCGGTCTGGATCGTCTTGACCAGCGCCGCGATTTGGCTGGTCGCCCCCGCCGAACGCTCGGCCAGGCGCTGCACCTCCTCGGCCACCACCGAAAAGCCCCGGCCCGCCTCGCCCGCGGACGCGGCCTGGATGGCGGCGTTCAAGGCCAGCACGTTGGTCTGCTCGGTAATGTCGGCAATCAATTCGGTAATTTCGCCGATTTCCTGCGAAGATTCCCCCAGGCGCTTGATGCGCTTGGAGGTTTCTTGAATCTGGTCGCGGATCGCGTTCATCCCGCCGATCGAATCCTGCACCGCCGTCAGGCCCGAGGCCGCCGCCTGCAGCGACTGGCGCGCCACCTGAGCCGATTCCTGCGCCTGCGCCGAAACCTGATTGATGCGCCCGGCCATGTCCAGCACCGACTGGCCGGTGCCGTGGATTTCGCGCAACTGCTCGGTTGAAGCAGCCAGCAGTTCGGTGGAAGAACCTTCCACCTGGGAAGTGGTTTGCGCCACCCGCGTCACCGCGCCTTGCACGTTGCCCACCAGCGTGCGCAATTCCTCCACGGTGTAATTGACCGAATCGGCGATGGCGCCGGTAATGTCCTCGGTCACCGTGGCCTCCTGCGTCAAATCCCCCTCGGCCACCGTTTGCAATTCGTTCATCAAGCGCAAGATGGCGGCCTGATTGGCGTCGTTGATGCGCTTGGTTTCCTGCTGTTGCCGCTCGGCCGCCAGGCGTTGCTGTTCGGCCTGCCATTGACGCAGGCGGCTGCCGCGCAACTGCGTGCGCGCCAAACCCAGCACGGTCAGCAAAATAACCAGCCCCGGCAACAGCAATACCGCCACGTTGCTCCATTCCACGCCCCGTGAAGCGGCCAACAAACGCGTCTGCAAGCCCTCCAACGCTTGTCTAAGCGCCTGGCTATTGGCAATCGTCATCGACTGCATCGTGCGCGCGGCAGACCAGCCTTTATCGTCGGACAAAACATTGGCCACCTCGGCGCGGGTCTTGTCAAACGCCGCCAGCAGTTTTTGCAGCTTGCTGCTCGTTTCCTGATCGCGCGCGGGAGGCAAATGCAGCGCGCTGTCGCCGTCCAGCAGCGCTTGCGCGGTGTCGTGGAACAGGGCCAGATCCTTGCCCAGTGCCGATACCACGCTGGGATCGACCGTGCCGGCCAGCAAAATCTGGTTGGCGGCTTTGTCTATGCGCTGCGTGAGCATCACCAACTGCCCGGCGGCGGCAATTTCGGCCGGCGACGCGCCGCGCTGAACTTTCAGCGCCGCCAGCTGCTCGGCGGCGGCCAAAAAATCCGCCGATTGGCTGCTGATGGCGCGCAATACCCGGGCCGCCTCCATCAAAAGCGCCTGATGCGCCACGATTGCGTCCGCGCTCTTGCCGACCTGATCGGCCAACTGTACGGCCTTGCCGAAATCATGGGCGTAATCGCCGTTCAGATCGGCGCGCAGGCTGCCCATGTTGCCCGCCAAGGCATTGGCGTTTGTATGCAGCTCCTTGAATGCCGCGCCATCGCTGGCCGGTATGGAGCGTGATACCGACTCCGCCAAACGTTGCGACTGCATCAGCGCCACGCTCACACCGTCGATCCGGCGTGCCGCGCGGTCGGTGCGCCAAACCACCCACCAGCTGCCGGCAACCAGGGCAATCAAGGCCGCCGCCAGCAGCAGCCACAAAACCGGCTGCAACCCCGCACCGGTACGGGCGGGCGGCAAACCGTCGCCGGACGAGGCATCCGCCGGCCCATCCTCAAAAATGGAATCCAGCTCGCTCGAATCGTCCTCCGGCTGATGCTGATCGTCCTCCTCCCGTTCCGAAAGCCGCCTCGTCGTATGGCCGGCAAGCGTATCCCTGCCCTCATCCTGCAACGTCGTCGCGAGGCTGTTCTCCTCATCGGTATCCGATTCTTTTTTCACAAATGCCATGATGCAAAAATCCTGTTGCGGTAAATTCTGATTTAAACGCCTATACCCAAAAATACCGGCGCCAGCGCCAGCCGCTGCAAATTGATCTCCTGCCAGCGCCGCTGCTGGGCATCGGTATAAACGTGGCCGTAATAATCGGGCGCACCGTCCGGCGGGGTTTCCGAGCGAACAAACGATTCAGGCGTGCGCAGCCCCATCAGCCGGTCAATCAGCAAGGCGCAACCGGCTTCCAGCAACGGATTGAGCGCCACCAGCCGGCATTGTGCCAAATCGCCGTCGGAGCGCGGCGGTTTTGCGCCATCCGCGCCGGCATTCATTCCGGCACGCAGAAACTCCGTCAAATCAACAACACCGAACAAGCCGCCGCGCAAATTGGCGACACCCAAAAACCACGGTTGAACGTGAGGCACCCGCCGCACCTGGGTCCATGGGAAAATCTCCCCGGCATGACTGAGCGGAAACAGCAACCCCTGCTGCCCCGACTCCACCGCCAGCCACGAAGCGGCAACCCCCGTAGCCTGCACGGTCAGGAACCGCTGCGCCAAGCGATTTTGAAATTCGCGTAAAGTTTGTTTTTTGGCCATGCACTTCAGCCCAGCGCCTTGATTTTAGACACCAGCTCGTCCCTGCGCACCGGTTTTACGATGTAATCGCGCGCACCTTGCCGCATGCCCCAGATGCGATCGGTCTCCTGATTCTTGCTGGTACACATGATAACCGGCAAACCCACATAGCGCGGATCGCGCGTAATCGTGCGCGTGAATTGAAAACCGTTCTTGCCCGGCATCACCACATCCATCAAAATCAGGTCGGGCCTGGCTTGTTCCAGCTTGATTCGTGCCTCATCGGCACTGCGCGCGGTATCCACTTGATAGCCCGCACCGCGCAATATTTCGCTCAGATGCACCAACTCGGTTTTGGAATCATCCACCACCAACACTTTATGAATAGACATCACCCCCCTCTCTTTCCTTTGGTTAGACCCCGCCAAATTGCTCGACCGCCTCTAACAATTGATTTTTAGTAAAAGGCTTGGTCAGATAGTCTTGCGAACCCACCATTCGCCCGCGCGCTTTGTCGAATACCCCGTCCTTGGACGACAACATAACCACCGGAGTAGCGGCAAAACGCTGATTACGCTTAATAATGGCACAGGTCTGATAACCATCCAGGCGCGGCATCAGAATATCGCAGAAAATCAGGTCCGGCTGACAGTCATTGATTTTTGCAAGCGCATCAAAACCGTCCTCGGCGAGCAACACCTCATGCCCTCCTTGTTTGAGGAAAATTTCAGCGCTGCGCCGAATCGTGTTACTGTCGTCGATGACGAGCACTTTTTTAGAACCGCTCACAAGTTACCCCCCGACTGAAAGACTTGCGCGCCGCACCGCCCACCCGCCGGGTGATCCAGCCACGTGCCAAACGCACCCAAGCATAAACGGCTCACGCATAAAATGCAACCTATTGTAGAGTAACGTAGAGTAACCGTGTTTCTGATTGCCGCTTGACCGGCTCCGAGGGACTCCCGTCCAGCAGTCTTGAGGCGCCCCTGCCCCCTATCCTCCTTATGACCGTAAATCCACTCGCCAATGAAACCCTGATGGCCCGCGCGCGCGCCATCATTCCGGGCGGCGTCAGCTCGCCCGTGCGCGCCTTTCGCGCCGTCGGCGGCACGCCGCCCTTCATCGCGCACGCCGCCGGCCCGTACCTATTCGACGCCGCCGGACAGCGCTACATCGACTACGTTTGCTCCTGGGGGCCGATGATTCTGGGCCACGCCCACCCGGCGGTGCTGGACGCCATCACCAGCGCGCTCGGCCAAGGCTGGTCATTTGGCGCGCCCACCGAGCGCGAACTGGAATTGACCGAAGCCATCCTGGCGCTGTACCCGTCGATCGAAATGCTGCGCCTGGTCAACTCCGGCACCGAAGCCGGCATGTCCGCCATCCGCCTGGCGCGCGGCGCCACCGGCCGCGCCAAAATCATCAAATTCGAAGGCTGTTACCACGGCCACGCCGACGCCCTGCTGGTCAAGGCCGGATCGGGCCTGGCCACCTTCGGCCACCCAACCAGCGCGGGCGTGCCGCCCGAAGTGGTGCAAGACACCCTGGTGCTCGAATACAACAACATCGAGCAACTGCAAGCCGCGTTCGACCAGCATGGCCGCGCCATCGCCGGCCTCATCATGGAGCCGATCGCCGGCAACATGAACTTCGTGCGCGCCAGTGTTGAATTTACCCGCCGTTGCCAGCAACTGTGCCGCCAGCACGGCGCGCTGCTGATCTACGACGAGGTCATGACCGGCTGCCGCGTCGCGCTGGGCGGCGCGCAAAGCCTGTATGCGCGCCAAATTCCCGGCTTCTCGCCCGACCTCACCGTACTGGGCAAAGTCATCGGCGGCGGCATGCCGCTGGCCGCTTTCGGCGGTAAACGCGCCGTCATGGAACAGCTCGCACCGCTGGGCCCGGTATATCAGGCCGGCACCCTCTCGGGCAACCCGGCCGCCACCGCCTGCGGCTTGGCCACCCTGCGCGAAATCACCAAGCCCGGTTTCTTTGATGACCTATCGGCCAAAACCCGCGCCCTGGTTGATGGCCTCAAAGCCGCCGCCGCCCGCGCCGGCGTGCCGTTGGCCGCCGACTGCGAAGGCGGCATGTTCGGCCTGTTCCTGCAAGCCGAACTGCCCCAAACCTACAGCCAGGTCCTGCAAAGTGACGCCGAAAGCTTCAAGCGCCTGTTCCACGGCCTGCTCGCGCGCGGCGTTTACCTGGCCCCTTCGCCTTACGAAGCCGGATTCGTCAGCATCGCCCACGACACGGAAACCCTGGAAAAAACCTTGGCCGCGGCGTCGCAAGCGTTTGGGGCGCTATAAACGCAACCGCTGGTAACGCCCCCGTTGAAAACTTGAGGAAAGAAAATCATGAACTCTTGTGCTGTTCTACGCATCGCCGCCGCTGCCGCACTGCTGCTTGTGGGCAGCAGCGCCTGGGCGCAGCAAGCCAGTGGAAATAGCCCCGGCAATGCCTCCGCCGACAAACCGCCCATGCAAGCGCAAGAACTGGCCAGCCTGGTACCCGAGGATGCATCCCAGCCCAAGCCGGCCGACATCTCCAAGCAAAACATTCACAACCATTACCGCTACGACAAAAAAGGCATCAATTGCTCGCTCTACCCTGCCCGCTGCCGGGGTGAAGATCGCTGATCAACGCCGTTTTGCGGCTTTTGTCAAGATAACAAGCGGTCAACCGCACTAGGGTAACTGATTCGGATTACGGCTGTCCGGCCTGTCGGTTTGCTGTGCATGCTTGACCCTATCGACAATCCAATCCTGCAAACGCATGCCGGCGGCGCGCGAGAGCCGCACCCACTCGTGTTTCAATGACCGGCGCACGCACAGGTGTATCACGGCGTCGATAGGGTCGTCGTCGGTTGATTGGGCTGTGGACATGGCTGATCCGGCAATTGCAATACGCGCCATTGTCCACGACCGAGCCCCCGATCGTCGTTGTACATATCGGTCATCGACTGTCGTTTATGCCCAAGCAGCGTGCGCGTGTCGATGCCCTGGACACGGTATAAACGCTCCGACAAAGACCGGCATTCATGCAGACTGGGGGCTTGCTTAGGATCATCCGGCAGGCTCAAAACTTCGTTGCGCAGTTCACAAAACCTGACACTGAGCGTCTCTAGACCAAGCGGCATGCCACGCGACTTGCGCAACAGTGTCGGGCCTTGTGTTGCATAGTCTCGGCATGCATCAATTGCCTGGCCCAATGTCACACCGATCGCGTCCAGACGCAACGCCAGCGGTAGCGCGATCCGTTCACCGGTTTTTTGCTGCTCAATGTGCAAATACCCATCCCATACGTCCTCAAACCTCATTTTTTGCAGATCAGCGCGGCGCTGGCCGGTAACCAGAGCCAGCACCAGCATGTGCCCAGGCCATGCGGGTCTATGGTGCAGAGCGCGCTCATGGATTTTTTGCCACAGCTCAAAGCTCAAGCGCTGGCGTTTTACCGGCGAGCGTAAAGGTTTGATTTCGACCGCCGGGTTGCGATGCAGCCAGCCATAATTGATGGACTCATCAAACATGTCGCGCATCTCCATCAGCACACGCCGGGCGGTTTGCGGATAGCGCGAGTAGATGTCGCGCACCAGCAGTGCGATGTGATGCGGCCGGATGTCGCGCATGGATCGGTCGCCGAGCGCATCAACGATGTACTTGACGTAGTTGCGCCGGCCCGATAGCGTACGCATAACCAATGGCCGGGCAGCAATGATTTGCTCGTAGACGGCAGCCCATTCGCGCAGCGTGCGCCAGCGGGGCGCAATGCGCCCCAGCATTGCGGATAGGATAGTCATGCTATGACTGCGTTTAGCCAGGGATGTTTCACCGTGGCGGTACTAACCCGCAGGATGCCTAGGCGCGCGGTATGGTGCAGTGAGGGTTGTTCGCCCCTGCGAAACAAAGCATGCGGCTTACCTTGTTGGACAAGGGCCGCAAAATAAATGCGTGGCATGATGATGGTCCGATCAGGATTTCCGGTGCGCCGGTTCGACCGTGATCAATGCGATCACAATGCTTCAATTATGCAATGGCATAAATGAGTTGTCAACAACAATCGAATCTTCTGTGCTGATTTCGCTAGAAATGCGCAACCATGTACAGGCCGCGTGTGCCGTTACGGAACTCAACCAGTCCGTAACACATCCGCCAGCATCCAGGCACCGACCCCGGCGCGTTCGCGCCAAACGGCCAGTTGCGGCGCGGGGGCGATCAGCAGGCGCGCCACCAGCGGCGCCAGCGGGGTGCTGGCGGGATCGGCCAGCAAGACGTGGCGCGGCGGTTCGTTTTCGGTGCGCGTGGCCAGCTGGCCGACCCAATCGAGCGTTTGCAGCGCATCGAGCGCGGGGGCCAGTTGCAGGGCGTCGGTGCGCAGCGCGGCGGCCAGTTGCGCGTGCGTCAGGCCGCGCGCGCCGCCGGCGCGAACGCGCGCCAGTTGTTGCACGATTTCCAGCGCCAGTTGAAAGTCCCAGCCGGGCGTGCCGCCGTGGCGCAGGTTTTCGCGGCCCATGCCGTGCAGCAGACTGGGCAGGTAGGCGGCGATGACCGCGCCGAACAACACCACCAGCCACGACAGGTAAATCCACAGCAGCAAAATCGGCAGCGTGGCGAACGCGCCGTAGATCACCGAATAGGTGGGAATACGCCCCAGATACCAGCCCAGCCCCTGCCGCGCCAGCGTCAGGCCCAGGCAGGCCAGCAGTCCGCCCGCGCCAGCGTCGCGCCAGCGCACGGGGGTGTTGGGCACGTAGCGGTACAGCAGTGTCAACGCCCCGGCCAGCAGCGCGAATTGCAGCAGCGCCAGCGCTATGTTGACACCCCCTGGAATACTGTCCAACCCCGGCACCCAGCCGCGCGAACGCGTGACCACGTAAGAGGTGATGGCGATGCTTGCGGCCATCACCAGCGGCCCCAGCGTGAGCACCGCCCAATAAACCAGCACCCGCTGGCCGATGGGCCGTTGGCGGCGCACGCGCCAGATGTCGTTGAGCGTGCGGTCGATGGTCAACACCAGCGAGACGGCGGTAAAGGCAAACGCCGCGAAGCCGGTCATGCCCAGCGCTCCGGCCTTGCTGGAAAACTGCGCCAAATAGCTCATCACGTTGCCGGCGATGCCGGCCGGAATCAGGCTGCCGGTCAGCCATTTTTCCAACTCGCCCTGCAAGCGGCCAAACAGCGGAAAGGCCGTGAACACCGACAGCACCACCGTGAACAGCGGCACCAGCGCCAGCGTGGCGGTAAAGGTCAGCGATCCGGCCGACAGCCCCAGGCGGTCTTGCTTGAAGCGCGCCCACAACATGGACAGCGTGGGAAAGAGCGCAAACCGTTGCACGTCTTGCGCGCCGGTTCGCGCCATATCGGTCAGCCGTTGCCGGAGTGCTTTCGGATTCATGGCCGCTATGATGCCAAAAGAGGTTGAGCGTTTTGCGTTTAGCGTGCGAACGCCAAACGCTCAACGCAAAACCGCCCTACGCCCATGTCCAACACCCCTCATACCGCGCCCCCCGCCGTGCGCCTGACACGCCTTTTGGCGGTGGCGAGCGTGCTGGCGCTCATCGCGTTGTGTCTGGCGTGGGAGCTGTGGCTGGCGCCGCTGCGGCCAGGCGGCTCGTGGATCGCGCTCAAAGCCTTGCCCTTGGCGTTTCCGCTGGCGGGCCTGTGGAAGTGCCGCCTCTACACGTATCGCTGGACATCGCTGCTGGTTTGGCTTTATATGCTGGAAGGATTGACCCGCGCCTCCAGCGATCCGGCGCCTTCGCGCTGGCTGGCGCTGGCCGAAGTCATCCTGAGCCTGCTGCTGTTTGCCGCCTGCGTCGGGCAAATACAGTTGCGGTTGCGTGCAAGCAAGCGCAACAACCCAACATGAGCACGCCGGATCACTTACTCGACGCGCTGCGCGCGATCACCGGAGCGGCCCATGTGCTCACGCCCGCCGATGACGACCTGACCGCTTACGAGCAAGACCAGCGCCGGCGTTTTCGCGGCAAGGCGCGCGCGG
>Ga0209628_10000853_pt1 | contig 19134 bp, 13 predicted proteins | sample TergutCu122P4_FD_187285 | JGI IMG/M metagenome (GOLD analysis project Ga0209628, IMG submission 187285) | Cubitermes ugandensis P4 segment gut microbial communities from Kakamega Forest, Kenya - Cu122 P4 (SPAdes) (version 2) | ecosystem: Host-associated > Arthropoda: Insects > Digestive system...
AGTTACCAACAAAGGCTTTCAGCCTTTTGGAAATGTTAAAACAATTATAATCAAACAGATACAAGATAAATACCTATTGTTATTGTCTGTTAGTTAAAACGTTACAATGATGTGCGAAACATTTGTATCATATTGATATAACGGCTTCAAAGGGGGAATTTTTAAAGAACGTTCCTTGAAGTAATATCAAGGAACGTTCTTTATTAATGAATTACGGTCTGTTTGGGTTCGGTGTCGGGAGAGGCAGGAATCCTTTTAGTGGCAGGTATCCGTCCATGTAATACGATTCCTTTTTTTTGTTGTCGGGAAGCCAGAAAATAGGGGTAGTAAAATTATTTTCTTTTACGACTTCGAGAAAGTTTTTCTCGTTAGTTCGTAATTCCGACGTAGGATATTGGATACGCTCAGGAATAGGGCTGGCTATGACATTAAGCACTTTCAGCTTTTCGATTCGCGGATGACGCGTCCTGCGAAGCTCAGCCCACAACTCATAGATATTCAATATGTTGTGATGGATGTACTTCTGTTGCATAATGATTTCCATCTGCTCTTCAATACCTACTGCCGCCTCAAATTCGGCTTTGATTTTATTGGCAAACTTTTCGATGACGGCAGCCGAGGGTTTGGCCGGTTGGAATGCCTTCGTCAGGAAGTCGTTTTTTGCCGGCATGTTCTGTGTTTGCCAGATATTGGTAAGCGAATTAACCGTATACCAGAAGTCTGTGGAGTGAATCACAGCATCCTTGATATGTTCGGCAGCCGATTTACCGGTATTAGCAAGCCCTTTTGCAGCTATCTCGGCAAAGAACAGGTCGTTTTCGGCAAGCGAGTTCATGTAGGACGGGATATTACCAAAAGCAAAAGTGGCGAGGTTATACTGTGAGTAGCAGCTTCGTAACCATAAGTTAATATCGGTAGGTGTATTGACAAAGGTACGCACGGTTATACCGGGTCCGTTATCAATATACGGTACGCCGGCAGGGGGCGTTTGCGTTGGCCAGTAGGGATATTGCGAATCATAATCCATTGAACATCCGGTAAACTGGTAATTATTAGGATTGTCTATTGTATACCGTGTTGGACAGGCAATAACCGGCAGGCGCGGGTCGTCTTCGCCTTCTTCATAATCGATAGTGCCATAGTTCATCCTTTGCATGATGATGTTAGGTATCAGCATACTTGTGGAGCGTTCATAGATAGCGCGGGCATAAATACCTCCTCCTTCGCCTCCTACCCTGTTTTCATTCCGTTGCGTATTAGGCCAGATAAAATCCACTTTGGGCAGGTTAGGTAGAACGGCAGTGATATGCTTTTTAGCAAAATCGGCATCGACGCCCGAAATCCGCACCGCGTGACGAAGCCGGACAGCATTGGCATACTGTGCCCATTTTTGGGGGTCTCCGCCGAAGGCAATATCCTGCTTTTTGAAGCTATCCTTCGCTTTTTGCGACATCTTGTTATAGGCTTCCGGAATCTTGACAGCCAGCTCGGCTAATTCGTCCAAAGCCGATGTATAGATGTCTTTCGGGTTGTCGTACTTAGGGAAAAAGACCCCTTTCGTGCCTTGAAAAGCCTCTGTATAGGGCATAAAATTAAACACATCGACCTGTTGTAACCCAACTGTATTCTTGATAACGGTTGCGGCTAAGAAAAAAATCTCATTATCATCCAAGTTTGCACCGCTTAACGTTTCAATTTCATCGCGTATCAGTCCCCAGTTTTTCAGATCCGTATAATACCAGTTGAAACGGAGGGCGGGACGCATATCGGAATAAAACTCGCCGCTTCCGTCTAACAGATGCCATACATCCCAATATCCGGCTTCGCTGGGATGCGGTCGGCGGACAGCTATCTGGGCGTAGGCTGTGATGCCAAAGCCACCGGCGTCAGTCCACCACCATTCGCCGTAATCCAGTACAAAAAAGCGGGTGTTCAACATTTGCGTCAACATACCCGGAATGATTTGCTCCGGTTTGGGATTATGTTTTTCCGGATTCTGAAATTCCCTCTCCAACCGGTCTTGACAACTTATAAAAAGGCTACCGGTTACTAACAATAAACCATATAAAAATAATTTTTTATTCATGATTCTGTTTATTAAAAGATTAAAAACTAACATTTAGACCAAACCCATACGTCCTGACAGTCGGATAAAACGATTGCTCATGGAAGGCGTTCTGTCCGCTAGTGCCTAAGGTCGACTCGGCGTCCAAGTTCGGTAATGTTTTGTACAGGTAGAATAAATTACGCGCATTTAGCGACAGGGTCACTTTTTGCAACAGCAGTTTTTCCGACCACTTCTTAGGCACGGTATAACCGATGGAGACTTCACGTAACTTGATGTAATCATTGCGGTAGAGCGCGTCCGGCTGGAAGGCGTCGCTCATATCGCTTATGAACGATTGATAATACTCGGTAGAGCTGGCAATGATGTCGTTGGGTGCGTATGTACCGTTACCGGTATCCTTCACACCTTTCAAAATCATACCGTTATGGTAAACCCGCTGTCCGTTAGGACCTTGTTCCATGCTATGATCGCATTGTATTTTCTTGCCATCCGCAACATAATAAGCAATACCGCCATGTGACTCATCTCTGTATTTCAGTGTGTTTTTGGATTGTCCAAGCGCTGTCAGGTAATAATTGGAATAGGAGAAGATACTGCCTCCGAATTTATAATCCAAGCCAACATGCAGGAACAATCCCTTCCAGAAGAAATCGGTCATCAATCCGCCAAAATAGTCCGGGTTGACATTCTTATTAATAGGTTGCATCTCTTTGGATCTGTTAAGCGAATAGAGTCCGTTAGGGCCAACAATCCGGTTCTTGTTCTCATCCCGGTTGTAATCGTACATATAGATTTCGCCCTGTCGTTCGCCTTCTTTGGCAAGTACGGTATAACCGCTACCGCCTAAGGGTTTGCGGTCGATGCCCGGATACAGCTTGACCACTTTCGAGTATTGGTTGGCGGCTGTAAATATCACATCCCACTTGAAGTCTTTGGTCATAAAGGGCGTTCCTTTAACGAATAATTCATACCCCCAGTTTTTGACATTTCCGGCATTGATACGGATAGTCTGTGCGCCCGTCGAGCCTGTCAGCGGCACGCCCATGATCTGGTCGTACACATTATTGGTATAAAAGGAGAAATTGAGTTCCATCCGGCTCTTGTCGAACCATCGTGAGCTGAACCCCAATTCAAACTCGCGTTTCCGTTCCGGCTTAAGGTCGCCTGCAAACAAATCGCCTGGTCCGCTAACCCTGGCTACGTCAGGCAACAACTGCAAGAAACCGATGTCATACGATTTGAGTGCATAATATCTGGAGGCGGGGCGGCCTACGTCGGCATACGAGGTGAACAGTTTCCCGTAATTGAGATGTGGAATAGCGAAAGATTCGGTGAAGTTCCATGTCAGCGAGACGCCCGGATAGAAATAGGAGTTATTGGCAGGCGGCAGGGTAGAACTCCAGTCGTTACGTGCCGAAAACTCTAAGTAATAGGCGCTTTTCCATCCGACGGTTGCTGCGCCGAGTACGCTGTAAGTGACATCAGAGCCTCTCGAATGTCCTCTCACGTTGCCTGCATTGGCCTGGCCAGGGAAGGATGTCCCATTGGCTAATGAGTACCAATCGGGGTAATTAAGACCGCCATACGTTGAAACGTTGATGGTATTGTCGGAACCGCTGCGATATGAAGGACCCGCAAACACATGCACATGCAGGTCATCATTCATGAAACCCTTTTCAAAGTTCAGGAAACCTTCGTAATTCTGCATGTAGGTGTTATCTCTTTGAAAGGCATAGCGACCGCCCCGATAGGGGTTCTTACGCTGGATAGGGTTCTTGGTTGTATAGTCGGTATTGTTATAGTCTATACCTGCCTGACCAATAAAATACAACCAGGGTGTAAACCGCAGCGTAGCCCTTATAGAAGTAATGTTGTGTGTTTTAGCGTCCAAATTGCTGTTTTTGTTCATCTGCCACCACATATTGATGAGCGAGCGGGACGAATTGGGAAGGCCGCCGTTGTCAAAGAGCTCTTCGTTGAGGAAGCCGTCGTCCGTCAAATAAATGGCCTTCAGTTTGTTATAATCATAAGCCCTGTGAACCCCCCATGCTACAATATCCTGGAGGTTAGGCAAACGGTTGTGGGTATCGACAAAAAACCAGTTGGAAACGACCTCGAAGGAAGCAAAATCCGAGACTTTCATCTGTCCGCTGATGCTCAAGGTGTTCTTCTTTTGCCAGAAGTTATCCATGACGCCATTATAATTATAATTGGTATAGGCGACGCGCATGTTCCCGTTATCGTTACCGCCCGCAATAGCAACCGTCACATTGTCGGAATCTCCCTTGCGAAACAAATCCATAAAATTATTGGGATATGCCTGATAGGGATTGATAGAGCCATCATAAAATTCGATGGGTGTACCGTCGAATTTGGGTCCGAAATCAAAACGGTTGTTGCTTATTTTCCTGACCGTTTGCCCGGCAGGCAGTGCAGGCCACTGTGTATCTGTTCCGTTCCCGTATTCGTTTTGCCATTCGGTATAGGAGAACGGTTGCTCATAAGTATGTTGGAAGGATACTGTTACACCCAACCCCCTGGTTCTTGCGCCCCTTTTGGTGGTAATCAGAATAACGCCGTTCGCACCCTCGCTGCCATATAACACAGATGCTTTAGCGCCTTTTAGGATTTCCATCGATTCGATGTCTTCCGGGTTGATGTCATTAATACCCGCTCCGTAGTCGAAGGAGTTCAGCGGGTCATAGTTACGCGATGCCATGTTCGATTCGCGGTCGTGGATAGGCACCCCGTCGACGACAAACAGCGGCCTTGTCTTTGAGCTGGTCTCCAAGCTCGCTGCGCCACGAATCTTGATGTTGATACCGCCTGTCGGGCCGGCGACGCCGGCTTGAACACCTACGCCGGCCGCTTTTCCGTAGAGGGTTGTCAGCGGGTTCACCGTTGTACCGGCTATCAACATATCGCTTCCTTTGATAGAACTGATAGCGTATCCTAAGGCACGGGTATCCCGTTTCATACCCAAAGCGGTGACTATCACTTCTTCTATCACCATTGCGCTTTCGGACAGCGTTATATCTATTGTCCGGCGGTTTCCAACTGTGACCTCCTGAGGCTCAAAGCCTATATACGAGAAAACAAGCACCGCATTCGTATTCGGTACACTGATGGTATATTTCCCGTCACCATCCGTCGAAATGCCGGCGGCGGTGTTCTTCAATCGGACGGTAACACCCGGCAAAATGTCTCCCGCATCATCGCGTACCACCCCATTAATCGTTATGTTTTGCGAAAACACAACACTTATATTCAATATGAATAAAAATAGTAATGCATTGAATAACTTACTAATACGTTTAAATTTTAGTTCCCTTCCTGGGGAATCATCGGTTTTTAAATTTTTCATTGAGTTCTTTTAATATAAGTTTACAATAACAGGGAAAGCAATTGGTTTTTTCGTCCCTGTCTTTTATTAACACGGTAAAAAAGCAGAAAGGTTCTTCTGTTTACTTGTTCAATTTTGGCTTGTTGCATAGGCGTTTCAGTTTAATGTTTGAACTAGAAATTGCTTGTTTAAACGTCGCAAAGATACAATTTTTCTTTAAAAAAAGAAAAATATGCATAAAAAAGTATCCCTGCCGTTGCCCCCCAATGTACCAACGGCATCCCTGCCGTTGCAAATTTGCGTAGGAAAGGAAATGTTAAGGAATTGTAATTATATACAAATAATCCAAATATTTGATAAAAAATTACTGTCGTATTATTTTTATTTCTACCTTTACGGGTTGGAATTATCAATTTTAAGCTACCAAGACATCAGTAACAATCTATATAATAGTGTTTTAGATAAAACTTTTTAACGATGGAAAAAATAAAAACAAAATATAATGACAAAAAGATGGCGTATAAGAACCCAAACAGAAGAGGAGAAACGCGCGCAAGAGAAGTTGTCGGACGAGTTGAAAATAAACCCGGTTATCTGCCAGCTTTTAGTGCAACGTGGTATTACTACTGTCACTGGGGTGAAGAAATTTTTCAAGCCAAGCCTGAACGAACTGCACGATCCGTTCTTGATGCAGGATATGCACAAAGCGGTTAAGCGCTTAAACAAGGCCTTAGGCAACAATGAAAAGATATTGATTTACGGCGATTATGATGTAGACGGGACATCGGCGGTATCGCTCGTATATCGATTTCTGCGTCCGTACTCCCTTTCGTTGGACTACTATATCCCCGACAGGTACGACGAAGGATACGGTATCTCTAACCGGAGTATTGACTTCGCAGCCGAGCAAGGTGTGAAACTGATTATTACGCTCGACTGCGGCATCAAAGCCAATGAGCAGGTTGACTATGCAAAAGAGAAAGGCATCGATTTTATCATCTGCGACCACCACAAACCCGACGACCGGCTACCGGATGCGTTAGCAGTGCTTGACCCAAAACGCGATGATTCGGAGTATCCCTACGAACATCTTTCGGGATGTGGCGTAGGTTTTAAGTTTATGCAGGCTTTTGCCCTGAGTAACGATATCCCTTTTTCGAGGCTCGAAACTTCGTTAGAACTCGCGGCTATCAGCATCGCCTCCGACATCGTCCCGATAACCGGCGAAAATCGCATCCTTGCCCATTTTGGTTTACGACAACTTAACTACAACCCGTGCGTAGGGTTGAAAGGTATCATCAAAACCTCCGGTCTGACCGGTAAGGAGCTGACAATAAGCGATATTGTTTTTAAGATTGGCCCCCGTATCAACGCTTCAGGCAGGATGATGAACGGACGCGAAGCGGTCGCACTGCTGATTTCGAGAGACGAAAAAACGGCAACCGAAAAAAGCGCCAACATCGACCAGTACAACGACGAAAGACGCGAGATGGACCGTAAGATAACGGAAGAAGCCAATGCTATCATCGACGAACTGACCGACATCGAAGACCGGAAAGGCATCGTACTCTATAACCCCAACTGGCACAAAGGCGTTATCGGTATTGTCGCCTCACGCCTTACCGAAAAATATTTCCGCCCGGCTGTTGTCCTAACCCAATCATCGGGACTGATAACAGGCTCAGCCCGCTCTATTGCAGGATATGATATTTACAGAGCCATCGAAAACTGCCGCGACCTGTTAGAAAATTTCGGCGGACATACGTATGCAGCCGGCCTGTCCTTACAAGAATGTAATCTGGAGGCTTTTATCGAAAGGTTTATGAAAATAACTTCCGAAGAAATAACCTCCGAACAAATGATGCCACAAGTCGATATAGACTTAGTTATTAAGCTAAGAGACGTCACTACATCGCTGATGAACGACCTGAAAAGGATGAATCCTTTCGGGCCGGATAACGAGAAACCTGTCTTTGCCTCTTACAATGTGAAAGATTTCGGAACAAGTCGCATCGTAGGAAAGGATGGTACCCATCTGAAATTAGAAGTAATAGACGACAGTTGCAAAGCACCCGTTCATGCCATCGCTTTCGGCATGAGCGATCATGAGAAATCGCTGAAAGACAGTAGTCCGATAGACATCTGTTATACCATCGAAGAAAACGTCTACAACGGCGTGACATCTTTGCAGTTGATGATTAAGGATATAAGACCCTCTATTCAATAAGATTAATAACATCCCCCTACACCCCTGCCTGTCGGCAGACACGGCTTCAAAGGGGGAGTATGAACATCCCCCTGCCCCCCTGTCTGTCGGCAGACACGGCTTCAAAGGGGGAGTGAAAACTGAAAACTATACATGTCTGATATACTGCTTGAAACATTAGAACAATACTGGGGATATACCTCCTTTCGACCGTTACAGGAAGATATCATCCGGTCGGTCCTTGCAGGCAATGACACGCTGGGACTGATGCCTACCGGCGGTGGCAAGTCGATTACCTTTCAGGTGCCTGTGATGACAGTGAAAGGGATTTGCATCGTTGTCACTCCCTTGATAGCCTTGATGAAAGACCAGGTAGATAAACTTCGCTCACTGGGGATAAAAGCGACGACTGTTTATTCAGGTATGACCTACGACGAAATAAGCAAACATTTCGACAATTGTATCTTTGGCAATTACAAGTTTCTGTATATCTCACCGGAACGACTGCATACGGAGCTATTCATACAAAAACTGACTTCGATGGATGTCTGCCTGATTGTCGTCGACGAAAGCCATTGTATTTCGCAATGGGGTTACGACTTTCGCCCATCCTACCTTCGTATAGCAGACCTCCGTAAGTTACTTCCGGAGCATATTCCCGTATTAGCGCTTACTGCCACCGCCACACCATTAGTCATTGACGACATTCAGGATAAACTGCTCTTCCGGAAAAAAAACGTGCTGAAGAAAAGTTTCGCCCGCGAAAACTTAGCCTATATCATCCGTCATACCGGCAACAAATTAGAAGAACTGATACATATCTTAAATAAGGTAGAAGGCACATCCATCGTTTATGTGAGGAACCGAAAAAGTACACAAGAGATTGCCAAATCGCTACAACAGGCTGGTTTTTCGGCACATTTTTTTCACGCCGGCCTCAACCGCGATGACAAGGTTATGCGACAGGACGCATGGAAAAGCGGGATATGCCGTATCATCGTAGCCACCAATGCTTTCGGTATGGGAATAGATAAACCGGACGTCCGTACTGTCATCCATATAGATATGCCCGGCTCTTTAGAAGAATATTTTCAGGAAGCAGGACGCGCCGGACGCGACGAGAAAAAGGCTTACGCCATCGCCTTATGTTCCTCTAACGAGACATCCAAATTGGAAAAACGAATGACCGACGACTATCCTGAAAAACAATTCATCAAACGCATCTATGAAGCATTAGGTCATTATCTCCAGATAGCTGTTGGTTACGGCGCTTTCCTGCCGTATGATTTCTCACTCCAAAACTTTTGTAAAGTGTTCAAATTTCCGGCAACACAGACGCACAGCGCGCTGAAAATCCTCGAATCAGCCGGTTACATAGAGTACATTGAAGAGCCGGAATACAACTCGCGCCTTCTGTTCCTCATTAACCGCGATGAGTTATATAAAATGACCTTTCAAAAAAATATCGACGACATCATACAAGTCATATTGCGCTCCTACACAGGCCTTTTTGCCGACTATGCTTTTATTGACGAATCGCTCATAGCCACCCGCGCAAACACTTCCCGCGAAGAGGTCTATCAGTCGCTTGTCATGCTGTCGAAAATCCAAATCATCAATTATATCCCGCAGAAGAATATGCCTCAGATCATCTTCACAAAAAACCGTGAAGAGACCCGCTTTGTTGTGATCCCGCGCACCGCTTTTGAAGAACGTCGCGAGCGCTCCGAGCAGCGTATATCGAAAGTCATCGAATATATCACCGAACCGACCATTTGTCGCACCCGCCTGTTACTCAACTACTTCGGTGAAATGGCAGAAAATGATTGCCGACTGTGTGATAACTGCCTGCAGAAAAAAGATAAAGGCATCACCAACTGGGAGTTTAATACAGTCAGAGAAGCCTTTTTCCGCCTCTTTGAATTATCTCCATCCCGTAGCATCCAATCGCTCTCAGTCGAACTCCCCTTAGAGAAAGAAAAAAACCTGCAGGTCGTCCGCTTCCTGCTCGACCACGACGACCGCATCCGCTTCGACCACAGCGAGATTGTTGTTAAGATTTAAGATTTAAGATTTAAGATTTATGTAAAAATTATGTAATTATGTTAAAAAGAAGGACATTTTTAAAAATTACCGGAGCTACATTAGCTTCTTTGGCATTACCCGAAATGGCTTTTGCCCAGCAACCGAAGGGCAAGCTGCCTTCCTTCGGTATCATTACAGGAAATACGGGCGGCGCTTGGGTGAAGGACAACCCGCAGGAAGCGTTGCGCGAAATAGCCCGCTTAGGCTACAAAGACCTTGAGTTTGGCGGGTCTTTCGGTATGGGAGTACCCGAACTGAAAAAGCTTCTAAAAGAGCTGAAGCTGAATGCCTTGATAGGTTCGACAACGATGCAGGCTATGAACAATACCGACCAGTTGAAGAAAGACATTGACAAATGTAAAGAGCTGGGACAGACCTATATCGTTTGTTACTGGCCTTGGACGGACGACGGCCGTAATAAAAAGTTAGACGACTGGAAAAAGGTTGCCGAAAACTTGAACAAAGGGGGCGCTATCTGCAAGAAAAACGGCATGAAGCTGCTCTATCACAACCACGACATTGAGTTTATTCGTGTCGATGGGAAGATACCTTTCGATACGCTGATGGCCAATTTGGACAAGAGTTGTGTAAACATCGAACTCGACCTGTACTGGATCACGAAAGGCGATCAGTCGGCTGTCGAGTATATCCGTAATTATCCGGGCTGGTATCCTGTGTTCCATGTCAAAGATATGGACCTCACCCCCCAAAAAAGTTTTGCCTGTGTCGGTGCGGGAAAGATCGACTTCGCGGAGATTTTCAAACTGAATAAAATTGCCGGTGCGAAGCATTTTATTGTTGAGCACGATAATCCGGCCGACCCGAAAGATTGTATCATCACTTCGGCCCGCTATTTATCTAATTTAATATTTTAATAATTAACGCTATGCACAACATGGATCGTCGTGATTTTTTAAAGACTGTAACCGCAGGGGCCGCTATCGCCGGGCTGCCTGCATGGATGAGCAGTTGTCAGTCGGAAGCTAAACCGCTCAACAAACTTCCCCGCTGGCGCGGGTTTAATATCCTCGACTTCTTTAACCCACGCCCCTTCCGCAGTTCGCGTCTATCGGCTACCGAACAGGATTTCAAGTGGATGGCTGATTGGGGCTTCGACTTTGTCCGTTTCCCGATAGCCTACCCCGGTTACTTGAAATATAATGCTTCGAGCGGTGTTCCTATTACGCCCGAACAGACGGTTGAGTTCAATGAAGAGGCTATCGAACTCATTGAAAAAACAGTAGCAGCGGCTAACAAGTTAGGCCTGCATGTGAGCCTGAACCTGCACCGCGCACCGGGGTTCTGTATCAACGCCGGTTTTGAGGAGCCGTTTAACCTGTGGAAAGATGCAGAAGCCCAACAGGCTTTTTACTCCCATTGGGAGATGTGGGCGAAACGTTTTAAAAATATTTCGTCGAAACTGCTGAGCTTCGACTTAGTAAACGAACCCTGCTACAAGGAAGATATGAATGACCAGTTTTGTCCTTCGACAGCTATTCCGGGCGAGACCTACCGAAAAGTAGCCATGGGATGCCTCAACGTGATTCACAAACAATCGCCTGATAGATTGGTTGTTGCCGACGGCAATCATGGCGGCTCCTTAGTGACGCCCGAATTGGAAGACCTGCCCATCGCACAAAGCTGCCGAGGTTATTATCCCCATTATGTCTCACATTACAGAGCCAGTTGGGTGTGGAAAAACCCCGATGATGCACCCAAACCGGTATGGCCGGGTATCATCGACGGCAAAGAGTTTAATCGCCAGACGTTAGAAAAATTCTACCAACCCTGGATTGAGCTTGTCCAACGAGGCGTCGGCGTACACTGTGGCGAGTGCGGTTGCTACAGCGAAACACCGCATGAGGTGTTCCTGGCCTGGTTCAACGACCAGTTGGACATCCTTACCTCGCATGGCATTGGCTGGGGTTTATGGAACTTCCGAGGCACCTTCGGTATTATTAACTCAGGCAGAAAAGACATCGCTTACGAGGACTGGCACGGAGTCCAGTTAGACCGTAAGTTACTAACCCTGCTCCAAAAATATTAATCAATCATGACCTCTTTCATTAAAATACTCGCACGGGTCTCCAACCCGTGTGCCAATTTCATCCCTCATCTGTTATTTTACTTTCTGCTCCTCATCGCATTTCCTGCTTTTGCCATTACGCCTTTAGAATGGAAAGTAGGTTATTCGGCAGAGAAATCCAAAGCGCCCGCCAAGTATGTCCCCTCGTTAGTACCAGGAGCCGTACAGTTAGACATCGCCAAAGCGGAGAAATATCCGCCCCACGAGTTCGCCGACAACTACAAAATGTTCGGATGGATGGAAGACCAATATTATACCTACCTCTCTTCTTTCAAGAAACCGGCATTGAAATCGTCAGAAAGGCTTTACTTTGTCTCTAAAGGCATTGATTATCAGTTTGAAATCTTTGTCAACGACCAACAGGTTCACTATCAGGAAGGAATGTTCACCTACGTAGATATAGATATTACTGACTTCCTGAAGGATGATAATAACCTGAAAATCATCGTTTACCCTGTCCCTAAAAGAGTGCCGCGACCCGTAGACCGCTCGCAGGCATCGCACGTTGTGAAGCCTGCTGTGAGCTACGAATGGGATTGGCATCCCCGCTTAGTACCGCTAGGTATATGGGACGAGACCGGCTTAGAGGTTCGGAACCGTTCCCATCTAACCGATTTCTACGTCTCTTACGAACTGAATAATACTTTCGATAAAGCCTTTATCAGGATAGAGGGCGAAGGCCGTAACATCAACGGACTGACCTACAACTGGACACTGAAAGACCTAAGTGGAAATACGGTTTTGACACAAAAAGGCACTATTGCCGGCGACCTATTCTTTGGCGATTCTATTACATTCAGCAACCCTGTCCTGTGGTTTCCGCACGACCACGGAACGCCATACCTTTATACCTCCTCCACCGAACTGATAGACCGTTCAGGCGCTATCATCGACGTAAAAACCCACCAAACAGGCTTCAAAAGAGTGCGGTTAGTGATGAACACAGGCGCCTGGAATGAGCCGGAAGAGTTCCCGAAAACACGCTCCGTACCACCAGCGCAGTTTGAAGTGAACGGAAGGCGTATTTTTGCCAAAGGTACTAATTGGGTAAACCCAGAGATATTTCCGGGTATCATCACCCGCGAAAGGTATGCCGAGTTAATAGACCTTGCTGTTGGACTGAATTTCAATATGTTCAGGATATGGGGCGGCGGTATAATCAACAAAGAATCCTTTTTTGAGCTGTGCGACGAAAGGGGCATTTTAGTGTGGGAAGAGTTTCCGCTGGCGTGCAACAACTATCCGGACGACCCACATTACCTGAAAATATTAAAACAGGAGGCGACATCTATCATCAAACGGCTGCGCAAACATCCGTCCATCGCCCTGTGGTGCGGCGGGAACGAACTCTTCAATAACTGGTCGGGGATGACCGACCAGTCGCTACCCTTGCGTTTGCTGAACAGCATGTGCCTCGAACTGCACCCTACTATCCCTTATAATCCGACCTCGCCTCTGATGGGAATGGGTCACGGCTGTTACCTGTTTAAATATTTGGACGGCACCGAAGTGTATGAGAACATGAACAAATCGAAGTTTACAGCCTATACCGAATTTGGGGTGCCGGGTATGTCGCCCGTCGATGTATTGAAAAAAATCATTCCTGCCAAAGACTTGTTCCCGCCCCGTGACAATACGGCGTGGCGCGACCACCACGCCTTCGGCGCCTGGGTGGGCGATACATGGCTCTCTCTGAACGATATAGAGAGCTATTTTGGGAAAGCGCCCGACCTTGAAACGCTCGTTCAACAGAGCCAGCTCATGCAAAGCGAAGGCTATAAAGCCATCTATGAGGAAGCGCGACGCCAGAAGCCTTACTGCGCCATGGCGCTTAACTGGTGCTATAACGAGCCGTGGCCGGCCGCTGTAAACAACTCAATATTAGTTTATCCGGCCATCAAAAAACCGGCATATAACGCTATCTCCGCTTCATGCCGGCCTGTCCTGACCAGCGCCCGTTTCAGTAAGTTCCAATGGAACGAAGGGGAAGAGTTTTTTGCCGACCTCTACGTCTTGAACGACACCTTCAAAGATGTCGCTTCCCTGAAAATTTCAGTCAAACTGAAATCGTCCCAAGGCGAAGAAACGATACTGAAGTGGGACAGCCCTGTCTCAGCTTCCAATACGAATGTTGCCGGTCCAACCGTCCGTTTTCGCCTCCCCCGCTGGGCAAACACCGACCGCTTTGAGGTACTATTAGACGTCGAAGGCCATCCCGAATACAACTCATCCTATACCCTGTTATACAAATCTCGACGGTTTAGATTGTAAGGATGAAAAGATTAAACCTCTAACTGATTAATTAAAAATTTTGAAATGTCCATGCGACCAAACAAAATGATTATTAACATCCCCCTGCCCCTCTGCCTGTCGTCAGACACAGCTTCAAAGGGGAAATTAAAAAATAAAAAAAGATGAAAAGACGTGATTTTATTAAAAGATCGGCTGCTGTTGCGGCTGTGGTATTACCAACGATGAAAGTCGGCGCCTTTCAAAAGGTGTCGGCTAATGATAAGCTCAATGCGGCGTTGATAGGCTGCAAGAACATGGGCTGGGGCGACTTGTCCGATATGATGATTACGAATGAAGTCGAATGTGTGGCATTGTGCGACATCGACCAAACGATTTTGAACAACCGGGCATCGGAGCTTGAAAAAATGGGTAAGAAACGTCCGATATTGTTCGGCGACTACCGCAAACTGCTTGAAAGGAAAGACATTGACGTGGTTGTTATCGGGACGCCCGACCATTGGCACTGTCTGCATTTAGTAGACGCCTGCGCCGCCGGCAAAGACGTCTATGTGGAAAAACCGATAGCCAACAGCTTAGCCGAGTGCGATGCGATGGTGGCTGCGGCGCAGCGTCACAAACGGGTGGTGCAGGTCGGACAGCAACAACGCAGCAGCGGCCATTGGAAACAAATGGTTGAATACCTGCGTTCCGGGCAATTAGGGACTGTCGGACACGTGCATATCTGGGCTAATTTCAACTATGCCGCCGTCACCCCCAGACCGGATTCAGACGCACCCGAAGGGGTTGATTTTGAAACTTGGCTAGGGCCAACACCGCTTAAAACATTCAACCCAGCACGCTTCCACGGTTCGTGGCGGATGTTCTGGGATTATGGCGGGGGACTGATGACCGACTGGGGCGTCCACCTGTTAGATATGGGTCTTTGGGGCTTGAACGTCACCGGGATACCCAACAAAACAGTAGCAACCGGCGGTAAGTTCTTCTACCCCGAAGGCATGCACGAGACCTTAGACTCGCAGACCGTCAGCTTTCTGTTCGACAACTGCATCATGAGCTGGGAACACAACGCAGGAACAGAGACAGGGCCTTACAACCGTTCCTACGGCGTATTGTTCAAAGGAACAAACGGCACGCTTGTAGCCGACCGCGATAACTGGATAGTCTATCCTGAAGCAGGCAGAAACAGAGAACCCAAAACGCCCGAAAAGAAAGTAAACGCCGACTACCAAGACCATAAGCTGCATACGAAGAATTTTATCGACTGTGTCAAAACGAGAAATTTCCAAACAGCCTGTACGATAGAAAACGGAAGCCTGTGCGCTAAATACGCACACATAGGCAATATAGCCGCCCGTTTGAATACCGCACTTGTTTACGACGATGCAGCCAAAACGTTCAAAGGCGCGCCCGAAGCCAACCGTTTTATCAAGCCAACGTACCGCGCCCCCTGGAAATTCCCCGAATAATGAAGAATGAGGAACTATTTATCTGTCAATACAGGGACACAGAGGACACAGAGTTTCACCGAGTATAGTCTACGAACCCGTGTGACTTAATAATAAATTTAAATAAAATGGAAAATAAAAACAGACTATTTATCGCAAGCGCGCTGTCCCTGTTTGTTACAGCAGTCGCTTTTGGCGCGCGTAGCGCCCACCTGATGCCCTGGATGAATGAGTTCAGTCTCACAGCGGTCGATGTAGGATGGATTGCAAGCGCTTACCTATGGGGCGCTGCGGCATCCGTATTGTTATTCGGACTGTTAGTCGAGACTTGGGGAACAGCCAAAGTAATCATCGTGCTTTTTTTCGCTCAGTTGGCAGGCATCATCCTGACAGTCTTTGCTGCCGGTTTTTGGAGCCTGTTTAATGCAACCCTGTTTATCGGCATCGCTAACGGATGTGTCAATGCCGCTTGTAATCCGTTAGTAACCAACCTGTATCCCAACGACAAAACAGCGCGCCTCAACCTTTTCCATTCATGGAACGCTGTGGGTATAGCTGTCGGTGGGTTGTTGGTGTTTTTTTGCAACCGTTTTGATGTAGGCTGGCGTGTTCAGATAGCCTTGCTTTTAATCCCCACACTGCTTTACGGTTGGATGTTTTTAAGGCAAAAATTTCCCGCTACCGAGCGTGTCATACTGGGAGGCAGTTATAAAGATATGGTGAGAGCCATCATTTCGCCGCTCTTTCTTTTCATCGCCTTACTCATGGTTTTCACGGCATCGCTCGAAATGGGCGCTAACCAGTGGATACCGTCTCTTTTTGAAAATGCGGTAACCGACCTGTTCGGCAAAAGCGCTTTCGGCTCGGTTCTTATCCTTGTATGGATTTCATTGACCATGGCTTTAGCGCGTTTTTTCGCCGCCCCTGTGGTACATAAGTTTTCGCCGGTCGGGCTATTGTTGATGTCAGTCCTGTTAGCGGGATGCGGTATTTTTCTGATAAGCATCTCCAATGGCTGGCTTATCTTTGTGGCCGCTACGGTCTTTGCTTTCGGGATAGCCTATATATGGCCTACCATGTTAGGGCTGACAGCCGACCGTCGTCCGCTTAGTGGTGCGCTCGGATTAGCTATCATCGGCGGTATGGGGACATTGGGAGGCGCTATCATCCAACCCGTTATCGGAAGTATCTTTGACCGTCAACTACAGCAGAGCGCCGACCATCTGGCAGCCGGCGCCGCCACTTTACAGTATCTGATACTTATTCCCGCATTTCTATCCATTGCCTTTGCTATCATGTTTATCCAGCAACGTAAAAAAAGAACGGCATGACAGTAAGTTATCTTTTGCAATCATACGCGGTTGAGGTAGCACAGCGAGTTCTTAAAAGCGATTTCGACCTGCTGGCTACCATTGTGCAACGGTTGGTAGCGGTCAAAACCGGCGGTTTTACCATTTATACTGCCGGTAATGGAGGCTCGTCAGCCACCGCTTCCCATTTCTGTAACGACCTGGTAAAAGGATGCCGCATCAACGAGCGGGAAGGGTTCCGGGCGTTTTGCCTGTCCGACCCGGTTGCCTTAGTGACCTGCTTAGCCAACGATTACAGTTACGATGTCATTTTTTCTACCCAACTGAAAACCTTCGCTAAGCAGGGCGATGTGTTGGTCGTTTTCAGCGGGAGCGGCAACTCTCCCAATATCATCGAAGCCTTGAAAACGGCGCATGCAACAGGCATTTTCACCATCGGTTTTTCAGGACGCGACGGCGGTAAGATGAAAGAGCTGTGCGACCTGTTACTCTTAGCCCCCACCGATTCGATGGAGCAAATCGAAGATTTACATTTAATATATGTACACGCAATAATAAGCGCTATAAAAGATGAGTTACATCGGAGCTATTGACATTGGCGGCACTAAAACGATGGCTGGCATCGTGACCGAAAAAGGCGATATTGTGGCAAAGCGCTATTTTCCTACGCTTACATCTGACTGCTTTACACATTTCGCAGATTGTTATGCCCGGTTTCTCGCCTGCTTATCCGACCTGCACTTAGACATCAGCGCTATCGAAGGTATCGGTATCAATATGCCCGGCATGGTCGATGCCCCCACGGGCGTCCTTCTGCAAGCACCCTTTGCCGGTTGGTACGACATTGATGTCAAAGGACATTTCAGCCGGCTGTTCGGAACGGACAGAATATTTGTCGAAAACGACGTCAACGCCTGTGCGGTCGGCGAGTTAGTTTTTGGCAAAGCCGTCGACAACTTCCTGTGGGTAACGGTCAGTACCGGCATCGGCGGCGCTATCATCATCGACCGGCAATTAGTGCATGGGTTCAACTCCTGCGCAGGCGAGATTGGTCATGTGAAGGTCGAATATGAACGACCGGCCCGATGCAGTTGCGGCCATATAGGATGCGCCGAAGCGCACGGATCGGGAACAGCCATCACGCGTATGTTCACCGAAAAAGCGCAGCAAGACAAAGCTCTGTCTGCACTTCTCGCAATAAGAAACCTTCCAACCGACGCCAAAACCTGTGCTATCTTGGCCCAAGAAGGCAACACATTAGCCCTTGGCGTATTAGAGACAGCCGGCACATACATCGGGCGCGCACTGTCGTATGCCGCCAACCTGCTTAACCCGCAAATGATTTACATCGGCGGCGGCGTCTCCGATTCGCTGGAATTACTGCTACCCTCTATCCGTGCAGAATTCCTCAAACAAACCGTCAAGCAGAACGCCGGCATAAACATCGCCAAAACCTCCTTAGCCTACGACGCCGCCTTGCTGGGCGCAGCCGCTCTGTGCCTGAAAATTTTATAAAATATAAAGTAGTTTTCATTTCACTTCAATTTTCGCTACTTGATGAACAATTTTGCCGTTAGTGGACAGGCCTTCAATGACGACCGAATAGGTAGTCGGGAAGTCAGAGGTATAAAAGTCAAAATACGCTTTGCCAGCATCAGGGACTGTAATATCCGGCTTCCAAAAAATGGTCGTCCGATAATCAGGGATACCGGTGTTTTTGGCTTCCGGTGTTTCGTATTTAGGCGCATAAAACTCGACTGGTCTTTGGTAACCTAAGGGATTTACAGATACATTATTAAAATGTCTGCGTCGTAAAAAAGTTCCGGCATTGCCTTCAAATGTATTAATGATAATGGCCCCCATATCACCCCATAAATCTAAACCTCCAATGGCGCTTGGACCAGATATGTTGAAATCGTACATGAATTCCTCTAATAACTCCTTGCCTAATTTCGTTTCCGGTCCTATTCCGAACCGGTTTGTTTTGCGGTATCCTATCACATAAATCTCTTTGATATCGTCCACCGATTTGATGTTATTAAAAGGACTGAACCACTCAAACTGATTTTGATGTACACCGTCAATGATTACAGAAGGGGGATATTTAGACCCTACTAATCTAAACTTGTATACACCACTTACATAAGAACCAACGACTCCCGGAATGTGCATCATTAAACGATCTACATTTTTTTGGCCAGTTTTTTCTATGTCTTCCTTATATACAGCATAATCCGGTTTAGCATTCAAATAATAATCCAATACCGGATCGGGTTTTTTTGCGGTTACGGAGACTTCGCCTAATTCAATAAGCCTCATCTCCTCGTCGTATCTGGCC
>Ga0209628_10000854_pt1 | contig 19123 bp, 21 predicted proteins | sample TergutCu122P4_FD_187285 | JGI IMG/M metagenome (GOLD analysis project Ga0209628, IMG submission 187285) | Cubitermes ugandensis P4 segment gut microbial communities from Kakamega Forest, Kenya - Cu122 P4 (SPAdes) (version 2) | ecosystem: Host-associated > Arthropoda: Insects > Digestive system...
CTATTAAACATCTATAAAAACGCTTTTATTTCAGGATATTGTATATATAAATCATATTTTGTTAATTTTGCCCCCTCATTATGAAGAAAATTGGTTTGTTTTTCGGTTCATTTAATCCCATTCACAGCGGGCATCTTGCCATTGCAGCCTATTTGAATACAAAGAATCTGTTTGACGAAATTTGGATGGTGGTTTCCCCCAACAATCCTCTAAAAGATAAAAACGATTTATGGGATGAAAATGTGAGATTTGAAATGGTAAAGTTGGCAATTCAGGATTTTCCCTATTTGCGTGCCTGCGATGCGGAGTTTTCATTGCCCAAACCATCTTACACCATTAACACACTTAATTATCTTGAAAGTCAATATCCTAACTATCAGTTTTCTTTGATTTTGGGGGAAGATAATCTGGCAAACTTTCATCTTTGGAAGAATTATGAAGAGATTTTAGAGCGATATATAATACATGTATATCCCCGAGGCGTGAATCATATTGAAAACAACATCGCACATCCTCATATCGTCAGCATCGATGCTCCCTTGCTTCCGATTTCCGCAACGGAGGTTAGAATGTTGTTAGAAAATGATAAATCGGCGGAAAATTATTTACCACCAGCAGTTATTCAATTTATTAAAGAGAAAAAACTCTGAAGCTATTTCAAAAGTCATTTTTTTTACCACAAAGTTCACAAAGATAATTCACAAAGTTCACAAATATTTGAACGTCAATACTATATTTTTGTGTTCTTCGTGCTTTCTTTGTGTTCTTTGTGGTTTAAAAAACTTTTAATACAGGTCTTTCGGTATTACCCTTTCAAAATCTTCTTCCGAAATTAATTTTAATTCCAATGCGGCTTCTTTCAAGGTTAGGTCGTTTTTATGAGCGTGTTGGGCAATTTTTGCCGCATTTTCATACCCGATAACGGGCGATAACGCTGTTACCCGCATTAACGAATTTTCATAGTGTTTGTTAATATTTCTTAAATTGGGTTCTATACCTTCGATGCAATTATGGTTAAAGGAAACCATTGCATCGCTCAACAGATGAATGGAATGTAGTATATTTCTCGCAATCAGCGGCATATACACATTCAGTTGCAGTTGTCCCTGCATTGCGCCTGCGGTAATTGCGGAGTCGTTGCCAATAACTTGACAGCACACCATCGCCAGCGCTTCGCATTGCGTGGGGTTGACTTTCCCCGGCATAATGGAGGAACCGGGCTCATTTTCGGGAAGCAGCAGTTCGCCAAAACCACAACGAGGACCCGAGCCTAACAGTTTTATATCGTTGGCAATCTTCATCAGTGATACCGCAACACGTTTCAGTGCCCCCGAAAGTTCCACAAATGCGTCGTGGGAGGACATAGCCTCGAATTTGTTTTCTGCGGGGGAAAATTGAAGAACGTAAGAGCGTAAGACTGTAAGAGCGTAAGAGCGTAAGAGCGTAAGAGCGTAAGAGTTAATGTATTTAACAATAATCTCATCATAGCCTTGCGGAGCGTTTATGCCGTTTCCTACGGCGGTGCCGCCGATGGGTAAGGAGGTTAGAGGAACAATAGCGGTGTTAATATTTGTTAAACCAAACGACAACTGAGCGGCGAAGGCAGAAAACTCTTCGCCCAACGTGAGTGGTGTAGCATCCATTAAATGGGTACGTCCAATCTTTCTGATTTCCGAAAAGGCTTTTGACTTTTCAGAAAATGTTACGATTAGTTTTTCCAACGCAGGAATAAGTTTATCGCAAACGGTTTTCACTGTTGCCAAACGCATTGCGGTAGGAAAAACATCGTTGGTGGATTGCGATTTGTTTACGTCGTCGTTGGGAGAAATATCAACCCATGGGACTAAAGTTTTTGCGAAATGGGCAATTACTTCATTGAGGTTCATATTGGTTTGGGTGCCGGAGCCGGTTTGCCATACAGTTAACGGAAAAGCATCATCCAGTTTTCCGGCTAAAATAGCATCGCAACTTTGGGCAATGGCATCGCGTTTCTCTTCGGTCAACACGCCGCAGTCGTAATTGGCAAACGCCGCGGCTTTTTTCACAATGGCGATGGCATAAATAATCTCCATCGGCATTTTTTCACTTCCGATTTTAAAATTGTTTACAGAGCGTTGCGTTTGTGCGCCCCAAGGTGCATCGGCAGGAACTTGAACTTCGCCTAAGGTATCGTGTTCAATTCTAAATGTTTCCATTCAATTACTTAATTTCCTCCTCTTTTTTGGGCGTAGTCTTTGGTTTTCCGATAGAATCGCGCATTTGGGTATCTGCCTTAATGTTTTCTAATTTATAGTAATCCAAAACACCCAGGTTGCCTTTTCTAAATGCTTCTGCTAAGGCAAGAGGCACTTCTGCTTCGGCGAGAATAACTTTTGCGCGGGCGTCCTGTGCTTTGGCTTTCATTTCCTGCTCGGTAGCCACAGCCATAGCGCGGCGCTCTTCTGCTCTTGCCTGCGCAATGTTTTTATCAGCATTAGCTTGGTCCATCTGTAAAATAGCGCCAATATTTTTACCCACGTCCACATCGGCAATATCGATGGAAAGAATTTCAAACGCAGTTCCGGAGTCTAATCCTTTAGATAACACTAATTTGGAAATAGAATCGGGGTTTTCCAGCACAAACTTATGCGTGGCGGCAGCACCGATGGCAGAAACAATACCTTCGCCCACTCTCGCCATAATAGTTTCCTCTCCTGCACCTCCAACCAACTGTTTGATATTGGTACGCACGGTAACACGCGCTTTGGCAATCAACTGAATACCATCTTTTGCCACAGCGGAAACGGGCGGAGAGTCAATGACTTTGGGAATAACGGAAGTTTGAATAGCCTCCAAAATATTTCTACCGGCGAGGTCGATAGCGGTGGCGGCTTTAAAATCGAGACTAATATTGGCTTTGTCGGCAGAAATGAGCGCATTTACCACGGGGATTACGTGTCCGCCGGCAAGGTAGTGTGCTTCCAACTGGTCTCGGTTAAGTTTGATACCTGCTTTCGTACCGGTAATCATCGCATTGACAATAGTTCCCGGGGGTACTCTACGCCAACGCATTAGAATTAATTGAATAAGTGAAACGTGCACGCCGTTGAGTAGCGCATTAAACCACAAACCAAGCGGAACTAACCACAGAAAGATAAAAAACAAAACAACAATTCCGGCGATGGTTAAAAATAGGGCAACATTAGGATCCATAATGATATTTATTTAAGTTTGACAATAAGGGATTAATGATAATTACAGCCGCGAAAATAAGATTTTTGTTGAATAAAGGGTCAATTGATTGTATCCACATTTATTTTCAATTCCTTTCTTACTTTTTCCCAAGCTTCTTTCTCATCGTATTCAATTTCGGGTTTTAATACAGAAATAATGTCGTTTGTAAATTCTACATCTGATAGTTTTTCTTCCATATTTTTAAGAAATTGTTTGTTTGTGGGTGGCTTTTGCGCTGCATTTTCGTAATATTTTTTATTACAATACAATAGTTTGTCATAATCAATATTCCGATGAATAAATGCCCAATACAGGTCAAACAGATCTCTGCCTTTTTTGCGTCCGTAAAGTGCTTTTAGTTTTGAGCCGAGTAGTTCTTCAATTACAAAGCCGGTAACATAACATTCGCCGGAAAACCATCCGTTGTTTACTTTATATGGAATTTCCTGCACGCCGAGAACATTCATATGTTCTCGAGTATTGATTTCTATTTTTAGTCGCATATTTACTATCGGTTGGATTTCCGTATCGAAACGGTAAATCATTGTATTGTTATGAAGATGCTGTTTTACAATTCGTTTTGTTCCAAGAAAACTCAATTTTTCTCTTATTCTTTTCAAAACAGGATTGATAGGTTCGGATTTGATTTGTAAAAGGTCAATGTCTTCAGAATATCGTGCTTGTGGCGAGATGTATAGTTTATGTAAAGCCGTTCCGCCCCGAAACGCCAATGATTTTCTGAGCAATTCATCAGAAAATATTTCAACAATTGCACGAGAGATAACGAGGTCTTGCTCTACTTGTGCAATATCTTGCCAAGGAAAATCTTTTTCCCAATCTCTAATAAATTTTTGATGTATCATAGTTGGTCCAGTTCTATTTGTATATTAATAATTATTTTCCATTTGTGGTTATATGGTCCTACTTTTTCTTTATTAGGCGAAAGTGGAATATAGTGTGTCTTTCTATCTTGAAAGATTGTAAAAATAGCATTTGATAATTTTTCATCTTCAATAAAATTGTCTAAAATATAACCAAGCCGCTGAAGTGAGGAAACTATATCGTATTCTTTAGCAGTTTTTTTCAGAACAACAGGTCTCATTACTTCGTATAATTCCATTAAAATAGTTGTCACTCTATTCACCCCAAATTTCCAAATATATGTACATAAGTCTAATGCGGTTAGTTCCGGTAAAGATACATTAACATAGCCTGTTTGTGTTTTTTTCTTAATGATAAAATCTTGGTTCCAGTTAGATTTAGCAATAAACAATAAGTTTGAAGATTTGATATTTCGAGGAATCGGTGGTGTTGTAATTACATAATTAACCTGGGGTTGTTGATGTGCAGCACCGTGTAATGCCGCAGCATTGAGTAATGCCACATAATAGTTTTTATTAAGAGCGTTCATTAAATCATCTAAAAAATCGAAGTATGATATTTTACCATTCATAGCAATAGGGGGAGATAAAATGCCGTAAAATTCTTTACGTATTTGAACAATCCTTTTATTTTTTTTATAGCGATATAATCCTTGCAATAAAGATTTATCCGACAAATGAAATTGTTCTTTCAACTCAGAGAAAGTAAACGTGTATTTGTTTTTGTTTACTAATTCATAAAAATAATTATCCCAATTTAATTGATTCATTCTTTGTTGTGTTTAAACATGCGAAACACTACGAAATATGTAGTGGTTTGCATTTCTGAACTGCAAAAATAAAATTTATTTTGAATTACTTGTTATTACTTAAAATTTATATTTTGCAGATTAGTAAACATAATCATATTCAATAATATTCAGTGCATCAAGTTTTCTTTTAGAGGGATAAACATTTATCCAAAACTCTTCAACAACTTTTTTTATCTCTCCTTTTTTTTTGTAAATATTTCTATTCAAGTAGTACGAAACAACTAGTCCAGGGTTTTGTTCATAGGCACATTTAACAATACCTGATTTATCAAATAGATATGAGTATTCGTCTTCTTCAATAAAAATAATTGAAAAATTGAATATATAAGGTCTTATATTTTTTTGGTATAAGTGTGTATAATATCCTATTTCATAGGTGTATTCCGACATTGTATTTTTACTTTGTGAAACAACCCACTTGCCTTTTCTTTCATATTTAATATTATTTGGTCCCCATTTATCGTATTCTTCAGTATATTCTATGTAAAAACCACCCGAATCAGTATAAGAAACAATATATTCTGCACGGAATGCTCTACCGTAATGATACAGAACGATACGAGATATGTGTTTATCAGAATATTCAATTTTAATATTTTTTTCCTGTGCATTAATCGATATTAAGCGACCTTGAGTATCATAGCAACAAGTATCAACATTAGATGGTGTATTATTTATTTTTCTGATTCTGTCGTTTGTTGCTTCTGCCTCAAACTTTTTGATGATTATTTTTTGCACTCCCGCTTTTGTAAAATACACAGCGCGGTCGAAATTAAATGGAAATAATTTATAATCACGAATATCATTAAGACAACGATATAGAACAATAAAATCCTCTAACGAGAGATTATGTTGTTGAGGTTTAGTTGGTTTGCTATTCTGTGCTTGGATAGAACCGAGAATAAATAAAGATAGTACGAGGAGAAAGATTTTGAGGAATGGGTGTGTTCTTATCATTTGTTTTTATTCGGTTCAGCAAAAAAAGCCATTTTTTTGTCATATTTAAAGTCTTTTGGTCGTTCTTGCGTTTTACTTTTTATTATTGGAAGGTATTTAGAGTTTGATTGACAATGCAACAAATCAAAATTCAAACCATTGTTTATGTTCAAAAAAGATAATTTATTGTTAGAACAATATAATTTTTTCAAACGTCGATTGTTTGATACATCTAACTTTGTTAGTTTGTTGGAAGAACAATTAAGGTTAGCCAAATTAGTATTAGAAGAAACATTTAGATCAGAAAGTGAATTTTTCTGACAATTCATTATTGACAAGTATCTACAGTTGGAAACATCAATGTTATAAATTTTGTTATTAGAACAGTCTAATTTTTCCAAATCTTGATTACTAACGGTGGTAAGGGTATACAATTTATTGTTGCTGCAATTTAGTTCTCTTAAGCGTGAATTATTGCTACAATCCAGTTTTATTATTTTATTACGGGAACAATCTAAATCTGTTAAATTTGCAGCCCCCGAAATTGTTAAAGAAAAGAGTTTATTTCCATCGCAAACTAACTTTTTTAACTCTGTATTTTTTGACACATCTAAACTTTTCAATTTGTTATTAGAACACGTCAATATTTTCAAATTAGTTAATTTTTCAATTCCAACCAGCGAAGATATTTTTTGTTTTTTTATTCGAAGTTCAAAAATACGTTCTGCTTCAAAGAGCGAAATTTCTTCATCACCATCTACATTGTAATAACTCAATAAAATTGATTTAAAAACCGGATCAGGAATGTAGAGATACGTCTTTTTTTTACGATTTTCTTCGGCTTCTTTTTCATCGCGTGTTTTTCTATCCTTGTCTATAACACCACTAAGATTATCTTTTTCGTCTTTTAACCTAAAATTTTCTCTTTGAAGGTTATCAATTTCCTTTTCTAACACTTTCTTTTTCTCACGGATGGTATCGTTTTGTTTTTCATACCACTCTAAATCTTCTCGAATTTTTTTATTTTCAGTTTGAAGTGTTTCAATGATTTGAGTAAATTCTTCTGATTGCCTTTCGGTACTTGTTCTAATCAATTCTTTATACTCGTTTGTAGGCACAAGGGTATATTTTTTATTTTCTGCATCTAAAGCTTTTACAACCACCTTTAATTGTTCAAAAGCCTCATTTTTATACTCATCATTTTTTGCTGCATTCACTAAAAAATGTACAGCAGAAAGATAATTCTTTTTTGACAAATATTGGATACCGTCATCCAAATACTGTTTTGCTAATTTTTTTTCAAGTTCTTGTGAAAAAGAGGAATATATTAAAAAAAATCCTAAAATAATACATATAAGTTTTTTCATCGCTTTATTATTTTATGTTATTAATAATTTTGTTAATCTCGTTTTTTATTTCTAATGCTTTTATATTTTTGTTATCTATTTTTAATACAGAGTCGCAAAAATCAAGTGCAAAATCATAATAAAATCTTTTATCCTTATAGTTTTTCGCAGTTTCGCAAGTCTCATCTGCTACTTTTAGCCAGAGTTTGATAATTTTGACATTAATGGAATCTTTTAAGATAAGCAAATTTTGGTAATCTTTTGACAACTCTTGATATTTTTTGAATAGTGTTGTATCTCGTTTAGGATTAAATATTTCTTTGTTCTTTTCAAAAATATTTCTGGCGATATCAAATTTCTCAATGGCTTCATTAGCTCTTTTTTTAGAGGCTTTGTACTTTTCTATATTGTAATAAGGATTATCATAGTAAAGTTTTTCAGCCGATTTCTTATTGTCGTAAAAATGAGCGACTTCAACATAAAATTCTTTTGTTATATTTTCTCTAATTTTTCCAACTTTTATCTTGCTATCCATAATAAAACCCATTATTACCCCTACCATAATAATCAATGCTGCAGCTACTATTATCAACATCTTTTTTTTCTTTTTCTCTATTAGTTTAACTATTTCAACTTCATCCACAAAAGGTTCTGAGGGTTTTACCCCATACAAATCGTCTAAAAATTCTTGCACTGTTTGATGTCTCAGTTCCGGTTTCATTGCCATAGCTTTATGAATAGTACGATTGGCATCATTGCTTATTTCCGGATTTATTGTAATGGCTTCCGGCATTACTTCAATGTGTCTGGTAGTGGCTTCCATGGGTGCTTTGCCGGTCATTGCAAAATAGTAAACAGCACCGAGAGCATAAATATCAGAATAGGAACCTTTTCTGCTCACAGTATTGTACTGTTCCGGAGGGGCATAGCATTTTGTGAGCATAGCAGTATGTTGTTGCGTTTTATCTTCCACAAATTCGCGGGCAGAACCAAAGTCTATCAAAATAGCCTGATATTCAGGCGTAATCATGATATTGTCGGGTTTTATATCTCTGTGCAAAATATTGCGTGCGTGAATATATTGTACGGCTTCCGCTATTTGCCCGAGATAGTTCACGGTTAATGTATATTCTAATGTGCCGTTGTTTTCAACTATACTTTGCAAAGTAGTTCCCTCAATATAATCCATTACCATATACGATGTGTTGTTTTCATCGAAAACATGATTTACCCTTACAATGTTTTTGTGATTGAGATTGGAGAGCAATTTAGCTTCTTCCACAAATTTTTGGCGGTATTTTTCAAACATTTCGTTCGTTACGCCTTGCAGAAACACCGTTTTTGCCTGCGTTTGCCGCACGCATTTTCCGTAAATAAAAAACTCTTTTATACACACCGTTTTATCAAGTCCGCTTTGCTTGGCTTTGTAGGTAATACCAAAACCACCGGAACCAAGTACTTTTTCTATAGTATAGAGTCCATTGAATAGCGATGTGCCTGTCGGTAACTCTCTGCTGATTAAATTGTTTTCGTTTTCCATATTATTTTAATAATCAATTATTTTTACCATTCCTATTTATATTTACTCTCTTATCAATTCCGTTTTCTTACCTATCTTTTTTTCATTAATTTCTTGACCGTGACCAATTATTATTTTAAGCAAATTAGGATTTGGCAGGAAACTTAACAAATCAAAATTAGAACCGTTATTTACATTCAAATAATTTAATAGATTGTAAGAGCAATTTAATTTTTTTAATAACTTATTATTCTCAACCGATAGAGATATCAGCTTATTATAAGAACAATTTAGTTCGGTCAAATTTGTATTGGTAGTAAGATCTAATGTTGAAATAGTATTTTTTTGACATTCTATTTTTTTTAAACTCCTACAATCATCTATAGTTAGCGTTAGTATTTGGTTATTGGAACAATTCAATTCTTCCAATAATGGATTGCTACTTGTTGTAAGCCTTATCAAATTATTTTTGGAACAGTTTAAGAATTTTATTTTTTTATTATTGCTTATGTTTAATGCTGAAAGTTTATTGTTGGCACAGTTTAAAGTAATTAACTCCTGACAACTGGAAATATCTAATGAAGAAATTACATTATTGTCGCAAATTAATGTTTTTAAGGCTTTGTTATTAGTTAAATCTAATTTTGTTAATTTATTTTTAGAGCAGGTCAAATGTTCTAACTTAACAAAATATTCAATACCATCTATAGAGGATATCTTTTTCCCTGAGAAATCAAGATTTGCTTTAGTAATGTCAAGATTAAAAACTGTTTCAGCTTCATTCTGTGAAATTTCTCCATCTTTGTTATGGTCACAGATTTTCAATAGTAAAGCTTTAAATGCAGGGTCTTTAAATAGTATGATTACTTCATCTTTTACTTCTCTGCTTTCAATTCGGTCGTTACGCTGCCCATCTCGGAGCGCAATTTCCTTGCGAAGACTATCAATTACTTTTTCCAACCTATCGTTTTCTAACTGTACCTCTTTACAATTATTATTTTGACTTGTTTTTAAACTTTTATACTCAGATGTAGATATTAGAATATAAGTTTTTGTTTTACTTGCTCCTATTGCTTTTATAACTTTTTCTAATTCTTCAAAAGCCTCGTCTCTACATTCCCTATATTGTGCAGACTTCACTAAAAGGTCGATTGCGTTATAATAATAATTGATACCTTTGTTAAATTCTTTCTTGCCATCTTCCAAGTAATCTTTACATACTTGTTTTTGTTGTGAAAAAGAGGAGTTTATTAATATAAATCCTAAAAATATACATATAAGTTTCTTCAACGCTTTATTTTTTTATGTTATTAATAATTATGTTAATTTCATTTTTTAATTTCAATGCTTCTATATTTTCATAATCTATTTTTAATGCAGAATCGCAAAAATCAAGAGCATAATCATAATATTTGTGAAAATCTTTATTATCTTTGTAATCTTTTGCCGTTTCATAAGCTATATATGCATCTTTTAACCACCCTTTTATGATTTTAGCATTAATGGAATCTTTTAACATTAGCATTTCTTCATTATCAGGATGGATTTCGAGAGCGTAATGACACCAATCATTAGCACTTCCCATTCGAGCTTTATTATAAGACTCATAAGCTTTTTCCCTCATTTCAATAAAACGCTTTTCTCTTGCCTCCTCTCTTCTTTTTTGTGCCTTACTTTCCGCCTTGTTATACATTATATTTCCAACTACAATACTAACAATAATAGCCACAATAATCGCTACTATAATAAAAACTTTTTGTTTCTTTTTTGCTTTTTGTTTAACCAATTCAACTTCATCCACAAAAGGCTCTGAGGGGTTTATGCCATATAAATCATCAAGAAACTCTTGCACTGTTTGATGTCGCAGTTCCGGTTTCATTGCCATGGCTTTGTGAATGGTACGATTGGAATCAATGGTTATTTCCGGATTTATTGTAATGGCTTCCGGCATTACTTCTATGTGTCGGGTAGTTGCTTCCATAGGTTCTCTGCCTGTCATCGCAAAATAGAAAACAGCACCAAGCGCATAAATATCAGAATATGACCCTTTTCTGCTCACAGTATTGTACTGTTCCGGTGGGGCATAGCATCTTGTGAGCATGGCGGTGTGTTGTTGCGTTTTGTCTTCCACAAATTCGCGGGCAGAACCAAAGTCTATCAAAATGGCCAGATAGTCAGGCGTAATCATGATGTTGTCGGGTTTTATGTCTCTGTGTAAAATATTGCGTGCGTGAATATATTGCACAGCTTCTGCGATTTGCCCAAGATAGTTCACTGCTAATGAATATTCTAAACTGCCCTTTTTTTCAACTATAGTTTGCAAAGTAGTCCCCTCAATATAGTCCATAACCATATACGAAGTGTTGTTTTCATCGAAAACATGATTAACCCTTACAATGTTTTTGTGATTGAGATTAGAGAGCAATTTTGCTTCTTCCACAAATTTTTGGCGGTATTTTTCAAACATTTCCTGCGTTACGCCTTGCAGAAATATTGTTTTTGCCTGTGTGTACCGCACACATTTTCCCTCAATAAAGAACTCTTTAATACACACCGTTTTATCAAGCCCACTTTGTTTGGCTTTATAAGTAATCCCAAAACCACCGGAACCAAGTACTTTTTCGATGGTGTAGAGACCATTGTATAGGGTTGTGCCTATGGGTAACTCTCTGCTGATTAAATTGCTTTCGTATTGCACTTATTTTAATGTTTTTGTTTATAAGTTTGTTTTCTCAATCTCCAATACGCTTTCAAATATTTATTCAAGCGATTTAAATCTTTTTCGTTGAGTTCAGGTAGTCGAGTTATATCCAAATTGTCGAGTAAGTCATTTATTTTAACTTGCACAGCAACAGGATTTTGTATAATCCTTTCAATAAAATCCTCATACTTTTCCTCTTCCGATTGTTTGGTAACACAACGTAGTACTTTTATCACTTCTTCTGAAAATCCCTCTTTTTCAAGCATATCAAAAGTCCAATTACTGTCTTCCACTACATCGTGCAAAACGCCGCAAATTTTTTCTATTTCCGTCTTTCCACGTTCCATTACGCGAAGAGGGTGCAAAACATACTCTGCTCCCGCCTTGTCTATTTGACCTTTATGGGCGGAAACTGCTATTTCTATGGCTTTTGCTAAAGTGGACATTTCTTTTATTTTAGTTATTTCGGTTTTTCCCAATTAAATAATTGTATTGTTTTTGGTTCAAATGAGCCTTGGGGCAGTACTGTTTTTCCTGTTTGAATAAGTTCTTCCGCTATTTCGGGTTTTATGTGGTCATAGTCAAACACGCTGGAATCTCCATAATCCATCATCGAATCATTTAATGCCAATGTTAACCGGCTGTCTTCAATCCATTCACCATTAATAAACCACTCACATTTTGAGAAAAAGTCAGTTTTTCTTGCGAGACTATGGCACTTAAAAACATAATACTCAAAAACTTTACCACATTTGAAATCAATGAGGACGTTGTCCTTGTCGAAGTAGAGGATTTGTTTCTTTTCAGAATTCATATTTAATTGGTATGTTTATTCGATTTCAAAAATTTTTTTCCCCAAACAAACATTGTTATTTGCTTTTTAACCTTCGAAGAACATCTTGCTTGAAATTTTCAATAGTTGGTTCATAATCTATCTGTCCATAGTTCAAATGTTGAAGTCGTTCTTTTTTTATTTGTTCGAGAACATCAACGCCTCCTAATAACCATTCATTTTCTTTTTGCATTTTTTCAAGGACAAAGTAGTCTAATTTCTTATTTTTCAAGTCAATTGATAGTAATGCAAATTTTGCTTCCGGGGATTTGCGTGGTTCAGGAAAAACATATAATATCAAATGAATTTCACTTGAGCAGGTTGCGATACTATGAACTTCAAAACCTTCCCAACTGAACTGAACATTTTTTCCTATTTCTAAAAACCAATTCTTATCTTTCAAAGCTTCAGGACTCAATTTGCCTATAAAAACTAAATTTGCAAGATCTGGAATATCTTGATATGTAAAAGTGTAAAGTTCATCTCTCGTTTTCTCATTGTCAGGTATTGCACTCAAATTTTCTACTTTAAATGAGCGTATTATCTTATCTGCAATGTTCTTTGAAAGTTTGTCGGAATACATCACTTGTACAACAAAATAATATTTACCTCCATCAATTATTGCAAAACTATATACAAACCCTTCTAAGTTGCTTGATGCACTAAAAACAGCAGGTAATCCATTGATTTTTAAATGACTAAGTGTAGAAAAGGAATAAGTAGCGTATCTTTTCTTCCATGAATCAGCATAATCCGATATGTTATCAAACACATTACTATCATGATACAAAACCATTATCCCTAAATCAGATGAGTTGCTATAAGTCCATGAATTTGGGGCTTCTTGTTTAAGCATACCATTAGGCATTTCAATTGAACATACACCATCCAACGAAACACGTTGCATAGAAGAGCCACAGCCAATTGCTAGCAATCCAAATGCAAAAATTAAAATTTTCTTTATCAGATTAAAATTCACTAGTTTTTTTTCTTTTTTTTCTTCCATTTTTCCTTTTGCTTTACTTCCGTCCTTTTACGGAAGGTTTTAAATATATTCCCGCTCTTACAGCTTCGCGGGGGTCTTGCTTAATATTAATGATTATTTTGTTTCATAAACTTCATAAAAACTTTCCGGCAGATACACATTTTCAATATCATCTTCTATTGCTTTGTGGAAAAGCGGTGCTATTTCTTCCACCGTAAAGCCTGCAATTCCACAGCCGATTTCGGTTACCAAAAACTTCAACTCTACATTTGCTTTGGCAAATAAAAAAAAATCATCAACGTATGGTTTTATGGTTTCTACTCCGCCCTGCATGGTTGGAATAGCATAGGTTTGTCCGTGCAAGCCAACACCTTGTCCCCACACTGCGCCAAAGTTTTTGTGCGCAATTGCTGCCGCACCACCGCCATGATATCCGGCAAGATTACTGCCAAAAACAAAGATTTCGTTCCGCGCTAAATGGGTTATCCAATTTGATGATATGCGTTTTTTTTTCATAATTACCAACTAATTATTCCAAATTACTCCAACAACTCACGCCGTCCTTTTTGAGTTGCAAAATGGCCCATAAAATTAAAAGACTTACAGCGCCTCCTACTACCATTACTGGCATAATTGAAGCAAGTCCAATGCTTATATTTATAATCAGGGCAACTACTGCAGATACACAGAAAGCCCAGAAGCCCCATTTTTTCCAATTGAGTAGCGCAATACTAAAACCCACATTGAATAACCCAAGTAATCCTAATACGTAAATTATTGCAGGGTTAATCAGTTTTCCGGTCAGGAAGTACAAATTAGTTGCAGTTGTATCTGCGTTAATAAAATTCATAATGGCTCCGACAATTCCGGCTATAATCATGAACCAGAGCCAAAATGTAACAAATCCATGTCTTTCTTTTTCAACATTTTCTTGTGTAATTTCAACATTTTCTTGTAAATTTTCTTGTAAATTTTCTTGCATATTTTTTTGTTTAACGTCCGCTCCTTACTCGGACAAATAAAAATTAATCAAAATCTTCGGGATTAATAGCTATTTCATACAAAAAGATTCCATTTTCGTCAGCATACGAATACAATAATGATATACCAGCATCTTTAACTTTTAGAATTTCGGGTTGTGTTTTAAAAGTGCTCAACATCATTTGTTTAGTTTCATTGAGGATCTCTTCTGTCATAAAAAAATCAGTTCCATCAACCCCAAAAATTGTGGAATTAGTTTTAACAGTAAAATTGGGTAACACTTCGGCATAGTCAATTCGCACCTGACTATTAGAAATCAATGATTTTTGGTCATTTATCTCTTTTGCCAATTGTTCTGCAATTTTTTGTTTTGGATTTCCGCATGCACTAACACAGATTACCATAATAATCAATGCTATTCTCGTTAAAATTGTTCTTTTTTTCATCTTTTTTTGTTTTACTTCCGTCCTTTTACGGAAGGTTTTAAAATTATTCCCGCTCTTACAGCTTCGCGGGAGTCTTGCTTAATCATTAAATTTCTGTTTAAAAATTGCTCATTCTATATAAGGATTTTTTTTATATCTATCTAAATTTCCTCTTAAAGCGCACTTCCACTTTGCCGCCCTGGTGTGCTTCAAATTTATAGGAATCCTTAAATGCAACACCGGTATGATCCGTTACGAATATTGTATTATGTTTAACGTAAGTCTTAAAGTTGACTGTTTTTCCGTTGCTTACTGAACTCATTTTTACGCCATTCAGCCATACTGTTTGGCTCACTGCCATTCCCACAAAAGAGGATAAGCGTGTAAAGGTAATTTCGCAGGGTGTGGTTAGCATCTCATCCTGCTGCACGAGCAGTGGAAGAGACTCGAATTTCTTTTTACAACTCAAACATTTGTAGTTCGTGGGTTCTAACTTTAAATCGTCCTTGCTTATTGAACTCTGAACCAAATTGCCAATGGCGCCAAATGCTGCCGTAACGGCAAGAGATTTTCCTAATGCTCCTTTTTTTCCAAGGATTTCAAAATCACATCCGCCACAGTGTGGGCATTTTAGCCTGTGAAGGCTGGCGGGTACCTTATTCTCCGATACTTCTGTTAAATTATTCATAATAAAGTGATTAAATGTTAATTATCTATTCTTATATTGGTATTTATTGTTTCGAGGAGATAATTGCTACAGGTATAAATTATTTTTTAATGTTGAAAGATTTAATTATTTTATCATTCAAATCTTTTAATCCGTTACTGTGCCCGCATACATTCCAAAGTTTTAATATTAAAAAATACTCTTTATCCTCAACATATATTATCCTGTAATCAATAGGCGATTTATAAAAAGTATAATAACCTACATTATAACCATTTTCATCTGCTACACATTTAATTGAGGTATCTTCATAATATTTGGTTTTATCTAAAGAATCTCTTGGTGCTTGCAATATTGCAACAAAATCAGACAAATCAAAAATAAAATCATTAACATTCGATTTTAGTATTCGCTCAACACTTATACGAAGAATGTCATCATTTGCATTATAATACTCTTCATATTCGCTAAAAGCACCTTCATCATAGTCATTTTTTTCTTTTACCATAGTTTTAGGTACAGAGATTGAAATCCGTGTATCATGGAAAGGATTAATCGTAATCATTTTGGAATTCAATCTGTTACATTGTTTTTCAAATTCTGTAAGAAAAAACATATTATACGCTCCAAATCCTAATGAAACAATTACACCTATTCCAATAACCAATCCTATTATACCATACCATAACTTATTATAAAACAATTGTATAATAAGAATGACCAATCCCCATAAAAATAAAATGACTCCAATAAATGGTAATGCAATAAATATTTTTAGAGTATAACCACCAACATTAATCATAGATGTAAAATATCCAACTATTGCCAAAAATAAACCTCCAATAATAAATTTGAGTGCTCCATAAAAGTTAAAATTATTCATAATAAAAGTTTTACGTCCGCTCCTTATCCGGACAATATTAATTACATTAAAGCATCCATTTCATTTTTGCATTTTTCAATGGTCGTTAGTGTACTGTTCAATTCCTGAACATACTGCTTAGTATCGTCATGAAATCGGGTCACATAGTCGTTGAAAAACCGTTGACTTACAGTGTCTTGCCATCCGGTGCGGGTGTTTTCTGCCTGATGGGCTAATTTGTTGTGTGCTTCCTGCACTCTTTGGGGATAATCGGGTATCATAATTTTTTTGTTTTTAATTACATTTATTTCTTTTACAAATACAAATGGGCATGGGGCGTTTGCAAGTGGGGCATGCTAACGGCGCATTGGCATATTTTTGTCGTTGCAATCTTTGAATCTCTTTCATTTTTGCAACATCTTCTTTTTCAATTGGTGGATTCATTGGGGTATTTTCTGCTTTGGTTTTTGTTGTTTCTGTTTTTTGAGTTTGGGGTTGCACTACTGTTTCTGTTTCTGCTTGGTTCGTGAGCGTAGTCGAACTACTGTTTCCCTCTTCAGGAAGCACATTGTTGAACACCTGAACGGCTCCAAAATGTACCAACATAACTTTATAATCCGGCAAATAAAGGAAGTGCGGTTTACGGGGCAGCAACTCATCGGCAACGCCTTGCGATTGAAGATACTCTTTGGTTACTACCATTTCGGGCACATAGAGAGGCAGTTCGTTGCTTACTTTTAAAAACTCTTTTTGGGTAAGACCGTTTTCAATGAAAGGGATAACCATATACACTGTATCATTTTCGGCAAAGAGTGCCAGCACTTTTACGATATTTTCGTGGTCGAACTCTGCCAACATACGGGCATCATCTACAAACTGCTGGTTACTTGCTTCCCATTCTTCTTCTGCGATATTTTGCGGCCAATATTGCAATACACACACCCAATCGCTTTCGCCCTCTTGCTTTGCCAAATAAGTAAACCCAAAATCGTTTTTACCGATTAGGGTTTCGATGGTGTATTTGCCGTTGAAAAGTACCTCGTTAGGTTGTAGTTCTGTTGGATTTATTTGCATCATATTAATTCATTATTCTTTTTGGTCTTTCAAATAATTGCGCTTCCTGTTCTTGTTTCAATTCTTCACATGCTTTTTTTGCATTTGCTCCTGCTTGAAACGCTGGGGCTTCTTCCGGAGATTTTAAGTAATCTTCAAATTTTAGTTTGCAGTCGTCTGATGCAGCATAATATTGATATTCACCTGTTGTATTATTATACACAGGTTCCCCTTCACATTTAAGAAAATCAACACGCCCTTTATTAAAAATCTCTTTTTCAGCACTACTTGCATATTCTTGAACAACATGCTTCGTTTCATGCATTGCTAATTCAACTTCATCACAAGATATTATGTCATCGCTATATTTTTGGCCATTAATTTTCGCCTCATTTGTACCTGGCCAGTGCACGCCGGCATAAGGTTTTCCTGCCAGTTCTTTATCTTTTTCAAAATCTTCTTTTACCAATATCAAATCATCTTCGTTTTTTAAACCATAATAAGAACTGAACGCCGAATCTAATTTGTTGTAATTTACACCATCTTTTTTGGTAAAATCAATACCGGCATCTTTGAACTCTTTATTTATCTTATCTACTTCTTTTTTTTCAGGGTCGCGAAACAGAAGTTTTTCTATTTCTTTATCTGAAAGTGCCTCTCTGCTTTGTTTAGAAGAGATTTTTTCAGTGATTTTTTCGCCATCATACTTATCTGTTACTTTTTCTTGATAGTACAAACGCTTATTTATATACTGTTTCTTTCCTCCATTGGCTAATGTTGCAGGTGCTGCCAATGCCGCTCCAGCAGCAATCGGCATACTACCCCCGCTGCTTCCTAAATATTTTTCAATCTTCTTTTGTTTGATAAACAATGTTTGGCTCTCAAATTCAATTATTTTTTGAGACAAAGATCTTATTTCCTCCTTATCTTCATTGAATTTTGCAGTGAATTTTTGAAATTCGGTATCTTTCCAAGTCTGCGACAATTGTTCAACCGCGTGTTCTGTCTCTTTGAGCGCATTGTTTAAACTTTCGCCTAATGCTCTCAATTCGGCTCTGAATTTCGATAAGGCTTCTGCGTTGTTGATGGCTTGCATAATAATTTTTAATTTTGTTGAAGATTGTAAAATTCAATTACCGTAAGTTGTTAATTATTATCTATATTAAGTTCTGGTTACAAAGTCCAAGTCGTTTTTCTTCAATTTCGAGATTATTACTTAGTTTTTTTGAATATACTTCTACATTATCTTTTCCGTTATATCCTTCAACAAACTTTTTTAAATCATTATTTTGTAAATGCTTATCCAATCCTTTACTTTTGACGAAAGTAACAAAATCATCTAATTGGTTTTGTGGCTGCCCCTTGCTCATATATTCCGCAAATTCAACAGAAGAATTAAACCCAAAGCGTTTATATTCATTTCCCATAATTTGAAATGCTCCGTAAGATGTGGCAGATTTAGCAGCTTCTTCATTTTCTTTTATGGCTTTTTCAAGAAATTCGTATTCTTTTGCACCTTTTGTATTAGGATGATCTTTCCATGAATCATAATAAATATTTTGACCTTTGAATTTCTCAAAATAAGCATCATCAGCTTCTTTTAACGGCTTAACCTTAGTATATGCATTTTCAATTTTTTTTCCAATAGCAGACGATTTATTATTTTGGTCATTTAAAAAATTATCTATTGCGTTTCTAGTACTTTTACCATATATCCCATCTACGGCATCCTTTTCTTCTGAATTTCCAAAATACCCACCTTCAAATAAAGAACGTTGTAATTTTTTCATTTCATTTGGAGAAACAGCGTGAGGTTTTAATAATTCTTCCCTAAATTTAGCTCCTTCAAAACGAATTTCAACTCGCCCATCATCTAAGAATCCCCCATTAATTGATTCTGTGTTTACTAA
>Ga0209628_10000856_pt1 | contig 19106 bp, 13 predicted proteins | sample TergutCu122P4_FD_187285 | JGI IMG/M metagenome (GOLD analysis project Ga0209628, IMG submission 187285) | Cubitermes ugandensis P4 segment gut microbial communities from Kakamega Forest, Kenya - Cu122 P4 (SPAdes) (version 2) | ecosystem: Host-associated > Arthropoda: Insects > Digestive system...
ATCAGAGTTTTTAGATGCTGGAATTGGTGCAATAAATCCTGAAATAGACTATCCGCTGTTATTTTCAAAAACGCATTTAGGTTACGATTCGTTTATGCGGGACGACAAAAATTTACAGGAAATGATTGAATCTATGCAAGGACACAACGGCGAGCGTATGCGGTTTGATTTTGTGGTGGGAAATCCGCCGTATATTGGTTATAATGAATGTTGTACGCAAAAGGTTGATTTTACACAAAAAATCAAAGATAAAGATGATAATTCGATAACGATGGGAGATGTTTACGGCGTAAATCTTCACACTGTTCCCGACCGTAGGAAACCCTATTCGCCCAAACCCAATTTATATGCGTTTTTTGTGGCATTGTCCTTGTCTTTACTCAAAAAAGGCGGTAAGATGTCTTATATTATCCCGCAAACAATGCTTACGGCAGGCGATTTAGACGTTTTACGTTATCATTTAGCAAAAAACACAACGATTGAAAAATTGCTCACATTTGAAGGTAACTTATTTACAGGCAGAGGTTTAGAGCAAAAACGTCCAATCGCGACTTCCTCTTTAATTTTTATTGTAAAAAAAGAAATTCCACAAAAAAATCATAAGGTTGAAATTATAAATTATAACCCTTACTTTACAAAACAAGGCGAAAGTTTTAAGGTTTATTTTAAGGGAAAACACAGAAAAAAAGCAAAACATATTTTACAATCCGAACTTTTGGAAAACGCTGAAAACTGGAATTTTATAAAAAGCGATAAAGAATCGTTATTTTTCAATAAAAAATATGCACAAAATTCGCTGTCAATAGAAAATTATCGAAAAAATGTTTTATCTGATTATAACGAAATTACTTTAGATGGTGGTTTAAATCTGATAAAAGATAAAATTTCCAAACAAATTTCTAAAAATTCGTATAAAATTTTTAACCCTCTCATCAATAATTACAAAAAATTCTTGCTCACAAAAACAGATTTATTTTACGATAAAAACGATAAAATTGAATTTATACAAGGCAGTCAGGGAATGCGAGTGTTTGAAAATCAATATAAAATAATTTGGAAAACTCGTTTTAACAATATTTTTCAATTTTCTGACGAAAAAGATTTGTTATTTAGTGGAAACCAATCCTTGTTAATTAGTTCCAATAATAGACAAGAATTGTTATTTTTGTTTTCGTTGCTAAATTCTCCGCTTACTAAAAAAATTCTACAAGAAAAATTGAAATTACCTAACGAGCAAGCCTACATTGTTCCTTTGACTGCCATCAAACAATACATCCGCATTCCCAAAATAACTCCTGAAAACAAGTCAATTAAAGACGAAATCATCGCATTAACCGAACAAATGCTTGATTTGGAAAATGTAACGCTGAAAAATTTTGTTGATTTTGGCAATTTAATGGTGCAAAAGTTTGATTCTATTGAAGTTAGAAAAAATAATTTAATATTATCTTCCAATAACAAAGAATATTCCTGCAAAATTGAAAACGGACAAGAAGAGTTTGTAAAAAAAGTAATTTCCGCCAACTATTTCGATAACGGCTTGGTTTTCAACAAAGAATCTGTAACTCTACAAGAACTCAAAAACTTAGAGGCAATAGATTTTGACAAACAAACCGAACTGAAAAATCAGATAGATAGTTTAATTTACGAATTATATTTTGATGTGGAATAGAGAAATAAACACAATAATTGAAAAAAATAATAGTTTAGATACAAAAATATATAAAATATAAATTTCAATGAAGAGAATATACGGAATTAGTTTGTTTATGTTGTTATCAACATGTATGTTTGGACAGAATTTAAAATATGCCAATTTTAAGTGGGATACCATTCCATTTTCATCTTATAATTTAGAACAGTATGGGGACGAAAATGTTATTGTATTGGCATCTAAATATTGTGTAGAGTATATGTTTAATCCAAAAACGCGAAATTTGGAGATGTTTCTTACCATTCACCAAAAATATTTGGCTTTAACGGACGATGCATTAGATGATATTAATAAAATAAGTATTTCATTGTCAGAAGGGTCTACTATTGTGGATATGAATGCCCGTTATATTACGCAAGACGGCAAAATTACAGAAGTATCCAAAGAGAGAATTAAGACAATTGAAAACGAAGAGAGTTCAAAATACAATAAATTGTTCGCTATAGAAGGAGCCTCTGTTCCCGGTATAGTGGAATATTATTACATTGTAAAACGTCCTTATGTTATTCACAATTCGTATTATTGTCAGCGTCAGGTGCCTGCCTACAATGTTTCTTTTGAGTTGTATTGTCCTAAAAATTTTCGATTTTTATTTAAATCGTACAACTATACGCCTCCGGTAGAAGAAAAATTTGTTCAGGATTCAACAATGCTGTGTTATAGTTTGTTTTTAGATAGCGTGCCAGCAATGCCTAACGAACTATGGTCACTCAATTACGCTAATTTTAAACGAATTACGTATTCGTTTGCTTATAATTACGATTACAATATAACACGTATCCGTACATTGGACAACGCCGCAGAGTTTTTTTACGGCTCATACATGGGACTTAATAAAAAAGAAGCAAAGTTATTAACCTCAGCACTGAAAAAAATACCATTAAAAAACTTGAACGAAGAAGAAAAAATACGTAAAATCGAACTTTGGGCGAAAACAAATGTTCATTATATAAATACGTCAGACCCGCGTGCAGAAAATTTAGAATTTATACTAAAAAACAAAATTGCTAACGGAAATGGATTTACAAGTCTGCTAATTGGATTGTACAAAGTTGCCGATATCCCTTTTGAATTTGTAATTTCTTGCGATAAAACAGATTATCGTTTCGACCCTGATTTCAATGCGTGGAATTATTTAGACGATGGGTTGTTGTATTTTCCAAGTGTAAAAAAATATATTAAACCCGATGAATTTAGTTATCGTTTAGGGTATATTCCTACAAAATTTCAAAATAATTATGGATTGTTTTTAAAAATAATTCGTTTGGGAGAAATAGAATCTTTTAAGCAATCCATTCGTTTGATAGAACCCGTCCCGTTGAAAGATAATATGGATACAATGTACGTAAAAGCCTCTATTTCTGAAAATGGGAACCAAATCAATTATCATATAACTCGACTTTTGTATGGAAATGTTTTTTCTGATTATCAAGCGTATTATGATTTGTTAAATGACGAAGCAAAAAAAGAAATCCGGGAAATTTTTGTAAAGTTTGGAGATAATGCTATTGTAGATAACTGTATTGTAAAAAATACTGCCCAAGAAGATGTTTTGGTAAAACCTTTTCATATAGAGGCAGATGTTCATACCGATGCCGTAAGTATGGCAAACAACAAATACATTGTTAATATTGGCGAACTTATTGGCGAACAAGCCGAACTATACAACGAAAAAAAACGCCAGCAACCTATTGATGTAGAATCTTTACACGGTTATTATCGTCTTATTGAGTTTACTATTCCAAACGGTTACCATTGCGAAGATATTTCTCCGTTGAATATGGACGTAACTTTAGATGACGGAACAGGAATTTCGGCACGTTTTACCTCCAAATCTGAAATCGTAAACAATGTAATTAAGGTAGATATTATTGAATTTTACAATAAAATGGAATATCCTGTCGAATTATACGATGCATTTAAAGCAGTAATCAACGCCGCCGCCGATTTTAATAAAGCAAGTATTGTGTTGGAAAAATAAAAAGAAAAAATATTTAATTCAAAATAATATGAACATACAAACTTTTATATCTTCTTATATGATTAAAAAAATATGTGTAGGACTTCTTTTTTCTGGTTTTTTTGTGTTTTCTTGTGATAAGGAAAATAATACACTAAATATCTTTTCTGTACAAGATGATATACAATTCGGAAAAGAATTTGACCAACAGATTATTGCTTCAGGAGAGTTTAATATTGCCGATGAAAACTTGTATTCGGAAGCATATACTATTCTAAATCAGTATAAAGACAAATTATTGGCTACGGGAAAAATAGCGTATTCTGATAAATTAGACTGGACAGTTCGCATAATCAAAGATGATGAAACAATAAATGCTTTTGCCGTTCCGGGTGGATACCTCTATTTTTATACAGGTTTAATCAAAACACTTGATAACGAAGCGGAATTTGTGGGAGTTATGGCACACGAAATGGCACACGTAGCGTGCAGACACAGTACAAAACAACTAACCAAGGCTTATGGCGTAGAACTTATGTTGTCTATGTTATTGGGTAAAAACCAAAATCAATGGGTAAAAATAGCGTCAGAATTAACAAGTGGATTGCTTGCATTACAATTTTCTCGTACTGATGAATACGAAGCCGATAAATGTGCAGTGATATACACTTATCCAACCGATTGGGACGCAAGAGGGGTTGGCGATTTTTTTGAAAAAATGGATGCTCATTCGTCTATTCCTGCATTTTTAAGTACCCATCCCTCCGATAATAAAAGGATAGAAAAAGTAAATAAAGAATGGACTAAATTGGGCGGAAGACAAGGAAAATACTTTACAGAAGAATACTCGCATTTTATATCTGTTTTGCCGTAAAAGATTTATTTACTTTGGCAAAACATTCTCTAAACTATATTTGAATAAAAAATTGTACCTTCGTGCTGTCAGGAGGCAGGCATCCATACTATCGAAAAGGAAGTTGCAATATAAGATACTTTTGTTGTAAAATTACCCCTGTTTTTCTACCAAAAATAAAGAACAAAAATAGAAAAATTAAAGAAAAAAGAGCAAAAAAAAAGTAAAATCGTAAAAAATTGTCAGAAATAAAATCTTCAGGATTAGCAAATTTTTTTTATAATCCTGAAAAAATCGTAATAATCTTATGAAAATTCATTACGAGAGACGGAACAATCTGGTTAAAATACAATAATAAATATTTTTATTCGTTGTGTGCGTATGCCATAAAATGGTTTCTGCACAGAAATAAAATAATAATCAATGAAAAGCATAAAAAGATTTTTGGGAATCTCTGTCACAGTAATATTAGTATTAGGGACAGTTGCTTGTGATAAAAACGTAACAGGTGTAAGATTAGACCAAACAAGTATGGTTCTTCGTGTAGATGAAACAAGAAGACTCTCTGCAAATGTGTTGCCTGCTGATGCTGCCGACAAAGCGGTAACATGGTCAAGTAGCAATCCAAACGTGGCAACGGTAGTAAATGGATTGGTAACGGCTAAATCGGAAGGCTCTGCCGTTATCACCGTAACAACAAAAGACGGCAACAAAACGGCAACTTGCAGCGTAACGGTAAACAACCGCATTGTGAGTTACTGGGAAATGGATTCTGTGTGTGTGGATGTAGAATTTGAAGATTGGATAGATTCGGCTATAAAAGTCCAGATTTTGGAGGAAATAAACAGCCTAATTCCCTTCCAAAATGAAATCCATGTAGTGTGGGATTTTTTGTGGACGGGAAAGGTAATAATATATGGTCAAGCCAATAGTGAGGAGGCATCTTACAGCATCGAATCTGACAAATTGACCGTTGTTACCACCCATACTTTGACTGGAAAATACAGTATTTCCAATAATAAGATGGATTGGACTATTGACAGGTCGGAAGGATTGGAGACCATTGGAGTAAAAAAAGCGGTTCTTAGTATTGTATTTGTAGAAATACTATCTATTCAGAATTTACAAACTATAACCAACATAAAATGAATAAAAAAGATATTCTTTCATTAACAGGATTATTAGCAACAACATCTTTAGCCGTTGTATCAGGGGGATTGGTAGGTCCAGCAGTATCGGGTTTACTTAGCGGTGTTGGAAATATCGGTTCTGGACTCGCGGCAAATTTTTTGTCTGGGCTCACGCCCGATAAAATCAAAAAAATGTTCGTTGACGTTCACCCCAACGATTTAAATCACAGTATTAAAAAATTGTTTGTCGCATCAATAAACGATGCATTAAGCAACATTGCTATTCTCTTTTCAGAAACACAAGAGTCTGATGACAATAAAAAACAAGTTAAGCAATTAATTAAAACCCTACAAAAGCGGTTGCCGCACATGTTTTTAGATAGCCATGAAATACGGTTGGAAGAGCCTGAAATTAAACACTTTCTTTACGAAAAGGACAAGGAAGAAATGATTTGCCGCTACATTGCCAATCATTTTAATAACTTTGGAATAACCGGACCATTCAAAACTTTTTTGGCACAGAATTTGCCCGCACAGATTCAACTTTGCTTTGGCGAAGGCTTGAAAGACCCTGCCAACCAACACGCTTGGATAGCATTCCAACGTATGTTGATTGAAGAAATTAGAAATGACATCAAACAAATTGCCGGTACACAACAAAGTATTAAAGATGACCTTTCGGATTTAAAATTTTCAAAATCAGGATTTTCTAAAGAACAAATTTCCGAAGTACACGAATTGGTAAAAATACTAAACGATAAAAAATTAGTCGAAGTAAAAATCAAAAATGAAGTCGAACAAAGTTTGAAATCCATAGAAAATAGGGCAAATGAAATTATCCAAATTACCACCAAGACGCAACTTACTGTCAATGAATTAAAAACAGTTGTTGAAAAAATAAGACGACAAAACCGTATAAATCAAATTATTATTTACACTTTGTCTGTCTGTGTGCTTGTTGCAGGAGTTTTTGTTGTTTATAAGTTAGTAAATCAGCCTTTTGCTGCAACAGTTAAAATCTATGGTTGGGAAGGCGAACAGCATAACCCTTTAGATGGCAGAGGAATCCTTGTTTTAACCTTTGGCAATGAAATAAAAAAAGCAGAAATCAGCCGACAAGGCGAGGCTATTTTTAAAGGTATTTTACCAAAATTTAATAACACTTCCGTTTCGGCATATATTACCGATACAGAAGGAGAACCGTATTATTTGACGGATAGTACTATCAAAATACAGAAAAACAGCACAACAAAGGTGCAAATATTATTGCACGGATTAGAAAAATTTCAGGGAACTATTTACGACAATATTTTGGGAGAAGGATTGCCTAATGTTTCGGTAACTATTGCGGGAATAAATGCTATCACCGATGAGAATGGTTATTTCAGCATCGAAATTCCAATAGAAAAACAGAGGACAGAACAAAAAGTAATTATTAGTAAAGAAGGATACAGCAGTTTACGTGAAATCGTATCAATGACAGGAGAATACAATACCGTTTTAAAAAAGTTTTAAATTATGAAAAATACAATATTTTTTTTTATTGCTATTTTTGGAATTATAATACATTCTATTGCACAGCAGGTTCAGTTAAAGGGTGTTGTTACAGTACAAAACAGCAAAACGAATACAGGTCAAATTCAGTATGTAAAAAATGCCGAAATAGTGCACGCCAACGACAACAATGCTAAAACAAAAGATGTTACAGGCGATGATGGTAAATTTATATTAAACATAAAAGGGGTTAAACCAAACACGCAGACACAAATAACCGTTATTCCTTGCGGGGAATATACCGATTATGTGGTGGTTAATAAAAAAGAATTGCAAGATATTACCTTAGGACGATTGACACCCGTGAACGTATATATTTGTAAAAAAGGGGAATTAGAACAGCGACAAGCCGAAATGATAGGCATCAATATGAAAAAATTGGAAGAATGTTTGGAAAAAGAAAAAAAACGTCTGCAAAATGAATTGGAAGAATTGAAATTTAAAAATGATTACCTAAATATTCGGTACAATCAAATAAAAGATAGTTTGGACATCATTAACAAAAATATTGACAATGCTTTTGAACGCATCAAAGAATATGCTCAAACTATGACACTCGAAAACTTAGACGATAGAGATGAAAATTATGTGAACGCATATAACTGTTTTTCGAGAGGAGAATTTGATAGTGTCTTTTATTATCTTTCCGAACTTGAACTTAATTTGAAATACAAAAAAATAGTTCAATTACAAGAAGAGATACAAAAGGAAAAAAAAATAGCCGAAATGCTTACCGAATCAGTAAAAGCAAAAGAAGAATATTCAGAAAATAGTCTAAACGAACTGATAAGAGAATGGTTGCTGCTGGCTCGTACCTACGGCATGAAAAATGATTACGAAAAAACAATGATGTACTATGAGAAAATAACCAATGTAGATACGACAAATGTGGATAATGTATTTGAATATGCAAATTATTTATTCGCAATAAAAGAATATACTTATGCTGAAAAACAATATCTGCAATGTTTGAAAATACACAAAAAACTTGCCGCTGAAAATCCAAATTTATATTTGCCCGATGTAGCAAAAACTTTGAATAATTTGGCAATTGTACATAAAACACTCAACAAATATCAAGTCGCATTAGCAGAATATGAAGAGGTATTGAAAATACGCAGAAAACTTGCTGAAGAAAATCCAAAAATGTATTTACCTGACGTGGCGAGTACTTTAAATAATTTGGCAAATTTGCACGGGGATATTGGAGAATATCAGGAGGCATTGAAAGAATATGAAGAAACTTTGAAAATTTATAGAAAATTTGCCGAGGAAAATCCGCAAACATACTTACCACACGTGGCAGTGGTATTGAATAATTTGGCAAGTTTACACGAGGAAATTAACGAATATCAGAAAGCGTTGGACAAATACAAAGAATCTTTGAAAATTTATAGAAAATTTGCCGAGGAAAATCCAAAAGTGCATTTACCATATTTAGCAATAACTTTGAGTAATTTAGCAAGGTTGCATTACACCGTCAAAGAATACTCGAAGGCATTGGAAGGATACGAAGAAGCATTGAAAATACATAGAAAACTTGCTAATGAAAACGCTAAAGCATTTTTACCCGATTTGGCAATAGCATTGAACAATATAAGCACTATGCACGCGAGTGTCAACGAATATCCCAAAGCCTTGGAAGGGTTTGAAGAAGCGTTAGAAATATATAGAAATCTTGTTATAGAAAATTCCAAAGCGTATTTTCCCGACATGGCAATGACCTTGAATAATTTAGCAACTTTGCATAAAATAATAAACGAACCCGCAAAAGCATTGTTGAATCACAAAGAAGCGTTAGAAATTTACAGAACCCTTGCTGCAGAAAATCCAAAAATGTATTTACACAATGAAATAATAACTTTGAAATGTTTATCCCACACATACAGCCTATTGAAAGATTATCCCGCTGCAATAAAACACACAAACGAATGTAACGATTTATTGCTAAAATATCAAAACAAATCGGTGACTGTTCAAAATTATGAAAATCTTTCACGTTACTATCTTTTTACCAAAGAATATGCCAAATCAGAACAGTCTGCCCGCGAAGCGTTGCAATTAGATAGTACTTCATTTATTGCCAAAACCAATCTCGCCCATACCTTACTTTTACAAAATCGTTTTTCAGAAGCAGAAGCAATCTATGTAAAAATATCGAATATCCAAACTATTTTAAACGATTTTAACGAACTTGAAAATGCAGACATTATCTCCGAAGAACGCAAAAATGATATAGAAAAAATAAAAAAAATGTTGAAAGAACGAGAATAACTAATATACAAACACTATTTCGGCGTATATTTTACCATAAAAAAACAGAGTATGGTGTACAAAATATTGGGAATCCACGCTGCCCAAGCGGGTGAAAAACCTCCATAAATGGCAAAAACTTGTGATACTTGCAACAACATTATAAATGAAAAAGTAATCAATAATCCTAATAAAAGATGCAATCCAACTCCCTGTCGACTTTTTCGGCTGGATACGCATAAACCAATAATAGACAATATAATGGTCGCAAAAGGGAAAGCAATGCGGCGATGTTTTTCAAATTCATAATTTCGTATATCTATTGAACCTTTTTCTCTTTCTTCTTTTATAAATTTCCGAATTTCAGAATAATTCATCATAATATATCCTTCGCTAACCCAAACAAAATCTTCGACACTGATATTCAATGCAGTATCTTTTTTATCACCGACTTCCATTGTTTCGTGTTGTCCGTTGAATGTTCGTTGAATATAACTATTTAGCGTCCATAAATTTGTAATTGTATCCCAAGAAATTGTTTGTGAACGAAGTTTATAACAAACGCCGTTATCGTCCATAGATTCGTACCAAAAATTATAGCCCAAATTATTTGAATTATCCCAATAATGAACGTATGCATACGTATTTTGTTCTATTTTAATATGACTATCAATATCTTTGCTCCGCACTTGTCGAGACATGTATTTTTCTTTGTATTCCATTATTCCCCGTTGAGTTTTTGGAATAAGAAAATTGGTTAGATAAAAAGAAAGTAAACCTATAGAAATTGCCGAAATAATATAGGGCATCATTAAACGATAGAAACTCATTCCCGAATTGAGCATAGCAACTATTTCAGAGTGCCGCGATAATTTAGACGTAAAATAAATAACCGCTACAAAAGTAAACAATGGACTAAATAAATTGACAAAATAAGGAATAAAATTAAGATAATATCCTGTAATAATGTCTTTTACGGGAACTTTATTATCCAAAAATCCTTGAATATTTTCTGCCACGTCCACCACTACTACAATTACAATAATGAGTGCAATTACCGTAAAAAACGAGCCCAAAAACTTTTTAATAATATAAAAGTCTAATAGCGTTAATTTATTCCATTTCATTGATTATTCATTATTTTTGCATATTTGTACGCTGCATTTTTACAGCATATTGTTTTTCACCCAATCGTATCCATTTTCTTCCAATTTGACAGCCAGATATTTATCTCCAGACATAGCAATCTTTCCTTCGTATAAAATATGAACAAAATCAGGGACAATATAATCAAGCAAACGTTGGTAATGTGTAATTACCAGCATAGCGTTGTCAGCAGAACGTAATGTATTCACGCCGTTAGCCACAACTCGCAGTGCATCAATATCTAAACCTGAATCTGTTTCGTCTAATATTGCCATTTTGGGATTTATCACTGCCATTTGGAATATTTCGTTGCGTTTTTTTTCTCCGCCCGAAAAACCCTCATTTACAGAACGATTGGATAATTTTGCCGTAAGTTCTACAATTTTTTTCTTTTCTTCCATAAGAGACAAAAATTCCGTAGTCGAAAGCGGTTTTTCACCTCGATAGACACGAATTTCATTCAAAGCCGTTTTCATAAAATTGGTCATACTAACACCTTTTATTTCCACAGGATATTGAAATCCTAAAAAAATTCCTTCTCTGGCGCGGTCTTCAATAGATAAATCAAATAAATTTTTTCCTTTATATATTATTTCACCCCGAGTAATAACATAATCGCTTTTCCCCGCGATAACGGCAGCCAATGTACTTTTTCCATTTCCATTCGGACCCATCAAAGCGTGGACCTCCCCGCGTTTAATGGTCAAATTTACGCCTTTGAGTATTTCCTTGTTATTGATAGATACGTGTAAATTCCTTATATCCAATAATATAGACATTTTTATTTCTTATAATTCTAAAAAACACAAAAGTAGCATTTTTTTATTTACTTTTTTAAGTAATGATTAAATTTTATCTAATTTACATTGTACTGGCGTTGTACGTTATCTTGGGGCGACAGTACATCTTGATTTGGCAGCGAAAAAAAATGAATATTCAAAAAAAAAATGTACTTTTGCGAAAAAAATTTAAAAATTAAGAAACACAAAATATTTTTGTCAAGAACTGCAAAAAAAAAATTGTAAATATTCGTGTAATTAGTGAATAAAAAATAAAGAACAGCCTACAATGCCAAATTTAGACATAATTTTTGAAGACAATCACCTTATTGCGATTAACAAGCGCAGCGGAGATATTGTGCAAGGCGACAAAACAGGTGATATTCCTCTTTCTGAACACATTAAAGAATTTTTGCGAAAAAAATACAATAAACAAGCAAATGTTTATTGCGGTGTAATTCATCGCATAGATCGCCCTGTGAGTGGGGTTGTAATTTTTGCCAAAACTTCAAAAGCATTGGAACGAATGAACAAACTTATCCACGACCGACAAATTCACAAACAGTATTGGGCAATTGTAAAAAATAAACCTCCAAAAACCAAGGATAATCTTGTCCATTATTTGCACAAAGATGAACGTAAAAACAAAGCGATTGTTTCTAATATTCCAAAAGAAAACTATATTAGAGCGGAATTAAACTACGAGGTTATCGCTTCTTCAGAACATTATCATTTACTTGATATTGAATTGATAACAGGTCGGCATCATCAAATACGTTCTCAACTTTCGGCGATTGGTTCTCCCATCAAGGGCGATTTGAAGTATGGTTTTTCCCGCTCTAATCCCGACGCATCTATAAGTTTACACGCAAGAAGTATTTCGTTTGTTCACCCCGTAACGTTACAAGAAACAACAATTACCGCAAATCCGCCAAAAGATAAATTGTGGGAATATTTTTTGATGTGTATATAAAATTTTTAGTACCTTTGCACATCAAATTAAAAAGTAAAAAAATAATTATATCATTGATATTCAAATGAAAAAATTGATTGAATGCGTTCCGAATTTTAGCGAGGGTCGCAATATGGAGATTATTCGTCAAATTACAGACGAAGTAGAAAAAATTAAAGGCGTGAAGTTGTTGGATATAGACCCGGGCGTTAGCACTAATCGTACCGTTGTTACTTTTGTAGGCACTCCAGACGAGGTTTGCGAGGCGGCTTTTCAATGTATAAAAAAGGCTCAAAGTCTAATTGATATGCGTTCTCACAAGGGCGACCACCCGCGTTTTGGGGCAACAGATGTGTGTCCGTTGGTTCCTGTTTCCAATATTACGATGGAAGAAACGGCAAAATATGCTCATAAATTAGCAGAACGAGTGGGAAAAGAGTTGAATATTCCTATTTTTTGCTACGAAAATGCTGCAAAAACACCTGCTCGTAGAAATTTGGCAAATTGTCGGCAAGGGGAATATGAGGGACTGAAAGATAGAATCGTTACAGAAGAATGGAAACCTGATTTTGGTCCGAATATTTTCACCGAATCTGTTGCAAAATCGGGTGCTACGGCTGTTGGAGCGAGAGATTTTTTAATCGCCGTTAATTACAATCTCAACACCACCTCTACCAGACGGGCAAATGCAATCGCTTTTGATGTACGCGAAAAAGGTCGTCCAAAGCGTGAAGGCGACCCCATTACGGGAAAAATTGTGTTAGACGAAAAAGGAAATCAAGTAATGATACCGGGAACGTTGAAAGGCACGAAGGCAATCGGTTGGTATATAAAGGAATACGGCATTGCACAGGTTTCTATGAACATAACCAATATTTCGGAAACGCCCTTACACATTGCGTTTGAGGAAGTTGTTAAAAGTGCAAACAGCAGAGGCATTCGAGTTACGGGCTGCGAAATTGTAGGTTTAGTTCCTAAAAAAGTCTTAATAGACGCAGGAAAATATTATTTAGCAAAACAAAATCGCTCGTTGGGAATAGACGATGCAGAAATTATCAAAATTGCTGTAAAATCTATGGGTTTAGACGATTTAAAACCCTTCAATTCAAAAGAGAAAGTAATTGAATATCTGTTAGATGCAGAAAATAAAGAAGAAAAATTGGTAGATATGACTTGCACTGCCTTCGCAAACGAAACCGCAAGTGAAAGTCCCGCACCGGGCGGAGGTTCTATTTCTGCCTATATGGGTGCTTTGGGTGCTGCATTGGGAACGATGGTTGCTAATTTATCTTCTCACAAAGCGGGCTGGGATAGCCGTTGGGAAGAGTTTTCAATATGGGCAGAAAAAGGGCAACAATTAAAAGACGAACTTTTGTTTTTAGTGGACGAAGATACGCGTTCTTTCAATAAAATTATGGACGCTTTTGCCTTACCCAAAGGCACAGAAACCGAAAAAGAGATGCGTTCTGCCGCTATTCAGGAGGCGACAAAGTATGCGATTGAAATTCCATATAAAACAATGGAAAAATCGTTTGAAGTATTCTCACTTTGCAAAGCGATGGTCGAGATTGGCAATCCAAATTCGGTAAGCGATGCCGGAGTAGGTGCTTTATGTGCGCGTGCCGCCGTTTTGGGAGCGTATTTAAACGTAAAAATAAACGCAGGTTCGTTAAAAGACAAAAATTTCATAGAAGAAATTCTCAAAAAAGCCGAAAAATTAGCATCAGAAGCACAAAAAATAGAGGGGGAAATATTGACAAAAGTGGATAAAATGATAGAATGATTTTTGTATTATAAAAATAAAATTGTATCTTTGCAAAATCATTAAACCGAATGTAAAAATGGAACAGAAATCGTTAAATAAAAATCTACATAGTGCAAAGAAGCAGAAAAACGATGAGTTTTATACTCAGTTTGTTGATATTGATAATGAATTATGGCATTACAAAGAATATTTTGCAGGAAAAGTAATTTATTGTAATTGTGATGATCCTTACGAAAGTAATTTTTTCAAGTTTTTTGCTCTAAATTTTGAACTTTGGGGGCTTAAAAAACTTATTGCTACTTGCTATAAAGGGTCGCCGATTGCGAATAAACAACTTATTTTATTTGATGATGAAAGTGACGAAAATAAAACAACAAGAAGTCCTCACAAAATAGAAATTACCGAAATTCCTGATATTAATCAAGATGGTGCAGTAAATTTAACAGATGTGAAGTTGTTGTTAAGCAGTGATAAAAATCATTTAACGCGCCTTAATTCTGACGGCGATTTTCGCTCACAAGAATGTATAAATTTACTGAAAGAAGCCGATATTGTCGTCACAAACCCGCCATTTAGTTTGTTTCGCGAATATGTGTCTCAACTTATAGAATATGACAAAAAATTTTTGATTATAGGCGACCAAAACGCTATTACATACAAAGAAATTTTTAAATTTATAAAAGAAAATAAATTATGGCTTGGTTTTGATAATGGCGGTACAAAATGGTTTCAAGTGCCTGAAGATTATGAAATTCAAACCGAATCAAGAATTAAAATTGAAAATGGCATAAAATATTTCAGCAAAGGAAGTATAATGTGGTACACCAACCTTGACCATAAAAAACGTCATCAAAACCTAATTTTATTCCGAAAATACAACGAAATAAATTACCCAAAATACGATAATTACGATGCAATAGAGGTGTCAAAAATTGTTGATATTCCTGTTGATTATGATGGTGCAATGGGAGTTCCGATTACATTTATAGATAAGTATAATCCCGAACAATTTGAAATTTTGAGTTCAAATGATATTAGAAAAAGTGATAAAGTTCCTTTTAAAGAACACGGACTTATCAAAGATAAAGACGGAACAATAAACGGACAAGCCACTTATGCAAGAATAGTAATAAAAAAACGAAAATAAAATGAAAATAGAGTTACACGAAATACCAGTAAAAGATATTGTTGTTGGTTATATAAATAACGATGAAGAAGGCGTTGTCGGATATAATTGGAAACTAAACATTCGCCCGAAATATCAGCGAGAATTTGTTTATAAAGACAAACAGCGAGACGCAGTAATTGATACAATTTGGAAAAATTTTCCGCTCAATGTAATGTATTGGGCAAAAAATGCAGACGGTACTTTTGAACTTTTAGACGGACAACAACGTACAATAAGCATTTGTGAATTTGTTGTTAGTAGATTTGCAATAAATTCTGATGGAAATCTGCTTTATTTTCACAATCTTACAGATGACCAAAAAGAAAAAATTCTGAACTACAAATTGATGATTTATTTTTGCGAAGGAACGGATTCTGAAAAATTGGACTGGTTTAAAATCATAAATATTGCAGGCGAAAAACTTACCGACCAAGAACTGAGAAACGCTATCTATACGGGCGAATGGCTAACTGATGCGAAAAGACATTTCAGCAAATCGGGTTGTGCGGCATATCATCTGGCAAAAGATTATTTAAACGGCGTTGCTATTCGTCAGGAATATTTGGAAACAGCAATTTCTTGGATTTCAGGCAATAATATTGAGCAATATATGGCTACGCATCAGCACGATAGCAATGCAAACGAACTCTGGCAGTATTTTCAAGATGTAATTCATTGGGTAGAAAGCCGTTTTATTGTAAAACGCCGCGAAATGAAAGGGCTGCCTTGGGGTGATTATTACAATCGTTTCAAAGATAAATCATTAGACGCTACTGCTTTGGAAACGGAAATAAAACGTTTAATGCAAGATGATGATGTTACTAAAAAATCAGGCATTTACGAATATGTTTTAGATGGGCAAGATAAACATTTGAACATTCGTGCATTTACCGAAAGTATGAAACGCGAGGTTTATGAACGGCAGAACGGAATTTGTCCAATTTGCAAACAACATTTTGAGATAGGACAAATGGAAGCCGACCACATAACCCCTTGGCACGAAGGCGGAAAAACAAGTGAAGAAAATTGCCAAATGCTGTGCAAAGAATGCAACAGACGGAAATCAGGAAAATGAAAATAAAATGTAAAACAATAGACGACCTACCCGCCATTGCCCGTACGTTGCTTGAAAAACACAAAGATAAACGTATTTTTGCCTTACGCGGCGAAATGGGAGCGGGAAAAACAACTTTTATGCAAGCGATTGCAAAAGAGTTAGGTTGTGTTGATATTGTATCAAGTCCAACGTTTTCTATTGTAAATGAATACACTACAACCGACAATGGGTTGATATATCATTTCGATTTCTACCGTATAAAAAACATTCAAGAAGCAATAAATATTGGAATAGACGAATATTTATACAGCGGAAATTATTGTTTTATCGAGTGGGCAGAAAATATTGAAGAATTACTTCCAAAAGAAACTATAAATGTCTATATTACTGTAAATGAACAAGATATAAGTCGTAATTTTGTAATTTAAAATTAAAAATATTCTTTTCTAAACGCAGTTGATACCAAAATTTAGGAAAGATATCCCCCAAATGGGAACAACAAACCTTATTTTTTTACACTCATTTTCTTTACTATTCGTTGTCCATTGAATTCCATCGAATAGAAATAAATCCCTGATGCTAAATGTGAAACGGATAATTCTAAACTATTTTCGCCTAATTTTGCATCTTCAGTGTGGACGTACAATATCTGTCCACTAATACTATGTATTGTAAACTGAACTTTGCCGTTCGTTGGAATGCTGTATTTGAACAAAGCAACATCACTCGCAGGATTGGGAATGTTCTGACTTACAAATAGATTCATACCGTTTATCTCCTTTATGCTTGTTATAGTAATACTTTCGCATATCGTATCGTTCTCAGGGATAGTATCTATATTGTCAATATATACACAAATTCCATAAGGAATAGCAGGAACGGCATAGGCATTGGCAAATATGTACGGTATTTCGGAATAAGTATTGATAGACGGAATAACCGCATGAATAGTAGCCAACTCATTGTTTTGAAAATCAAATATTTTAGCAGTAATATTTATGTTTTGAACGGGATTTGCATGCTTATTTCTTACTATTACCTTTATATTGACCATTTCTCCGGTTTGATTTGCATTTCCGTCAAAAATAAGGCTAACAAGTTCTATATCATCTTGATAATCAATATGATATTGGTAATATATTTTGGAATCAAGATCCCAAGAAGTTCCATCAGTAGTATATTCTGCGGCAATGCAAGACACATTCTTATCCCAATTATAGTTGTACAATTTTCTATCGCCCCCCATATATTCAGCAAATACGGGCGCACCCATTACGACAACATTTAAACTTAATTCGGTTTTCGTTTCGGTTAAAAAGTCACCATTGTATTGATTTGTGAGCACAATAAAATCGGTAGCGAGGACTGGAAAAGGCACAACATCAGTCATCATAGACAAATCTCCCTTAATTTTTGTCAATTTATTTCCGTTATAAGTGGGCGTTAGCGTTAGCACTATGTCTGAAATTGTAATACCTTCCAATTCTTTTTCAAACTCTTCCAAAAATTTTGCAAAGAATTCTTCATCAATTTCTATTTTTACCGAAGTAGGTTTTCCACTTTTGTATTTCGGGTAGATATTTGTTACGGGTTTCCAAGACGAATTTCCATCTTCATCGTAATAAACATGCATTGCATCACATTCTCGAATTTCGATATTCACTTCAAAAAATGAAGTCAACAAAGCAGAAAAATGCTCATCAACATCATCAAAATTTCGCACCCCTTCGTACCGAATATGATATACGGTATCAAGGTACCCCAAAGAACCCCGCAATTCGTAATAGTCTATTTGACGATTTGGCTCATCGTACTTCCAGATGTTTGACGAAGACAAATCATTGTCTTCAAAACTAAAAACCGAAACGATGCGATTTTTAGCATCGTAATTTTTCACAATAGAATCTACTTTATCGGTAATTTGTGTTTTATACCGAGTAATTTGTTTAACTACCTGATTGTTACTATTGTACGTGTAGGCGGTAGTCGCAAAAAGCGAGGAATCACTTCCATAATTATTAAACTCAATAGAGCCATAAGGTTTATCGCCTGTTGCCTTATGGATTTGTCCGATAGCACTTACGCTAAGAACGATACTAATTGCTAAAAATAATTTCTTCATTTTACCTAATTTTATTTAATTAAACAATATTAAAATATTTTCTGCAAAGGTACATTTTTTTTTTGAATTACGGATTATAAAAAAAATCACTACTGTCCGATTAACTTTTCACTAAAAAAAATGGGGTTAGCCATTGAGGTTTCACCCCAAAATTGTATCTTTGTTGTGAAACGCAATAAAAATACAAGATGTGCAAAGATAGTAAAAAAAATTTAATCGGACAGCCGATTTTCAAACAAATTTTAAATTTAATACCCAGCGGGGTGGTTAATCGTGTGGTGATGGAGCGTCAGAGCGACCGCTATTGCAAGTCGTTTAGCACGTGGGACGAGTTGGTAACGTTGCTTTTTGGCGTGTTTGAGCGTTGCGACTCTGCCCGTGAGGTCTGCGATAGTATGGCGGCGTTGAGCGGGAAATTGAACCATTTAGGCATGGATTGTGCGCCGGCAAAAAGCACTTTCAACGATGCGTTGAGCCGCCGGAGCGAAAAAGTTTTCGAGGCGATTTTATTTTACGTTGATTTCGTGTTTTTTTGTCGATTTTATCAGACAGCAGGAAAGAAGATCACAAACGGCATCAAAACGCAAGTCTGGGCAACCTTAATCGCACATCTCTTACTGACCGTTTTGATGCGAAAATCGAAAACCAACAAG